>ULMG01002325.1_pt1 | contig 32862 bp, 29 predicted proteins | sample 1951601 | NCBI WGS metagenome assembly ULMG01 (sample SAMEA4835545, study PRJEB28245) | human gut metagenome | biome: gut microbiome; material: fecal sample | place: Denmark | collected 2008
GACGATAGCACAGGCCCTCCCGCACTTCGGTGCCCATGGACGACCGTCACCGATTCCGAGCTCCGCCTGCATCGGGTATAGGTGGGAAGCCTTTTCCGGATGTTTTTTTATGCCCTTTTTCGCGCGGCTGGTTCTGCCGCTTCCTTTGCATGCCGGATAAAAAGGTGTAGTATATAAGCATGTAGTGAAGGACAAGGAGGCAGCTGTGCATACATCAGAAATTGTTTTGCAAACACTCAAAGAAGGAAACTCCGCATATGTAAAGAGCGGTGCTTTTGCCGGAGACATCTCCCCGGAGAAACGTCTCGCCCTGACCGCTGGGCAGTCTCCCCGCGCTGTGGTCATCACCTGTGCGGACTCGCGCGTCATCCCCGAAGTCATCTTCTCCTGTGGTCTTGGTGAGCTTTTCACCATCCGCATTGCTGGAAATGTGATCGACGCCCACCAGCTCGGCTCCATCGAGTATGCCGTATCCCATTTGAAAACGCCCCTCGTCGTCATCCTTGGCCATACCGGCTGCGGCGCCGTGCAGGCCGCGCTCCATGGCGAAGCCGACGGACACATCCGCTACATCGTAGATACCATCCGGAAAGCCATCGGTGAGGAAAAAGACCCTCGTGCGGCCTGCCATCTGAATGTCCTCTGCGCCGGCAAGGAGATCCGCGCTGCCTTTTCCGCGGAAGAGGATCCTCTGCTCCGAGAGGAGCAGGTCGCCTGCGCTGTATACGATATAGAAACAGGCAAGGTCGAGTGGCTGGACGAGGATGACTAAGAGAATACGGCTTCCCATAAAAAATGCCATGCAGATCCCGACGGATCCGCATGGCGTTTTTTTATGGGAAATTCAAAAGGATCCCGGCTCAGCCGTGGATTTCTCTCAAAGTATACGACCGCCCCGTGAGAGAGCGTGCACCCTTTTCTGTGATGACATAGGTGTTTTCCGTCCCGACCATGCCGAGCCCAGGGAGCGCGATTTTCGGTTCGACCGCAAACGTCATACCGGGCTCGAGCACCTCCTTGAAGCCCTTTGCCAGAGCAGGCGCTTCATCCATCACGAGCCCGATGCTGTGTCCGAGGAATTTGCCCCCGTTCATGAAGTCATCCCCATATATATTTTGAAACTTTTCCATCGGTCTTAGATATAGATTCTCGATCGATTCCCCCGGCTTCATCAAAGAGACGACCTCCTCCTCCAGACGAAGACACTCCTCCTGCGCCTTGAGAATGGCATCCGCCTCCGGATTCTTCGCCAGTTCCCCGAAGTAGTAGACCACCGTCTTATCTGTATGATAGCCATCAAAGCCGCAAGGAATATCGAGATAGACGAGACGTCCCTCTTTCAAGCGGCGGAAAGCATTCCCGATGGACTGCACCGCGATGCAGGTCCCATCCGTACCTCCCGGGCCGTCAAACCCCGTGCGGACAAGACCACTCTTACCGAAGGACGCCAGCCCGACGGCCTCTTCCCCCAGAGGCTGATTGAAGCGCGCCGTACCATGAGAACCGCGGATCACCATTTCCTTGTAGATCTCGATGGCAAGCTCCGCCTCACTGATGCCCGCATGGATCAGCTTCGGTGCGACGACATCCAAGACCGTCTCATGGATACTTCCCGAACGCTCCATCTGCGTGATTTCATAGGCACTTTTCCGAAGACGCAGATCCTGCATGACATCATCCAGCGGCAGCGCCTTCTCGAAAGGAAAATGCTTATGGAAGAGCTTCATCCAGTCCAGTGTGGTCTTCTTCGTTTCTACATAGATCACCTGCGGGACATGCGGATAAAGAGCCGCCGCCTCGCGGAAGCTTCGCATCGGGCGGATATCACTGAAGTGAGACTCATTCGAAGCGCGCACGAAATTTCGCCGCACCCACAGGATCGCATCCGCCGGAGTGATGATGAGCGCTCCCTCCTGCATCGTCCCCGTGAAATAGTACATCGCTACCTTGTGACTGATGACCGCCATCTCCCAGTCCGGATGACGCGCATCCATGAGTTTCCGAAATTTTTCCAGCCGCTGTTCCAGCTCCTTTGCCGGGACCGGACGGATCGCATCCGTTAGAACGGACGCCTGCTCCAGAATTGCCATATTAGCTCCTTTATATCTGACCAATCCACATCTAATGAATCTACTACGATTGTAGCAAAGATGATGTATCCCTGCAATGAAAAAGCCGGCGCGCATGTGAGACATGACACGCCAGCTTTTAGGAAACATAGATCATCGTATCTTAAAATTCACCGGCAGATAGATCGTACAAGCCATAGGCTGGCCATGCGTATCCAAAGCAGGCGAAAAAGTCCAGCGATAGACCGCCTCGACCGCCGCCCGATCCAAAGCCGCACTGCCGGAACTGCCGGATACAGAGACCGCATCGACCCCGCCGGAAGCGTTGACGGTGATCCGCACCTGCACGACCCCGGACGTACCATCCAGCATGGCTCGTCCGGGATAATCCGGCTCTACATAGGATACAACCGACGGAGGCGTGACAGAGACCCCGCTCTGAGAACCAGATCCCTCTCCATCACCCTGCCCCTGTCCGCTGCCTTCCCCTTCGTCAGCTCCCTGCCCCGTCGCATCGCCTTCCCCGCTTCCCGATCCGTTTCCCGCTCCAGATAGAGAAGCAGCCATTTCAGTGCCCGAAGCTGAGGACGAAGCCTTCGTGTCAGGCAAGGTCGCAGGCTGAAAGACTTCCTCTACTACAGGATCCTCCTGCTTTTCCATGATAGGGAAATCTTCTGTCACATCCTCTGCCGTGGGTTCTTCCTCTTGTGTCGATAGAGATGGATGATCCATCTCCGCCGTTTCTTCTACCGGGGAAGGAAGCGCCTTTTGTCCGCCGCCAGCCTGCCCTCCCCCCGTATTCAGGACGATTTCTATCGGCTCTTGAGAAACAGGCGGTTTCAGAAATAGAAATCCAGCCATCCCCAGCCATAGAGCCGCCCCCACATGACACAGGACAGTGACAGCCAGACTGATGCCATACCGCTTCGTTTGCTGCTCCAACGCACGCCCCTCCCTTCCTTTTTACCGCCTTGTTTTCACACAACTGCCGTCAGAAAACAGGAATGACCATCTTCTATCGATCAGTAGCCAAAGAGAAGCGGGTCACGCCAGCGCCCTTGCATGCATCCAGCAGATGCATGATGGTATCATAAGATGCCTCTTTCTCTCCGCGGAGCATGACAGAAAAATCCGGATCATTCGCTGCCGCCTGCCGCATCCGCTCCAGCAGAAGCGGCTCTGTGATCCGCTCATCCGCCAGATACAGCGTCCCATCCGCTTTGACAGTGACAGTCCATCCACTCTTCTTTACATGTTCACTATGTTCCGCCTTGGGAAGGACGACAGGGATCGTTTGTATATTTGACATATACATGGTACTGACGACAAAGAAAACGAGCAGCAGAAAAATGAGATCGATCATCGGACTCAGCATCAATCCCGGCGCCGTGGAAAGATTCCTTTTTCTCCGTCTCATCTTGATCCCCCGCCTTCTTTAAGCCTGGCAGCCAGTACGTCCGCGATGGTATCCAGATTCAGCGAAGCATTCCTGCAGCGATGAGACAGATACGCATGGACACAAGTCCCCGCTATCGCGATGATCAGCCCGAAAATGGTGGTAATCAGCGCTTCAGCCAGCCCCGAAGTGACACCCGCCGTATTCGTCATCTGGCCCGCCATCGAGGCGAAAGTCCCCATCATCCCCGTGATCGTCCCCAAAAGCCCCAGCATCGGCGAAAGACCTATGACCACGCTGAGATAGTCCAGATGACTTTCCAGACGCTCGACAGCGCGATCCGCCAATTCATAGGTGACCGATTCCACTGCTTCTCTATAAAGACCCGCCTCATCGATGACCCGGCAGGCCAGAGAAGCCGCATCCCCGCTCACAACGCCCGCCATATCGCGGGCTTCCTTCCTTTTCCCCGCATTCATCAGCTGACAAAACTGTAAGACAAAGGCTTCTGGAGAAATCGCCTTCCGATAATAGAGAATCCGCTCTACCGCAATAAAGACCACAGCCATAGAGCAAAGGAGTAAAGGCCACATACACGGCCCGCCTCGGACAAAATATTGTATAGTCATATCAAACATGGCACACCTTCTTCCTTTGTGGTAGACAGTAAACAATTGGCAGTTAACAAGATCCCAAATACCATCTTGCATCTTAATAAGCGCGGGTATCAGATCACTAGTTCGTCTCCTTTGCTATTTTATTAGTTTTTTGCCTATGCATCTTCGTGAAGTCAATATACGTTTGACATACTTTATACATCGATTCTGCAAAAGATTTATTCGGTATTTTCTGATATATCGGCTTTCTTATTGCTTCAGTTACAAGGTCATGCATCTGATCATAGATAGCTATAGAAGTGATAGCATACTGATTTTCTTTCATTCGAATATGAAGTTCCATAATGCTATAAGCAGGCACTCTATGGTCATCTTTCAACTTGTCAGCATATTGCTTCTTTAGTTTTTCCATGAGTGGCTTGTTATTATATATTGCCTTTACAGTCATAATGATCTCGTCTGCATCTTTTTCATTGTAATGCATCGACTCTGCATCAAAGCTATATAGCGCAATATCATTGCCATCTATCTCTATCCATCGCATTAACTCTTTTTCCTCAGCCGTTAATTTCGGCCTCGGATTCAATTCATAGATCACACCCTCTGAGGCATTTTCCCCCATAGGGGATTCTTCTGCATCCACCCCGAAGAGCGGACACAGAAGAAATACTGAAAACACAGGGGCTAGTATCCAACAAGCCTTAGAATGCATAGCGGATGCCTGCATTCAGTTTCCACTGCATTTCATAGTCGCCGCCAAAGCTGCGGGTGATATCTGCATAGAAGAGCGAGGAGCCGCCAATCTTCCAGGTACCGCCGAGCGCGAGTTCAGCCCAGGTATCACCGAAGTCCTGTTTAATGGTGGTTGGAGTGCCGTTGCTTTCGCTGGTATAAGTCGCGGAAGTATCCCCATCAAATTGGCTGCATCTACAGGCATTTCTGGCACCAAAAACATACCGGTCAAAATACCTGCCACATAAAAAGCTCTACGAATTTTCTGAGAATGTACATGAGACATAAGTCATTCTTCCTTTCTCTGATTTGAATCAGATACCAAAAACATAGAAACTACAATCAATCATTAAAACTCATAACGAATGCTAGCATAATACGTTCGGCCCTGCAGTGGATATTGCGAATTTACATATAGATTATCTCCTACTGAGATTTTCATTTTGGGGTTGCGATTGAATATATCATTACATCCAAACGTCAGCTGCCAGGAGTTGTTTGGCTTCAACTTGATACCTGCATTTACCACAGTAACCGATGGTGTCGGACATCCCAAGTCCATCTCCATGTAGGTATCATATGAATCTGTATAGTGTGCCTCACCAAATATAGTAAATTTTGGACTTGGGAAATATGACAATCTCAAATTGCTTTCCCATTTTGGCTGATAGGTAGCATTGACATCAAACCATTCTCCGTCACCTCCTGGAATGTGTGAATCAATTTTCTGCTGGGCTTTGATCTTTGTATAAGTGGCATCTAAATCCAGACTGACGTGCTTCCATTTCAGACCGCTTTGCAATTCAATCCCATGTACCTTACCCCGACTATCATTGGTATAGCACCAAAAATCTTTTGATTTTCTACGAAGCTGAAGCATACGGTCTGTATCTCTCCAGAAATAGGTCAGCGTTGCATATGCATCCGATTTCAAAAATTTACCATTCCATAACGTACTGAAGTCAAACTGCTTTCCGTATTCCGGACGAGGAAAGGAAGCCTTTTCCCAGGTATCTGTCGGCATTGGCAGAATGCCTGCGCCATCCCCTGCAATTTCATACATATTGAGTAAACGATAGTAAGTACCGCCAGTCATACGGAAAGTCAGGTTATCGTTGACATTCTTCTTTAATGCCAGCTGCCATGTTCCTTTTCGATCCCGCTGGCTGTCCCTTGGATGGAACCAGCGAAATGCGTGAGAAGAACCATCTGGCTTTTCATAAAAGTTTGGCGAATCGCTATGTCCAATAATGGTAGAAGAATTAAATCGCCAAGATGGTGTCAAGAACCAGGTTGCTTTTTTGTCCAGCGTAATCGTGTCCTGTACCTGCAAATTCAATATTTTCTGCTCGAATCGATTTCGGATTTGCCAACTTGTCCATAAGCCAAAACTTTCTTCTGTGAAGTTTTTTAAAACAGCAGCCATATTAGAACCATCAATATTCAGTTTTTCATAGGAATAATTGGCTTGAAATTCTAAGATTTGTCGATCGGATAACTTATAACTCCCATCCATTTGTAAATTATATTTGTTTGAAGTGTATTCACTCCACGCCCTGAGTACAGAATACTTCCAAAAACTATCAGAAGCACTATTGCCCCAGTTCACATAATGTCCTTCTTCATCCCAAGGGTAATTGAGCTTGTTTTCTGCTCGATATTTTTTCTTCTGATGCTGGTAATCCACAAACCAGCCCCATTCCAGACGTCCGTTCTGCTGGCGGTTTTGCAGCATCATATTATAAGTATCTAATGTCTGCTTTTTGCTATCCGCCCACACTGAATCAAAGGTATCTGTTCCGATCCCTATGTCATGTCCATTATCAGCGACAGACTCCAGCCCCCAGGTCGAGTCAGGAAGGTGTCTATTGATATGATCATAGGAAGCCTTCACCATCCAATTGTCATTCTGCCACTTAATTAAACTACTAATATTCTTCCTGTCGTTATATTTACGATGTCGTTCTGCTTTTTCTTTTTCCAGTCTTTTAAAGTTCTCTAAAGTGCGCTTCTTAGTAACCAAGTCATTCTTCGTTAGTTCATATTCTCCAGAAGTTTCTGGATCGATATCCTCCTTTCTTTTATTCAATACTTTGACTTTACTTTTTGCTTCACTTTTTATTTCATCAATTTTTTGATTTAGCTTATCTTTATATTCAGGATCAGTAGCTAATTTATCTTCAACTAATTTGGATACTTGTTTTTTTTCTGTGGCAAAATGTGAATCTTCAAAATACCCAGTTTTATTATCCCAGGAACCCTGCAATTTTTCTAATACTAAATTAGCTTGCTCCTCTTTATCTTCTTGAATAAGTCTTTTTGCTTTCTTAATTTGCCTTTCCGTCTTAAATTCCCCCGAATCTATCCTAGATTGCAAGTCTTCCATATCTTTAGTATATTCATCATACTGATATTTAAAAAGTTCGTCCGAATTATAATAATAATCCGTTGCAGAAGACTTTAGATTCTCATCAGCAAAAGAATTATCCCATTTAGAATACGTATCCCTTAATTCATCTTTTGCCTTTTGGGTATTCACTTCGATATATGAATTAATTAATCCACCATTCCGCACATAACCCAACCATCCTTCATTATCTACTTTCCCTGCACTATCAATATATTGATTCCTTACATTCTCAGATATATCGCCTCTTTTATACAAATCTTCTATATTTTTTTTATTCCAATTATCTAATGTCAGACTATTCTCAATACTTTCGATCACGCTCGGATACTCATCTAAAACTCGTTGCACCTCTTTCTGATTTTTCGGATCATCATAGGAGTAATTATGATACGGAAAATCCCCTTTCGCTGCTTCATAGTTCAGGCCCACGAGCAAGCTGCCAGAAGCGAGGGGACTCACCACTTCCAGGCTGGCGCTCTTTCCCCCGAAAGAGGCTTTGCCGAGTTCTGCCGAGATATTCGCCTTTGTCGGTTTCTTTGTCACCACGTTAATGACACCGCCGATGAAGGTCCCGCCAAAACGAGCCGGGATATATCCGCGGTAAACTTCGATACGTTCTACATTTTTGACCGGAATGGTGGAGATATCGACAGCTGCATCACCGCCGAGGTTCGTCATGACACCATCGACAAAGACGCCGACCTGTGCTGCGGTAGAACCACGAACATTGACGACGGTATACTGTCCCTTGCCATTCACTTCACGCACATGCACGCCCGGGACCATTTTCAGTAAATCAGGAAGATCTTTCTGCTCACCCTTATATTCTTCAGGACGAATGACCGTGACGGTGCCGGGAGAGAGTTTGGATTCCCAGTCCGGACGTTTCGCTTCGACGGTGATCCCTGCCAGTTCAAATTCCGGCGCATCGGAAGCAGACAACGCCTCTGCTGCACCTACCCCCCCCAGAAAAATTGTTCGTGATGCTGCACAGCGCTGCCACTACAGCCGTACCTAAGATGTGTAAATAGTGTTTCCTATTCATCATATGTACCTCTCTTCCCTGAAGAAACGGTGCTTTCTCCTCATCACCGTCTCTCCGACCGATACAAAAAAGCCGCAGAAAAGCAGGCTGTGCTGTGTACTCATTTCATGGCACCACAAAGCACGCTCTGTATCTGCGGCTATTCATTCGATAGCTTTTCGATTTTCAGGAAAATCATAGGTCTGATCTCGCAAAGAGGCTCTGCTGCGTGGTTTCTCCCCAGCGGTGCTCTTTTGAAGCCGTACATTCTTTTCATTTCTTTGTGAGGCGCTGCGCCTTTCACACGTTTTGCAAGCACAGCTTCGAGCAGTCAACCCATGTCCCTGACTTTGAACGAGCCAGGTTTCCTGCAGTAGAAACAGGCAGGCACTCTGACTGAGTTCCTCGCTTCTCATGTCCTCGTGACGGACTTGCCATGAGAGAGCTCCCCATACAGTTGCGGAACAGTGCTGGATTCTCACCAGCTTCCCCTGTCCTGTTTCCTATGTAGTTGTCGAATTATGTATCAGAAAATATAAGTGTGAGCTTTTTCGTATCTTATAAAACACAAGTCAGCTCTTTTATCATTATAATGATACGACTAATAAAATGCAAGTGCACTCTAATAACTAAATAATAAATTATGTTTATAGCATTAATTTCAAGCGTGCTTTGTCTCTCTTTTATATCATCGCGCAAGCCTGACGCAGGAGCCTATGAAGACGCATAAAAAAACATCCGTATTTCTATAAAAGAAGTGCGGATGTTTTTCATGCCGGAAGTCTTTCATTGTTTCCCATATACAACGCCGGAAACGACGGAGAGCTTTTTGCCGAGATCTTTATATTTTTCCTCGTCATACTCAGCATAGCAGATCTCCTCGCCCTCGCCCGCCTCAGCGAGGACATGCCCCAGGGGATCGATGAAGCGGGAGTGTCCGCCGAGGACGACATCCTTATAGGTACCTGCCATATTGACGGCGCAGATGCAGATGCCGTTCTCGATGGCACGGGCAGCGGAAAGGACACGCCACTGGAGGATATGCTTCTTCGGCCAGGAAGCGGGCGCGAGGACGAGGGTCGTCCCGGCCTTTGCCATTTTTCTCCACATCTTTGGGAAATAGAACTCATAGCAGACAGCCATTCCCGTCTGGATGCCATGGATCCTCGTCTGCATGAGCGCATCCCCCGGACGAAAGAGCTGTGCTTCGAGGTACCCTTGGAAAAGATGCCGCTTGCTGTACTCTGCGATGCACTTTCCATCCGGTGCAAAAAGGAAGCCTGTATTCCGTATGATACCGCCGTGACGGATAGGAAGTGTCCCCGGAGAGAGCGTCACACGGTGCGTCCTTGCAAAGTCAGAGAGCTTTTCGAGAAGCAGAGCATGGCGGGAAAGGATATGCTCTTCGAAGTGATGAAAATTATAGCCGATCGTCCACAGCTCGGGGAGTACAAGGAGATCACTCTTTTCTGCCGCTTCTTCCATCATGGAAAAAGCACGACTGATATTTCTCTCCACGTCACCGGAAGCAGACGCCATCTGGATCATTGCGATACGCATGGAATACTCCTTAAAAACGAAAGAGGAGGCAGAGAAGAAGCCCTGCCGTATCAAAAAGGCTGTGAAGCCATCCTTCACAGCCTTTTGTAAGTCAAATGTAAGGGAAATGCCCGCCGATCACAGCACGCGATTGGCTCCCATGTAGCGATCATGCCAGTAACCGCTCTTCATGGTCGCGACCGCGACGCCCTGACTGCTCGTGGCACTGATGAAGTAACCGTCACCGAGATAGAGCCCGGAATGAGAGATGCCTTCGGCATAGGTCTGGAAATAGACAAGATCCCCGGGCTTCAGTGCATTGACAGACACCTTGCGGCCCGCACTATACTGTTCATCCGCTCCGCGGGGAAGGACGATGCCCTTCCGGTTGAATACGTACTGGATGAAGCCGGAGCAGTCGAAGCCTCTAGGTGTCGTGCCGCCAAACTGATACGGTACGCCGACATATTTCTTTGCTTCTTCCATGATGGCTTTCACTGTCGAAGACATCGCGTTTTCATGGTGCCACTGAACGGTCGCATCATCGATGCCCATAAAAGTCTTGTGATTCGCCTCGTGTCCGGCCTTGCGTGTCGATTTCTCCGGCACCCAGCTCATTGCCTTTCCCATCAGGGCTTTGTATGTCGCAGGCCCCACGATCCCATCGACGTCCAAATGCTTTTTGAACTGGAATTTCTTGACCGCAGCCGAGGTCTGGCTGTTATAGTTACCGTCCGCTTTCAGGCGGTAGCCATTGGAGATCAGCCGACGCTGAATGTTCTGCACTTCCGGTCCTCTGGAACCCACCATGTAGTCTGCCATCGAAATCTGCCCCGCCCCGAACGCAAGAAATCCTGCCAGGAGCAGTGCGCTGCACTTTTTCTTCATACGCTGCACTTCCTTCATCCTATTTTCTTCTATCGCTATCCGTCTATTCGATTGTCAGTCTCAATTTCCTTTCTATTGTAACATAATTGTAAGAAATCGCAAAGGGGAAAAAGGCGGCTCCTGATTTTCTAAAGGAAACGCTGAGCAAGCCTAAGTTTGAAAGCAGGGATGAGTGACGAGGGATTAGGGATTAGAAGCAAGCGGTGATCGAAATAGCGCAAATGGTGAGCTAACTGTTCTGCAAGAGAGATCTCTCGGCTACGCTCGAGATGACGACGGCGCGAAGCGCTATCAAAACTCTGCGGCGCTTCATTATTTTTTGCGCCGCACCACCATTTCACATTTCTCATTTCTAATTTCTCATTCAAGCGAAGTTTTCAAAAGGAATCAGTGGGCACGCCCGCCCGCGGGTGTGCCCTATATGAGTCACTAGTCACTTAGTCACTTTCCCTTCTTCATTCCCGAAAAGATCATCGCGGCTTTCTCCGTACACTTTCCCGCTGATGAAGTTCCGATCCACCATCATCTCGATGTGATAATGCGGATCGATCGAGAGAAGTTCTTTCTGGAGTACCTGATAGATTTCCTGATCTGTCTTTCGGCATGCGCCCTTGAGCTGGACTTCGAAGGAGATATGAATCGTATCTCCCTGTTCTTCGGCGAAGAAATCATGGTAGGACAAAGGCAGGCCGGAGCGGTAAATGGCTGCTTCCAGATCACGCTGGTACTCGCCTTCCTTCGGATTTGATACGGCTTTCGGGTCAGCATGAATGGTCGCCTGCACCTTGAGCTTCTCGCGAAGGGTGGTCATGACATTTTCAGCCAGCTCATGGCTCTCGACGAGACTCAGATCGCTGTCGAGCTCGACATGGGCCGTGGCAAAATGGTTCTCCGGCCCATAGTCATGGACAATCAGGTCATGGACACCATAAACGCCAGGACACTGAAGGATCGTATCCTTGATCTCCTTGTACAGCTCTGCATCCGGTGTCGACCCTAAAATATCATTCACCGCCTGCTTCATGATGCCATAGCCGGTCCAAAGGATGAAGAGGGACATGATGACGCCCATCACACCATCGATGTGCAAGCCGAAGAAATACTCCACGAGCGTCGCGACAAGGACACCTGCCGTAGAAAGCATATCCGAGAGGGAGTCGGCGCTGTAGGCCAGAAACGAATCCGAGGAAAGCCTTTGGCTGGCTCTTTTATACCACCATGCCAGGAAGAGCTTCCCGATGAGGCCGAAGACAAGAATGCCGGCGACAAGCGGCGTAAAGTGGGTATCTTCCGGATGCAGGATCTTCTCGATGGATTCCCTTCCGAGTGTGATCCCTACATAGAGGATGACCGCTGCCATCACAGTCGAATTGATATACTCCAGACGCCCGTGTCCGAAAGGATGCTCTGTGTCAGATGGTTTTGCGGCATAGTAGAAGGTCATCATGAGCAGAAGCACCGAGCCCATATCAGTGATGTTATTGAAGCCATCCCCCATGACAGAGAGGAAACCGCTCTGCCAGCCGATGAATACCTTCACACCACCAAGGACAAAGTTCACGGCCAGACCGACAAGACCGACAAGGATCGCCTGCTGTGTACGCGATGCCGAAGCATCAGTAGAAAGGATTTGCATAGATCGTAATCTCCTGTAAAAAAAATGTGACATAACCATGCTGTGAAGTCAGCAAAAACAATAAGAATGGAGAGCGTAATGCCTACGAGGATATCGGCATCCCTCGCTTTCGCTTGAAATGACAGAAGCGGGAAAAGCGGCATTCTCATTGAGTCGCTAGCTGCTTTCACTCGTGTATTTTTCATGTCCGATTCTAATATAAATGAAAAGCCCCCTCATATATGCCGATGCATGTACTCCTACCCCCTATTCGACGGACTGCCTAAAAATTCCCCATATACGCCAAAAGGCTCTCCATAGGGAGAGCCTTTTTCCATTCTGGAAAAGCGCGAGGACGGATCCTCATGAGTTATATTTGTCGAAGTCGATGTCATTCAGGATGTCGCGAAGCTTCATCAGTTCATCCTTCGTCAGTGTCAGACCTTTGGTCATTGCGGTGTGTTCTTCATTCCAAGAACGCAGATCGAACTTTTCGCCTCTATTATTCCAGCTGGTATAGGTCAGCTGTTTTTTCCATCCATTGGAAGCCGTGGAGAGATCCCCGAGCTCTTCCTGAATCGTATACGTAATCTTTGCAGCCATTTTTTCACCTCATCAATCATGATCAAGGAAGTCATTCTTCCACACTAGCGCTATGGTAACATAATGAGACGAGCGTTGCAAGGGGAAACGAAGAGGATGCGAAAGGCGGTGAGAAAAACACTCTGTACATCAGTATCCGATATCGGAGAAAAAATCAACAAAAAAGAGCCGGAGGGCCGGCTCTTTTTCTTATTCACACTGTTTGCTTTCGACCCAGTTCTGGAAATCATACTTGCCATCTCTGGAAACATAGGCGAGCTGTACAGGAAGAGAGACAAGTCCGCCCTCTTCTCTGCCGCCAATATACAAATGATTCCACCGGCTTGAGACGCCTGCCACATCCTTGTACGCCACCGGCATGTAGAGCGCACGAAACGTGATGTAGTAGTCAAACGTGAAAAAGGACCAGGGGACTGCCACGAGCAGCTTCCTTTCGCAAATGAGCGCGACCGGGTGATGCACGCGGTTGATCCGCCACAGACAGAAGAAGATCACGACCACCGCCAGAACGTAGAAAAGGAATTGATCCTTATCCATCGCCCAGATCACTGCAGCGGCTCCGAGCAACACATACATCAGTGAAAGCGTGACGATGTAAACTTTCGATCGATAACATTCCCACAGTACTTTCCCGTAAATCTCTTCATTAAACCTATCCATCGTCTCACCTTCCTTCTAAAACCTATTCTTTTATCACCACGGAATACGCCTAATTGTACCGAAACAAAGGACAAAATGCAAACTCATCGCCTTCCGATCGGCTGCCATGGCGACCTCGATCGAGGAGATCCGAAGATCGCATCATAGCGCACCCATTCCTTAGCATCCTTTTCCGTCCATTCTCTCACAGAAGGCACGGACTTTTCTTCCGCCGGAAGCGTCCCTTCCCGATGTTCACACTTCTCTTTCACCGGCTTCTCTCTGACATAGGCCTGCATTTGTTCCATGCGTGCTCTTTCCTGCATCGAGAAACCCTGCGCTGCCGTCACTTTCTTCTTCTTTATTGTAGCAGAAAGAGGGGGCTTCGGTAAAGGTTTTTCATGATAGACCGGCTTTTCCATTTCGTCCGGCAGATCCAACTCTTTTCCCTCTTCCGGCTTGCCCCAGGTGGTGAGGATCTTCTTGCGAAGCGCTTGGTAGTCATACTCGCCATCCGTATCAGCAGCAGAAGGCGGCACGCTTTTCCCCTCATGCGGGATTTCTGGCGGCCTCTTTCGCCTTCGAAAGAGTGCCTTATAGAGGAAAAACCCCCAGATCAGGAAAAAAATAAGATGGAAAGGCTCGAAAGACATACCATCACCTCCCTGAAAAAAACGGAGGAAGCCCTTTCTGCGACTTCCTCCTTATATGGTCTCTCGGAAGAGAGAGACCCGATCAGCGTTTCTTTAAAGCCTCGATCGCTGCTTTGCGGTCCGGCTTTCCAAAGACGGATGAGCCTGCGACAGAAATGGTGACACCGGCTTCTCCGAGTGCGAGGATATTATCCGGTGTAACACCGCCATCGACTTCGATATCGAGCTCATCCCGATGCATGGCCTTCGCCATGTCCTTCAATCTGCGGATCTTATCGAGTGAGTAGGAAATGAATTTCTGTCCGCCAAAGCCGGGATTGACAGACATGATGAGGACGAAGTCCAGGATAGGCAGCAGTTCTTCGATCATAGAGAGCGGCGTCCCCGGATTCAGCGCAATGCCGGCCTTCATCCCCCTTTCCTGAATGGCATGGACGAGGCGGTCATGATGGACGGCCGCTTCCGCATGGAAGGAGACCATCGCTGCACCCGCCTTGGAAAGATCATCAAAGTAGACTTCCGGATGCTCAGTCATGAGATGCACATCGAAAGGAAGTGTCGTATGCTTTCGGAGCGCTTTGATGATGGGACATCCAAAAGTCAGATTCGGCACGAAATGACCGTCCATAACATCCAGATGGACAAGATCCGCGCCGGCCTTTTCGATATCCCTCAGTTCGGACGCAAGATTGGCAAAATCAGCGGATAAAAGAGATGGTGCGATTTTCATAGAAACCTCCTCGCTTCAGATTCTTTGATTTCTTCTAACAGATGGAGATAGGACAGATACCGTTTTTCCTGGATATCGCCGTGTGTGACGGCGTCCCTGACGGCACAGTCCGGTTCCTTCGCATGCATACAATCGCGGAAACGGCATTTTCCGAGAAAAGGACGAAATTCACGGTAGAGATAAGCAAGATCGTCCGCTTTGACATGAAGCACATCCAGAAGCGTATAGCCCGGGGTATCCATCAGGAAATGTCCATTTTCAGTCCGGACGAGCTCAGCGTGACGAGTCGTAGTGCGGCCGCGGCCGGTGTGCCGGCTGACAGCACCTGCCTCGAAATGGGTACGGGCCAGGAAGTGATTCAGCAGACTGGATTTCCCGACGCCAGAAGGCCCTGAGAAGGCAATGATGGGTCCCTGAAAGGCAGCCTTGAGCGTCTCAAGCCCCTCTCCGGTCACCAGCGATGTCAGGATGCAGGAATAGCCCGCTTTTTCATAAAGAGCCTGCACCTCTTTGGCGGCGTCCCTGTCCAGATCGCATTTATTGATCACGAGCAGCGGCTCGATATCCTCATTTTCTGCCATGAGGATCATTTTGTTTAAGATGCCAAGCGAGAGATCCGGCGTGCGGATGGCACTCACCAAGACGAGCTGGTCGACATTCGCGACGGGCGGACGATGCAGGGCGTTTTTTCGGGGATATACCTTCGTGATGACGCCTTCACTGCCGAGCCCTGTCTCATATTCGACAGCGTCCCCTACGAGGATATCGGTTTTCCGTTTCAGCCTTCCCCTCGAACGGCAAAGAGTAAGCTGCTCCCCCTCTCCCGCGATCGAGAAATAGCCGTTCTGGTTCTTAAGAATGATTCCTTTCATCAAAGCTCCCTGTCCTGTACGACGGAGCCGTCGATAACGACCTGTACGCGCACGCTGCCGCTACCGGAGACGTCCTTGCTGACGGTGCTCCCCGGATTTGCCTTGGCGCTGTATACCGTATGGCGGCCATTGTCATCGGTCACAAGGATGTCGACCTGCCGCGGATTTCCGCCTTTCGGGATGGAAATATTCACCGTCCCGTTCTTCTTCGCCTTCTGCTTGGCGGCGACAGTCAGGTTCACGACCGTATCAGACTTTGTCTCACCAGCCGCCGGATCCTGCGAAACGACCACCGCACTCGCATCATCGATCGAGCTGCCATCGCTCGATGTGATGGTGCCGACAGCCAATTTCAGAGAAGAAAGTGTATTCTTCGCATCTGAAAGCGTCATGCCGACGACACTTGGAATGCTGACCTTCTGCTTCATATTGATGACGATATTGACACGCGTCCCCTTCGTCGTCTTGCTGCCCGGCTCCGGACTCTGGGAAATGATGATCTCCGACGGCTTATCAGGATCATTGCCATTTTCGACAGCCCCGATCGTGAGTCCGAGCTTATCGAGACGCTCCTTTGCCTGAGAAAGGGTGAGTCCCTTGAGGTCAGGGATCAGCATCGTAGAACCGCCCTTGCTGACCGTAAGGTGGATGATGCGCTTTGCCTTGACATTTGTCCCTGCGATCGGCGTCTGGGAAATGACCTCCCCCGCAGGTACATCATCACTGGCGATCTCATCGACAGATACCTTGAGATCGAGCTTCTTGAGCGTCGTCTGTGCGACCTCGACCGGCTTGCCTACGACATTGGGCACGGTGACATTCTGGCTGCTCCAGAAGCTGCCGAAGGAGAAGAAGGCCCATGCAAAGCAGCAGATGAAAAGGAGCGCCATGCTGATCCAGATGTATTTCTGCGGCATGTTGCCGATGTAGTTCAGGATCTTGCTTTCTTTGGATATTTTTTTCGGCTTCCGTTCCGCCTTGTGGATCGGGCGCGTCATCGCTGTAAAGTCATGCGAAGCAGGCTTGTAGATGGTCGTGGTGAAGCCCTGCGCGATTTTCAGCTCGGAAATAAAATCCCCCACCGTATCATAGCGTTTATTCGGGTCTTTCTGCAGCGCCGTCAGAAGGCACTCTTCGAGCATGGGAGAGATCGCCGGATTGTACTTCGTCGGACGCGGCACATCCCCCTGCATATGTTTGAGCGCGATGGAGACAGCGGTCTCCCCTTCGAAGGGCAGATGATGTGTCAGCATTTCATAGAGCACGATACCAAGAGAGTAAATATCCGTCTTTTCCGTGATCTTATCTCCGGCCGCCTGCTCCGGAGAGAGGTAGTGTACCGAGCCTAAGATGGACTGCTTGTCGATGACGGTCGAAGAATTGATGGCGCGTGCGATGCCGAAATCAGTGACCTTCACCTTGCCATCTCCCGTGAGAAGGATATTGTGCGGCTTGATATCACAGTGGATGATGCCATTATCATGCGCTTCTTCGAGCGCATTTCCGATGTCGATCGCGATACGGACTGCCGTATCGATCGGAATGCTCGGATGTGACTGGATGTACTGCTTCAGGGTCTGCCCTTCCACGTACTCCATGACGATATAGTGGATATCGCCATCACAGCCGACATCATAGATGCCGACGATATTCGGATGCGTGAGCTTGCCTGCGGACTGTGCTTCATGGCGGAAACGCAGGACGAAGTCTTCGTCTTCTGCAAAATTGCCGTGCAGGATCTTCACCGCTACGACACGATCCAAAAGGATGTCCTTGGCCATATAGACATCAGCCATACCGCCGGAGCCGATCTTTTTGATCAGCTCATATCGTTCGTCAAGAATCTTTCCTATCATTGTTTGCTCCGTCTCTTGCTTATTGTTATTGGTCACGGAAATCTGAGAAATCGCCGATTCCATTGTGGGATCAGTATTTCCCTGAAGGGAGCAGCCCAGAAAAAAACACGGCCGCTTTGCATCCGTTCCTCAGTTCTCATTCAAAAAGTGCCAGAATGACCGACACATTATCCCTTGCACCGGCGGCATAGACAAGCTCCATCAGCCTGTGGCCCAGCGCGTCTATGTCCGTCTGTTCTTTACGGGGGCTCTCTCTGATCACACGAGAGAGGGAATCATCCTCGACCATGCCGGAAAGACCGTCGCTGCAGAGGAGGATCAGCGTCCCCTTACTCACCGGAAAGCATCCCGTATCCACGGAAAGCGGCCGCTCGATACCGACCGCACGCGTGATCTCATTCTTTCTTGGATGCAGACGCATTTCCTCTTTAGAGATCTTACCTTCTGCTACCAGCTGCATCACGAAGGAGTGATCCACCGTCACCTGGGAGAGGCTTCCGTCCTGCCAGACATAAAGACGGCTGTCTCCCACATGCGCCCAGAAGACCTGTCCCTCCGAAAAGGCGCACACGACCATCGTCGTCCCCATCGAAGAGAGGGCTGGCGTCTTCGTCTTTTCGGAGAGGATCGCATCATTCGCCGTCAGTACGGCTTCTTTCATGAGCGCTTCCGATACCGGCTCTTCGCATTTTCTCCGGAAAAAATCCTCTGCGGCAGAGACGGCAAGACGGCTGGCAAGCTGCCCGCCATCATACCCGCCCATGCCATCGGCCAGAAGATATACATCTGGTACAGAGAGCGAGATCGCATCCTCATTGACCTTCCGCACCAGACCGACTTTTGATTCCCCGTAAGTAAGTATCATACCCTGCCTGTCTTATCCAGGAAAACGCCGATCGCGATCGGGATCGATCCGATCCGTATTTCCCTTGGAAGACACAGTGTGATGAAGAGCTCCATCCCTGTGTCTTCCTTGAAATCCTCTTTCCTTCGTCAAAAGACGCAACAAAGAGAGTGAAATAAGATTTGTACTAATACTAGCATTTTGCAGGAACATAGTCAATTTGGATTGATGACCAAGTGGGAAAATCATGGCTGCTTTCCCACGAAGGCCGCCCACCAGTGGGAATTTTCATCGGGTATACGGCGCCGAGTGGGAATGAAGCGAAGCACGGAAGCGGTATCATCTCCCGATGCCTCTTTGCTGCCTCTGAAAGCTCGGCATGCCCCCCAAATATATGCTCCCCGAATTTCTAATCTGGTGTTCTCTTGTTCGCCCCTTTTCCGTGAAGTAATATAATTTCAGAGATGAGAGCGACGAAAAGACCGATGGAATGGAGGATTGATGTCCATGAGAAAAGCCGTAATGATTCTGATCGCAGCCATTCTTTTATGTGGCTGGAATGTCAATGCAGACAGCATGGCCGGCGAAGAGACGTATGAGATCGTGACTGTACAGGACAATGATACACTCTGGGATATAGCAGCAAAGAAAGTCGATGATCGGATGGATGTACGAAAATACATCTATGAGGTGCAGCAGCTGAATCATCTGGGCGATGCATGCATACTGACGCCGGGAAGCAAGCTGAAGCTCCCTGCCGTCAAAGAGTGATCCGCCAGAAAAGCGGTCAAGATCTAGGGAAACGCTGATTCAATCGCAGACAATCAAAAAGCCAGTGGGTGTGAAAAAGTATTCACAGCCACTGGCTTTTTGCGCGGCGCAGAAAAATCAGCCGACAGAAACGAGCTCGATCTTGAAATTCAGCTCCTTGCCTGCCATTTCATGATTCGCATCGAACGTGATGGTCGTATCGGTCTTGGCAGTGACCTTGACAGGGAAACGCTGTCCCATCGGGCCGGAAAGGTATACTTTTTCTCCAACTTCCAGCTCTTCGGATCCCGGCATCTGCTTCTGCTCGATGGTCAGGATGTTGTCCGGATCCGGCATGCCGTAGGCTTCCTCCGGCATCAGGTGGATATTCTTGATCTCTCCGACTGCCATATCCTTGACCGCTTCATCGAAGCCTTTGATCATCTGGCCAGCGCCGCAGAGGAATTCGATCGGATCTCCTCTGTCATACGAGGAATCAAACTTGGTGCCGTCGTTAAAGGTACCTTCGTAGTGGACTTTGACTTTTTTGTTCGTGTTGCTCATAATGATTCTCCTTTTTATAGATAAATACATATAAAGACATGACAGATGAACGGCGCAGCGTTTATTCCCTGCCACCTCCACAGGAGGGGCGCGGAAGGGTGCTGTCTCATTTCTTATCTTACCGTCCGGCTCGTTTTAGAAATTCGTCTTCATCGATGACAGGGATGCCTTTGGCTCTGGCTTTTTCCAGCTTACTGCCGGCATCCTCTCCGGCAACGACAAGCGTGGTCTTATTCGTGACAGAGCTCTGGGTATCACCGCCTTGCTGCTTGATGAGATCCGAAGCTTCACGGCGGCCCATGCGGGTAAGCTTGCCGGTCAGTACGACCATCTCGCCTTCGAAAGCGCCGCCCGTATGTTCTTCTTCGATTTCCTCCATCGAGACGCCGGCATTGCGAAGCTTGTCGATGATCATGAGATGCTTCATGTCATGAAGATAGTCGAAAAGGCTGCCTGCGATGACTTTGCCGATGCCTTCCGTCTCCTGTATATCGCTCACATCGGCCTCCATGAGTGCGCTCATGGTATGGTAGCGCTTCGCGATGAGCTCGGCCCCCTTTTCACCGAGGAAACGGACACCCAGTCCGAAGAGGAGCTTTGCAAGGCCGCGCCCCTTGCTGTCCGCGATGGCGGCGATGAGATTCTGTGCGCTCTTTTCCCCCATACGCTCGATCTGTTCGATATCTTCCTGCTTCAGGGTATAGAAATCAGAGGGATCATTCACGAGATGGTAGGCGATCAGGCTGTCCACAACGGATGGTCCCATGCCGTCGATATTCATCGCATCACGCGAAGCAAAGTGAATGAGCTTCTCACGGACGACACCGCCGCATTCGGGATTCGTGCAGCGGAAAGCCGCTTCGCCTTCGATGCGACTGACCGGACCGCCGCAGACAGGACAGACCGCAGGCATTTCGAATGGCACCTCTGTGCCGTTTCGCTTCTCCTTCAGGACCTTTGCAATCTCCGGAATGATCTCTCCCGCCTTGTAGATGAGGACATAGTCTCCCTCACGGATGTCTTTCTCCCGGATGAAGTCCAGATTGTGCAGCGTCGCACGCTTTACGGTCGTCCCCGCAAGATGCACCGGCGTAAGGTCAGCCGATGGTGTCAGCACGCCTGTCCGCCCCATCGTGACGACGATCTTCTCTATGCGCGTCTCGGCTTCTTCCGGCGGATATTTGTAAGCCATCGCCCACTTCGGATCTTTGACGGTCGCTCCCAGCGCACGCTGCTCGCTGAAATCATTCACCTTGATGACCATGCCGTCGGTATCATAGCCGAGGTCATGTCGCTTTACTTCCCACTCATTCACCCCTTCGATGACTCCTTCGATGGAGCTCCATTTCCGATAGTTCGGATTCACCTGAAAGTGGAAATCGGAAAGCTTCTTCAGCAGTTCCTCCTGGCTTTTGATCTCCATGCCTTCGATGTCCCCGAGCGCATAGGCAAAAAAGGCCAGATTCCTTGACGCCGTCACATGGGGATCGAGCTGACGCAGAGAGCCTGCCGCCGCATTGCGGCAATTCGCAAAGGGCATGAAGCCCGCCTCATCGCGCGCTTCATTCAGTGCGATGAAGGATCTCCGCGGCATGTACACCTCGCCGCGCACCTCCAGATAGGGCGGCGCATTCTCGATATAGAGAGGGATGGTGTGAATGGTCTTTACATTCGCCGTCACATCTTCCCCCACACGGCCATCCCCTCGTGTCAGACCCTGGATGAGACTGCCGTTTTCATAGATGAGATTCATGGAAAGCCCGTCGATCTTCAGCTCCGTGATGTACTCCACATGGTCTGCGCCAAGCCCTGCCTTCACGCGGCGGTCAAAGTCCCGAAGCTCGTCCGCATTGAATGCATTCGCCAGCGAGAGCATGGGCTTTCTGAAGCGCACCTTCCGGAAATCATCGGACGCTTTTCCGCCGACACGCTGCGTCGGGGAGTCCGGTGTCACGAGCTCAGGATATGCCTTTTCCAGATCCACCAGCTGCCGATACATATGGTCGAATTCAAAATCCGAGATCTCCGGCCGATCCAGCACATAGTACAGGTAGCTGTGATGGCGGAGCTCTTTTTTTAGTTTCTCTGCTTGTTCTTTGATGTCTTCCGGTACCATAGAAAGTCCTCGTGTATAGAAATATAGGGAAACGCTGATTCAATGGAAAAGTCCGTGTTTCCCTAGAAAAAGGCTGACTGTTTCGGGACGATGAGTCCTACTGGTCCTATCCCCATGGGACCCATGACCTCTTACTCTTCCTTCGTGATCGGTGCAAAAGCGACCATCAGCGAACGCATCTTATTTCCCGGGAATTCGATTTTCAGGATCATATTTTTCCCGCTGCCTGTGACAGAGATGACCTTGCCCTTGCCCCACATGGTATGGACAGCGGTATCACCGACCTGCCAGTCATAGCGCGCGCTCACCGCCTTCGGCTTCAGCTTCTTGACGGGGGAGGCGGCTTCCGAGAGGGCGAAGCGGCTCGCTCTTTCATTGCGGCTTCTTTCCTGGAAATGCACGCGTTCACGATCTTCCTCCGTGATGACCTTATCCACGAGATCCGGCGGGATTTCCTCGATGAAACGGCTCGGCATGTACGAATTGATCTTGCCGTACATGGTACGCATGTGTGCATTGGACATATAGAGCTCTTCCTTCGCACGCGTGATCGCCACGTAGCAGAGGCGGCGCTCCTCTTCAAGAGCCGCAGGCTCCATGAAGGAACGGACACCCGGAAAAATGCCTTCATCCATGCCCGGCAGGAAGACGAGCGGGAATTCCAGCCCCTTCGCACTATGGATGGTCATCAGGGTGACGCGGTCGTCTTCCCCTTCATAGGAGTCGACATCGTTTACGAGAGCGACTTTTTCAAGGAATTCTGCAAGTCCGCCTTCCGGCTGCTCGGTGATGAAGTCTTTCGCGACAGAAAGCAGCTCGCCCAGATTTTCCTCACGGCTTTGCGCCTGCGGATCCTTGCTCTCCTGCAGCTGCGCGAGATACTTCGTATCTGTCATGACCTTCTGAATCAGCTCGAAAACATTCATTTCCGCGGACGCATTCAGGAAATCAAAAATCATCGCAGAGAAATTCGTAAGCTTGCGCTGCGTAGCAGAAGAAAGCCCACTGCCCTCGATGCCCATGATGCCCTCGAACATCGACATGCCGCCGGCATTCGCATAGTCCAGGAGCTTCTCGATCGTCGTCCCTCCGATGCCGCGCTTGGGTGTATTGATGATGCGGGCCAGACTGATATTATCCTTGAAATTATTGATGACCTTCAGATAAGCCAGCATATCGCGGATTTCCGCACGGTCATAGAAGCGTGTCCCGCCGACCATCGTATAGCCGATACCGCGTCTGACGAGCGCTTCTTCGATGACACGCGACTGCGCATTCATGCGGTAGAGGACTGCCATATCGCCATAGGGACGATGCTTTTCCATATGCTCTTTCTGCATCGTTTCGATGATGAAATTTGCTTCCGCATGTTCATCGATCGCGGTGTAATGCTTGAGATGCGTACCGGCATTATTCTCTGTCCACAGACGCTTCGACGGGCGATCCGGATTGTTCTGTATCACCGCATTTGCCGCATCCAGGATCGTCTGCGTCGAGCGATAGTTCTGCTCGAGCTTGATGAGCTTCGCCTTCGGATAGTCCTTCTGGAAATCCATGATATTCCGTAGGTCCGCGCCGCGCCAGGAATAAATGCTCTGGTCCGCATCACCGACCGCACAAATATTCTGCGTATCCCCTGCGATGTACTTCGCCATCAGGTACTGCGCATGGTTCGTATCCTGATATTCATCGATCAGGATATAGTGGAATCTGTCCTGCCAGCGCTTGCGGATGGTCTCGATGGAGAGCAGCTTCGTCGTGATATATAAGAGATCATCGAAGTCGAGCGCATTGTTCTCCTTCATGTGCTTGTCATAGAGCTCATATACATCCGCCGCTTTCTGATTGAAGAAATTGCTTCCTGCCAGCTCTCTGTACTTCTTCGGATCGATCAGCTGGTTCTTTGCAGAGGAGATCCGGTTCTGCATCGCATTCGGCTGATACTGCTTATCATCCAGATTCAGCTCCTTCAGGCAGTTTTTCACCAGCGTCTTCGAGTCATCCGAGTCATAAATGGTGAACCTGTCCGTATAAGGCGGATAGGAAGCGATCTCACGCCGAAGGAAGCGCGCACCAAAGGAGTGAAAGGTATACATCCAGATGCGGTCCGCAGCAGGTCCCACCAGATTGTGCACACGTTCTCTCATTTCCTGCGCCGCCTTGTTCGTGAAGGTGATCGCGAGGATTTCATTCGGATAGATCCCCTGCTCAAGCATGTATGCGATGCGGCAGGTCAGGGCTTTCGTCTTGCCGGATCCGGCGCCCGCCAAGATGAGTACAGGCCCTTTCACCGTCTCGACCGCCTCCCGCTGCCGGGGATTTAATGTATTTAAATAGTTGTTCATGAGTCGTCCTTTTCATAGTATCCAGGGATTTGAGAATAGGTTCAGCGGGTTCTATGGGTTCTGTTATTTTCAGCAGGATATGTTTGTCTGGCGGAAAACGCAAACCAGCCTTCTTCCAAAGGAAGGAGGGAGAACCACACCTTCATCCCTCATTAAGAAAAGCCCATATGACTTCCGTCGTATGGGCTTTTATGCACTCGATCTCCTTATTCAGCGTAAGCCTTCAGAAGGAACGGAGCGACCTGTTTCTTACGGGACATGACTTTCGGCAGATATACAGCGCCGTCTTCTGCTTTTTTGCCGAATGCCTTTTCTGCGGCCTCTTCTGCGCCGGAGGTGAACCACAGATAGGTATCTTCTGCGAGGATATCCGTCACCATGAGGTAGGAAGCAGCATAACCTTTGGCAGCCTTGGTGGCTTCCAGAGCGGCCATGATGTCCGCCTTCTTCGCGTTGATCGGAGCAAGATCCATGACGGAGATCTGTCCGCAGCTGAAGGTCTTACCAGCGGATTCGAATTCCTTGGTATCGTTGCCGGCGAGTTTTTCCGCCGAGTAGTCAGAAATGTCTGCGCCTGCTTTCAGCATATCCATGCCGTACTTTTCATAGTCGACACCGGCGATTTCTGCAAGTTCTCTGACTGCGGCCTTATCTTCTTCAGTCGTTGTCGGGGAACGGAAGAGAACGGTATCGGAGATGATTGCAGAAAGCATCATGCCGGCGACAGCCTGAGAAGGTTTTACGCCAGCAGCCTTGTAGAGCCCCCAGATGACGGTATTCACGCAGCCCACCGGACGGACGAGGATGAAGATCGGATTTGTCGTTTCGAAGTCACCGATGCGGTGATGATCGATGAGCTCCAGTACATCGGCCTCTTTAGCCCCATCGACGCACTGCTTGGATTCATTGTGATCGACGAGGATGAGCTTCGTGCCCGCTTCGACTTTTTCGAGGTATTCCGGTGCTTCCACCTTGAAATAGTCCAGTGCGTAGCAGGTTTCTTTGTTCGGCTCACCCGCTCTGGCAGCGACGGCTTCCACACCCTGCTGTTGCTTCAGGTAGGAATAAGAGATCGCAGCCGCAATGCTGTCGGTATCTGGGGATTTATGTCCGATGACGTAAATTTTGCTCATGTTTGAAATGCTCCTTTACCATGCAAAATGCAATAAAATTCTTTCCCATTATAGCATGATTGACCATCTGCGTATAGAGAGAATGCAGGAGCAAAAGGCTAGGCGGCAGGAGAGCAGATGCGACTGGTGACTAAAGATCTCAAGTGCTTAGGGTGTGGTAGCGGAAAGTGCTCCGATTCGCGCCATCTCCTTTCGGAGGAAGAAGGGAGCTCCTTTTCACAAAAAGCTAACATCGTGCGGCGCTTCTATTATTTCGCGCCGTGCAACCTGTTATTCTTCCCCCATCACTTTCTCAGCTTCGCATTCCACAACTGTTCGTAGAGATACCCTGCCCCGCGAAGGCCACACTGCGGGAGATCGGAAAAATGAACCTCGTCATGCGACGGAAGTGCGATATGGAAGCCGGTGAATGATCTTCCCATACGCCGGAAGAGGTGCGTCTCGTGGGAAGACGAGAGGACAAGTCCTCCCTGCCAGTCTTCGTAATCCTTGGCGATCTCCTTTTCATTTTTCATGACGACACGGATAGCATCCGCTGCCGGCGTTGATTTCTTTGTCTCACACTGGGCATGGATGCAAAGACGCGCGGTATCGATCCATTCGCTGCGGATCGCTTCAGCAATGCCAAGTGCTTCCGACGGCGGCGCTGAAATGAGGACGGCATCAAACCAGAGCGGTCCCCAGAGAGACTCCAGATTATTGCCTTTTCGAAGCAAAAATTCTTTCAGCTTTGCCGCCTCATGCGAGGCGCGTGTCAATTCGCCCGCCCCCAGCTTTTCGATGATTTCCGAGAGCCAGGCCATCGTACCGTCCGTCCCATAAGGAAGGCCGCAGAACATATACGGCGTCCCGAAATCCTGCTCCATCTGTTTGGCGAGAGAGAGCCCCAGCTCATCTCTCACGACGATGTTGAGAGATGCCGAAGGAGCATCCATGATGTCTTCCCAGCTGCTTCCGCCGCCCGGCATGGAAATCACGCGGATACCGCACAGAGAAAGCAGCCGCCGGATTTCTTCCGCATCCTCCCGTCCCTTCATATGAACGGTAGAGAGCCCAAGCACATTGACGGAGGCAGGGATCTTCTCCTTCGTTTTCATTTCCTTTTCGATGCGAAGAGAGGCTGCGGAATACCCCGCCTCAAAGCTTCCTTTCATGCCGCCGCTGTCCATCGCATAGACAGGCCAGGGGAGATCCATCTGGTCGGCGATGCCCTGCACATCGTCACCGACAAGACTGACGCTGCAGTTATTCTCCACAAAGACACGCAGAGGCTTCGCATAGGTCTCTATACTGGAAAGCCCCTTACGCAGATCATCCTCCGTTCCATAAACAAGAGAGTTCGGGCCCACCTGTGTACAGGAAAAGCGCATGGACGCCATTGGATTCTCATTATCCACATATTTCATCGCATAGAAATAGCACCAGAGCGGGCCATTCACCACCGTGAAGCTCCCTGGGATGGAGTCAAAGAATGCCGCTGATCCCGTCAGCGCACAGGTACTGCCGTGGTGGCAGGCCGCTTCCCACTCAGACCGTGACATAGGCGACGCCCCCTTTCTTCCCATAGCGGCACAGCAGCCGATACATCGCGCGAAGCTCTGCGATCTCCCCCTCCGTGCCGGTCAATGGCACCATCGGGATGAAGAGCTGCCGCGCTTTCGTATTGTAGATCTCATTCGTTGTAAGGAGGATGTCACAGGCATCCATCACCGCCTGTCCCTCCCTGCTGTCATAGATCGGGATGTCTCCCACGGCGGCGATTTCCTCCCGCAGGATCTTTTTGTCGTCCTCCGTCAGATTATCGAAGAAGACGACCCCCGAGCAGGCAAGGTGCAGGCGGGCGATACGGGCGAGGGTCTCTTGCGGATGATACCAGCGCGGACCGCGGCCGATCCCGATGACTGCGTTCTTTCCCTCTGTGACAGGAAGGAAAGACGAAGCGGCATGATCGATGCGTGCCTCTTCTTCTCTGATGATTTCCTCTCCCCGTTCCTTTTCATGGAGGAAATCAGCCAGCGCGCGGATCCAGTCCTTCGTTTGCTCCCAGCCGACCGGGTATACGTCTCCGAGTGTCGGCACATCATAGGTATCCTCTAAGAGCTTGGCGATCTTCATCATGCCGCCAGGCTGTCCCGCTGTTCCTAAAAGGATGGAAAAGTCAGCTGAAGGAATGTCCTTCCACTCCTCAAAAGGCACATACCCGGGAAACTGCCACTTCACCGTAAGGCCGAAACGGGAGAGCAGCCGCTTCACTTCACGTACATACTGCCCTTCCGGACCCATCTGATCCCCGAGAAGCAGCACGCGCCCTTTTACGCGCTTCTCTTTCCGGAAGAAACGGCGAATCATCATCTCTGTTGTCTGATAGTAGGCATCGGAGTACTCCCCGCCCAGAAATCCTGCAAACGGCATGGGAATGACAGGAATGCCGTAAGAGGCTTCTGCCGCTTCGGCTTCCTGCTCAATGTCATCTCCGATGACCCCTGCCACGCAGGAGGAAACGATCCATACGCACTTCGGGTGGTAGGTATCCATCACATAGGAAATACAATCAGAGAGGCGATCGATCCCACCGAAAATGCCATCTTTTTCCCGAAGATGAGAAGACACGAGCGGGATCGTCTCACGGTTTTCCTTTCCTCCGTCCGCCATGACACGGAAGCCGGATCCCAGATCCATGGTGGAAGCCACATGTGCGCAGCCGATCGGGCCATGAAAAATAACGACCACGCCGGGGCAGAAGGCGAGCGAGCGGTAGACGCCGACCAGCGTGCAACTGCACGATTTTGATTTCGACAAAAGCCATTTAGTCTTGAGTGCCATAGGTACCTGCCAGTTTCTCCAGCTCATCAAATGTCATCGGAGTCGGGATGGAAAGCTCCGTGTTCTCCCAGATGGTCTTCGCGAGATCTCTATATACATCTGCCTGCGAAGACTCCGGAGCATACGACAGCACCGTCTGCTTATGATTCTCCGCCAGATTCACGATCTTGTCCCGCGGAATGAAAGCGACGAGGCGGGTATTCAGCTTCTTGCAGAATTCGGTCAGAAGTTCCTTTTCGCCGGGCACATTGCGACTGTTTCCGATGATGCCTGCGAGACGCACCTCTCCCCTTGCCGCAAAGCGGCGGATGCCCTTGGCGATGTTATTCGCCGCATAAAGAGACATCAGCTCGCCGGAGGAAACGATGTAGATTTCCTTCGCGTATCCTTCACGGATCGGCATAGAAAACCCTCCACAGACGACATCCCCGAGGACATCGTAGAGCGTCACATCCATATCAGGGATGGCTTTCATTTTGTCCAGAAGCTGCAGTGCGACGATGATGCCGCGTCCCGCACAGCCTACCCCCGGCTCAGGCCCTCCTGCTTCGACACAGATGATATCATGAAATCCTGTATGTACGATATCCTCCTTGCAAATCTCATCAGGATCTTTTCTCCGTACCTGATCCAGCACGGTCTCTTTACAAATATGTCCTAAAAGAAGACGCGTCGAGTCATTCTTCGGGTCGCACCCGATCTGGCAGACCTTCTTCCCCATGAGGGAGAGCGCCGCTGACACATTGGAAGCCGTCGTGGACTTTCCGATACCACCTTTTCCGTAAAAAGCAATTTTTTTCATAGGATTCACTCTCTTTAGTCAGGAAACACGGATCCAATCTCTGGCAGAAAAAGCCGCATTCCCATAAAACCAGCCGGCACAAAGCCAGCTGCTATCACCTTTATACTATTATAACAACATTAAGCAAGGTGGAGGACATAAGAAAACAAGAAAGAGCTGACCGCGATCTCATCATGATCCTCTTAATTCTAAACCGCAATTTCCAAAATCCTCTGCGTTCTGCGCTAATTCTTAGAAAAATATTCTCAATAAAAACGTAAAATTCATTTGACATTATCTTAACGTTGTACTAAACTAAGGTCATGCGAAATACAGATGAAAGAAAGGAAATCGAGTGCATGGGAAATACTCGACTCACCTCTTCTCTGTATGAATCCCGACAATCGGGAATTTTTAAAGGAGTGATTTTTCATGAAAAAAAGTCTGAAAACTGTTCTGTCTGCATCTATGGCAGCTCTGTGTGTATTTGGTTTCGGCATGTCCGCCAATGCATATGAACTGAATCCGGAAGTCAAGGATGTAACCCCGGCTCTTCGCGAAGCTTCCACCGTCGGTGTATGGACTGCAGAAAACCCGGCTATGAAGAATGCACCAAACAAAGATGCTGTCCTCGTCATGACCTTCGGTACCACTTTCAAAGACACAAGAGCTAAAACCATCGATGCTGTAGAAGCAGCCATTCAGAAAGCTCATCCGAATGTACCGGTATTCGAAGCATACACTTCCCATATCATTATCGACCGTGTGAAAGCCAAAGAAGGCATCCAGAAAATGACCCCGGAAGAAGCTTTCCAGAAACTGCAGGATGAAGGCTACACCCGTGTCGCTGTCGTTTCCCTCGACGTCATCCCAGGCATGGAATATTCCTATGACTCCGTCGTCACCAAGATGCAGGTTCCGCATTTCAAGAAGATCTCCCTCGCTACCCCACTGATGTACTTCCAGGGCACCGAAGGCGAACCGGATCAGGTCGTTGACTTCCTGAAAGCTCTGTCCTCCCAGTTCCCGAAGATGGGTAAACAGGACGCTACCCTGATCATGGCTCACGGCACTCCACATCCGGGCAACGCTTACTACAGCGTCATCCAGGATCGTCTGCATCAACTCGGCATGAACAATGTCTTCATTTACTCTGTCGAAGGCCGTCCGAATCTGGAAGATGTCATCCCGAAGCTGAAAGCACAGGGCTACAAACATGTCACCCTGATGCCGATCATGATGGTTGCTGGCGATCATGCAAACAATGATATGGCTGGTGATGAACCGGACTCTCATAAGAGCATCCTGAAAGCGGAAGGCTTCTCCGTTGACACCTATATCCATGGTCTTGGCGAAAACGCAAACGTTCGCGGCCTGTATGTAGATCGTGCAACCGAAGCTATCGAAGCTCTGCAGAAATAATGAAATGTGCTATACTAATGCAGAGATGATGTCTCTTCATTAAAAAAACGCTCTTACGTCATCTCGGCGTAAGAGCGTTTTAGTATGTTTTAGTTATTTCTTATCGGGATATCAGGTTCCCCCAACGGACCAATGCCATTCCGTCTGGAAGATCATCAACGCCGATTCATCCCCTTCGAGAGAAGTCTCGAAATTGGAACCCGTGTCCCCATTATCTCCAAGGAGTCTTCTTATGAAAAAAATTCTTGCATCTATCGCAGCGGCTGCCCTCTGCCTCTCCCTTTCTGCCTGCGGCGGCAACAGTCAGCCTGCTTCCTCCTCCGCCCTCTCTTACACCTATAAAGACCAGACCATCAGCATGAAGGCCGCCCCTTCGCGCATTGTCACATTGTCTGCGCCACTCATCAATATGGCCTATGCAGTCGGCGGCACCTCCATCGCGCGCCCGGAGACCACGAGCCCGATCCCGGAAGAGGCGAAATCCCTCCCCACCATTGGCCATGTGCAGAATATCAATATGGAATCTCTGGTCGGCATGAAGCCAGACCTCGTCATCGGAGAAAAGACGCAAAACGGCAAGCTCGAGTCTCTTCTGAAATCGAGCCAGATCCCCTACGTCCTTATCCAGTACGACGGCATCCATGACAATGTGCCGCTTTTGAAATTCATGGGTGAACTCTATGGTAAAACAGACAAAGCCAAAGAAGTGATCGACACCTACGAAAAAGGTGTCAAAGCAGTCATGGATAAAGCGGCCGCTGAAAAGACCCCGGCGAAAGTTGCTGTCCTTCGCGCTACAGGGAAATCTGTCACAGCAGAAACTCCGAAGTCCATCTGCGCTTCCATGGTGGATATGCTGAAAATGAATAACGTCATCACCGCCCACAAGGATCTGAAGCTCGACAGCAAGACTGTTCCCTATTCCTTAGAGCAGCTTTCCGCTGACGATCCAGATGTCATCTTCATTGTCACCATGGGCAAACAAGATGAGATCAACAAATCTCTCGATGAGTCGATGAGAAACAATCCTGCATGGGCACACCTCAAAGCCGTACAGGAGAATCACGTCTACTTCTTAGAGCCAAACCTTTTCCTCATGAATCCGGGAATCAAGACCCCGGAATCACTGGAAAAGCTGTACCAGCTGGCCTATGGGAAATAGTGGGAGCTAAAGGAAACGCTGGTTAAATCGCAGAGTCAGATTCTACAAGGATTTTTATACATAGCCTTCGTCATAACCTTCCTTAAATAGCTTGCTATTCGCGTCAGGTTATTTCTTGCTATGCATAAAAAAATCCTAGAGTAAAATCTGACAACGATTTAATCAGTGCTTCCTTAGGGAGTAGGGATGTCGTCATTCCCGCCCCTACCTCCTTCCGGATAGAAAGAGAATAAAGGTATAGTTTTACCTTCTCCTCTCTCCCACATAAAAACGCCGAGAAATCGCCATACGATTTCTCGGCGTTTTTTCTAATCCCCAGCTGCTGATTCCCAGTCACCCGTCCTCACCAGATTCCAGGCATCACTCTTGCTAGATTTTAATCTGTTACACGCCGGCACATTATATCATAAATGTATGAACCGCTCCTGTGAAAAACAAAAATGAATGCCTATGGGCATAGTCACTCAATCTCACCATACAAAAAGCAGCGCCTGCACGCTGCTTTTTGTATGATTTTATTCCTCTTCTTCATACGCTCTGATCTCTTCCATCAGGGCATCAATGAGCTGATTTTCCGGGACGGAACGGAGGATCTTTCCTTTGCGGAAGACCAGGCCACTGCCTTTCCCGCCGGCGATGCCGAAATCTGCCTCCCTGGCTTCGCCCGGACCATTCACGGCGCAACCCATGACGGCGACTTTGATGGGTTTCTTAAAGTGAGCGATCTTCTCCTCCACTTCTTTGGCCATCTCGATGAGATTCACCTGTGTGCGACCGCATGTCGGGCAGGAAATGAGGACTGGGCCATACTGCTGCATGCCCACGGAGCTCAGGATTTCCTTCGCTGCTTTTACTTCCTTCATCGGATCATCGGTCAAAGATACACGAAGGGTATCGCCAATGCCGTCTAAGAGCAGGCTGCCGATCCCGATGGCTGACTTGATCGTCCCGCGATAGAGCGTCCCGGCCTCCGTCACGCCAAGGTGCAGCGGATAGTCCACTTTTTCCGAAAGAAGACGGTTCGCCTTCACCATCATCGGGACATCTGAGGACTTCACAGAAATCACGATATCATAGAATCCTTCCGCTTCGAGGATGCGGACATGAGAGAGTGCGCCCTCCACCATGCCTTCTGCGGTCGGATGTCCGCCATGTGCTGCAAGGATGTCTTCCGGAAGGGAGCCTGCATTGATACCGATACGAATGGGGATATGCTTTTCTTTCGCCATATCCACCACCTTCACGACGTTTTCCCGCTTGCCGATATTTCCCGGATTGA
>ULMG01016088.1_pt1 | contig 32676 bp, 35 predicted proteins | sample 1951601 | NCBI WGS metagenome assembly ULMG01 (sample SAMEA4835545, study PRJEB28245) | human gut metagenome | biome: gut microbiome; material: fecal sample | place: Denmark | collected 2008
CCGCTGTCACGCGTAATTGTCACAGTGCCTGCCAGCTCAATGTCGCCGTTATCGGTAACGCTTGCGGTGTACGCGTTGTTATAAATGCCGTACATGTTGTTGCTTCCGTTGTTGGTTACCTTGACCGCCACCTCGGCGTCGCTATCCACAGTGAGCTTGCCGGTCTTACAGTAGAGGCCGCGGCCATCGGAAGTGCCGGTGATGTTCGCAGTGAGCTTGCCGTCGGTAACGGATAAGCTGCTATTGGCGTTAACGCCGTAAACCATTTTACTGCTGTTGGCGTTGATGGTTACCGTGCCGCTTGTCATGGTGAATTGATTGCACTCAATACCATAAATCAAATTTGATCCGCCCGTAGCGTTGATGGTAAGACTGCCGCTGCCGCTGATATTGAGGTTCTGATTGTTTTCAAGGGCAATACCTTTGGCATTTGCATCATCAACTGTGATGGTGCTGGTTCCCTCAAGCACCAGGTTGAGCGTACTAAGCCCGGAGCCTTGGATATAGCCACCGTTGTAGCCACTCAGGGTCAAGGTCTTGGTGCTTTCTACATAGCTCCAGCCTGTGCCGCTGCTGTCGGCGGTGGAGCCTGTAATGCTGATGCCCGGCTCTGCCGCAAACACCGTGATGCTCATGAGCGGCAGAAGCCCCAGCAGCATAGCGCAGCAGAGCAGCAGGCTGAGAATCCTATTTATTTTTTGTTTCATAAAGGTTTCCTCCTTTTGATAATCGATTTTCCATATCTTTTTCTATTCCGTCTCCCGGCGTATGGCCTCCGGGCGGATTATGAATGCTTTCAAACCTGACTGAAAGCGGAACTCGAATCATATCAATACGAACCACCGCCTTTCCTTACAGACTGTCCATGACCGCAGCCATGTACTGTTCGGTCACGGTTCCAAAAAGGAAGGCGTCGATCAAACCGTCCCGTTTTGCCGACTTGACCTTTTCAGCCAGCTCGTTGTCTGCCTGATCGTCAACTAAAATGACGATTTTACAGTCGGGGTCAATTTTCTTGACCTTGTCCCGGATGGCGAGCCGCTCTTCCAGCATCCAGGGGGTGTAACCGGTCGCTTCCATTAACAAGGCATAGGGCTTGAAGGTTTTGCATCGCTGCACGGTCTTGTCCGGATGCTCAGAGATTATGACCTGATAATCGTCCAGTTCCTGTGATAGCGTTCTCTGTATCGCCTTTGCGAAAAGCCCGCTCTGCATATCCAATAAGATTTTGCGCATATTCACATTCGTTCCTTCCTTGTTAGTTTACCTGCCTATGAACACAAGGCAAGGCGCTTATATATAGACTGCCTAAAGCGTGTTTGTACCGTTTACCCGGTATGATTTGCATAAAGCAGCTATGCTCTGACCTGCTGAAAACCGAAGTGCTTTTCGGCTGATACACAAAAAAATCATTTTGTCAAGTACATTATAAAGATTTTTTTCGCATTTTTCACTCCGAAAACGGAGGTTTTTGAAAAAGGGCAAAAAAATACCCGATTCACCGTAAATCCGATGAACCGGGAAAATGTTTTATATTATTCGTCTTTCAGAGCTGTGACGATCAGCTTGCTTTCTATGGCTGCCGCCATCAGCTCCTCCTTGCTGTCAAATCCGCACCGGCTGACCATATCGCGAATATGCCACCGTGCGGCGTCGCCGGTAATCCCCAGCTTCTGCCCAATCTCCGCAAAGCTCATGCCCCGGATATACAGGCGCAGAATTTCAAGCTGTATCGGCTTAATTTCACTTGATAAGATATCTTCCAGCTCCACGGGCGGTGTTTCGTCGGGGAAGCTGCGTTCTCCGTTCAGAACGCGCTCAATGACCGCCATCACTTCATCGTCCCCGTGATCCTTATAGCACAACCCGTCGGCACAGCCCGTCTTTGCTTTGGAAAGCACCTCCGGGTCAACCAGTGAAGTCATAATCACCACCTTGGTATTGGGGCAGCTCTCCTTAATCCGCTTTCCGGCGGCAAGCCCCGAATGGCGGTGGAGGGTCTGCACATCCATCAGCACCAGGTCAATCCCTTTATTGCAAAGCTGCTCCGCTTCAAAGGCGTCCCGTACAGCGCCCACCAGGTGAAAGCGCTCGTCGGCTGTAAACAGCTTGACAAAGTGCTCCTGTATGTATTTGTCATCCTCAACGATCAGGATATTGATCATAGATTGTCTTCCTCCTTCCTCGGAAGATACAGGGTAAGGGCAAACGCAGGGCGGTGAGAAATTATCATATCGCCGCCGGAAGCCTCTACACTCCTGCGCAGGGAGGAAAGGCCGCTGCCTTCCGTTATTTTATCCTTCGGCACTTCGCCGTTATTGGTAATCTGCACCTTCAGGATACCGATTTTCTCGGTGATCTTGACATTGACCCGGGTTCCTTTGGCATGACGGATACAGTTGGTGACGCATTCCCGCACGGCAGCCGTTATGAGCTGCTCCGCCGTGGTGTCAGGCGGGATATAGCCGTCCAGCGTCACCTTGACGCCGAGCTGTTTGGCTTTTTGCTGCGCTTCCTCAAAAGTGCCCTTTGCCGTGGAACGGCTCGCCGAAAGCATACCGACAGCCTCTTTAAGATCCTTCAGCTTTTGCTTTGTCTCAGTGGAGGAACTGTTTTTTACATCCTGAATTGTCAAAAGGCTACTTCCAAGGGTGTCGTGAAGCCAGACCTTCAGGGTCAGGCTCTCTTTTTCCCGCACCTCGTCCTCCATACGGGCATACATCTTTTGCAGCCGGAGGTTTACCTTTCTAAGTTCTTCGTTATTTTCACGCAGGCGGACATTGCCCTCATAGAGTTCGGTCTCGTCATGGGCTGCGAGCTGGACATAGCCGGAAAGTCCCTCGCCGTCGAGTTCACTGCGGCAGAAACGGTAGATCCTGCCGTCCCTAAAACGGTAGCAACCCGCTACATCCGTCATGGCCTCCACTTGGCTTTCCGATGGGGGCGAAGATAGGGCATCCGTCATGTCGATGAGTGTCCGGGGAAGTCTATCTATCAGCAAGTGGGACAGTTCTGCCATCTTCCGGTTAATCAGAATGATATGCCCGTCTGCGTCCGCAAACAAAAGTCCCACCGGAAGATCGTCAATCGCTTCCTTGACCGACCATTCGTTGATTTCCCGTTTGCTGCGCCGCATTTCCGCGATAAGACTTATGACGGAATATGCAAAGGCGGCGACAAGGATACAAATCAGAGCCGGCACCGGCAGATGAAAATCACTTTGGGTAACATGCTGATTATACCGAACAAGGAAGCAAAGCAGCACAAGTAATCCGTACAGCAAAACCACGTCCAGTATAGCATGTATTACCGACCGGCGGTGGAAAAACCGGTACAACGGCAAAACAAGCTGTGCCAGCACGCCAAGCCAAGTGATAATAATCACCGCCATCTGTGCGTAATGAGAAAGTTCGCAAAAGCAGGTCATCTTCCGGCACCTCCCCTCAGAGGCAGGATCAATTCCCACTCGTTCTCGTCCGACATCGCAACCGAAGCGTCCGGCCACTCTTTCCCGAGCGGACTCAGATCCTCCTTGCAGCCGACGGTTACACGGATACGAAGCGTGCCTTCCACCACGCACATCGACACCGCACAGGAAGTGATGCTGCAAAGCGCCGCTTCCACCGCGTCCTCGAAAAAGTCATAGGCGGCGGACGCAATCTCGCCGGGCAGAAAGTCCCGCTGTGTATCGACAAACACCACGCAGTGCGCACCCATGGCTTTCAGGTAGCGGACAGATTCCTCAATGGCGTTCTTTAACTCGCCTTCAGGAATGTCAAACCCGTTTTGAACGGAAAGGGTCAGGTGCTTTTTGCGTTTGACATAGCCGCCGAGCACGGCGATCTTTGACAGGATGGCATTGCCTTTTTCCTCGTCTCCTTCCACCAGCTCGTACTCCTTCATCAACTGCGCAATGCGGTCGATTTGTTTCTGTGTGGAGGCGGTCAGCAGGTCATACAGCCGGTTCTGCTCCGCAGTCACCTTGCGATCCTTTTCCAGCACATACTCATGCCTCAGGATGGCGGTACGTTCTTCCAGTTCTTCCTTGGTCTCGGTCAGTTCTTTGCGCAGATTGGTCAGTTCGGATATATCCTCCGTCCAGACCGTATATCCGCCGCCGATGGGAGCCGTATGCAGCAGCTTTCCTTCGGACAGGGCTACAGGAGCATTAAGAGCTTGTTTAATTTGTTCTACTGATAGAGGCTCGGCAGATGCGGAAGCATACCGGACATTATAGTTTTCATCAACAATCTGTGCGCTGTTGCCGACGGAAGTCTCAAACATTTCGTCATACCGTGTGTTGGTGGGGAGCAGTCCGCAGTAGATACAGCATTCAAATACAGCGGCAAACAGCAGCGAACACGCAGAGGACAGGTCTCCTGCGAGAAGTTTTGTGACAGGATTCTCAACCATGTAGGTAATAATATAGTAAACCGTCAAAACTAAAGCTACAATCAACGGTGCAAATGCTCGGGGTTTACGCTTTATTTTGCCGCCGGAATACATCACATAAAACGAAGCAAATGTACATAGTGCAAACCAACCGAACACCATGAAATATCCGATTCCGTGTTGGTAATTGTCCGGCGAGAAATCATGCTGAGGGAAGGAAAAGGCAAACTTGTGAAGGTCATTCGTCATAATCATCAGGAAAAGTAAAGCGGCGGGGATATACAGCAGCTTAACCTGCCACTTCAGCTTGTAATCCTCCGTTTTTCCGACAAACAGGGAGGCAAACAGCATATACAGAGGGATCCCAATCAGCGGCAGATAATACAGATACCAAAGATACCGGCTGACATTTACATCCGTGCAAATGTAATACTTCATAACCTTAAAGCTCAGCCAAAGGATCATCAAAACGGCAATGCCGCACAGGTAGTGCCGTGCCTGCTTTTGAACCACTCGTTGGTATATGGAAAAGCCCCATGCCGTAATCAGCCCGATATGGAGCAGAGAGCGGATAAAGTCCGTGAACAACACATCATCAGAGGTGTTTTGATTGTTGTAAAGCCTGATCACAGCGGCTATCACAACGATGGCAGCCACAACGATATAGATTGCCTTATTGTTCTTGGCTTTCACTTTCCTCCGCTCCTTTCCGAAAATTCATACTGACAGGGGTTGTTTGTTGGTTACACAGTAACCAACAAAGGGATATCCCTTTGCAGTCCGGCATTTTTGTATCTGGACATAAATACACACAATAATTATAGCACACAATTTTGAATTTGTCCACCCCGCTTTTTTGTATTTTTCGTAACTTTTCGTATCGGTTTGGAAAAACGCAGGGTGTCAACCGTAGTAGTAGTAAGAAAGGAGATACCGCAGCAAGCATAGGGAGTGTAGCCACACTTCCGAAAATGCCCCTGCCGGTTCATTGCTTGCTGGGATAGTCCCAAACCCTTATTGGAAACGGAAAGGACGGTGAACGAATGGCAAACCGAACGAGAAGCATTGTGCTGCGTGTCCCTGTCACCGCAGAGGAACGGGCATTGATTGAGAAGAAAATGCAGCAGATGGGAACGCGTTGCTTCTCCGTCTATGCCCGGAAAATGCTGATTGACGGCTATGTTGTCAAGATTGATTACAGCGACATAAAAGCCATGACTGTCGAGTTGCAAAAGATCGGCACGAATATCAATCAGATTGCCCGACGTGTCAATGCAACGGGGACAATCTATGCGCAGGACATTGAGGACATTAAGGGGGTGCTGAATGAAATATGGCTGTCACAAAGATCCATCCTATCAAAAGCACCTTGAAGAAAGCCCTTGACTACATCACCAACCCTGCAAAGACAGACGATAAACTGTATGTGTCCTCTTTCGGCTGCGCGGTGGAAACCGCAGACATTGAGTTTGAGAAAACGCGGCTGCGGGCAATGAATAAGGGAAACAACCTTGCCCATCACCTGATACAGGCATTTGAACCGGGCGAGGTTACGCCGGAAGCAGCCCATGAGATCGGGCGGCAGCTTGCCGACAGCATCCTTGGAGGTAAATATGAATATGTGCTGACTACCCATATTGACAAAGGCCATGTGCATAACCACCTGATTTTCTGTTCCGTGGATTTTGCCGAGCATAGGTTATCATCTCCTTTCGCTCACTCTGCCTTGCTGCGCCGGATTGCGGTTTGTCTGCCCGGTTCATACGGACACTCGGCATATACACAAAACCGATATTTCCAGTGCGGACGGTAGAAGTGGCAGGTGTTACAATCCTCATGCTCGGTGCAGCCGTTCTCGTACCGGTCAAATCCGGGCTTGCCCTGCATGAACATTTCAAATGCGCGGCTTTTACCGCTCATAAAGTACATTCCGGCTGCGCCTCCTTTCTGGATTTGGGCAGAAAAAAACGCCGCAGACTCCTTTCAAAATCTGCGGCGTTAGGGTATGCGAAAAGGGATGCTGCCTTGCGATAACATCCCTTTTGTCGCTTGGTTATTCAATTTTTGAGCTAACCTGTTTGCCCACTGCCCTTAAAAGCGTTGATTTTACTGGGTTCTTGCTTGTTTTCTTATGTCAACGCTCTTAAACGGCATCTTTTTTGTCAACTCTTTGGTCGGGAATGGCATCTTTTTTGTCAACACGCGCCATGTATAAGCCTCTTAAAAGATATTTGAGGCAAAAAGCCCGATTCCACAAGGAATTTCGGGCTTTTTTTCATGTCTCAAAAAGTCTCAAAACAAAAAGATATTTTTAGCCGGCATCGACCTTCCATGCGGAATCGGACCGGTGGCGTTGACTTCTGAACGATTTTTTGATATAATATTTATATTGGAAAATCATAACTCACAGCGAGGTGAATATGGCATTACCGATTAAGAAAAAAGTATTGATTGAAGCGGAACGGCTTATCATAAAGCCATACTCCTCTGAGAATGTGGATGGGCTGGTGAATCTGCTTATGAATTCCGAGATCACGAAAACTTTTAATGGAGGATAAATCAATGAAAAATCACATCAGGATAATACATTCCGCACTTGCGGTTGTATTAGCCGCCATATTCGTTTTTACCTTTTCCGCATGTGAAAGTAGCGAAGAAAATCAGGATGAACCCGTCGACTTTCCTTGTACGGTGGAGGAAGTCCACCCGGGAAAGGACGAGTCTGAAACTACTACCGATGATGACCTTTCTTATACGGTAAATGAAGTCTACTCTTCAAGAGACGGAATGAAAATTTACGGAAAGCTTTATGTTCCTGAAGAAAGTGAAGGTAAGATGCCCGCCGTTGTTTTATCGCACAGCGCAAACCTGAATGCGGATTCAATGAACTTGTATGCGGCAGGTTTTGCCGAAAGGGGATTTATCGCCTATGCATTTGATTTTTGCGGTTCAAGCTCGAAGAGCCGAAGCGACGGAAGCACAGACGATATGACCTTGTTTTCTGAGATTGAAGATTTAAAAGCTGCACTTTCTGCTGTTTCCGCGATGGATAACGTAGACAAGGATCATATCTACCTGTTTGGAACCAGTCAGGGTGGGCTTGTAACCGCACTTGCAGCTGAGGACTGCGAGGCGGCTGTCGCCGGCGAAATACTTCTCTATCCTGCGTTTAATATTCCAGAGCTTGTGGATATGGCTTCGGGGTGGGGCGGTTTGTCCGGCATTTTCGGCGGAGGATACTCTCAGGCGTTCAGCGATACATTAAAGGATTACGATGTATATGCGCATATCGGCAATTTCAGCAAAAAGGTGCTGATTATACACGGCTCCTCCGACTTTATAGTAAACCAGTCTTATTCCAAAAGGGCGGCAGAACGATACGGCGACTGCACACTGAAAATCATCGACGGCGCAGGACATGGCTTTAACAAAGAAAATTATTCTTTGGGTGGAAGCTACGATGACAAAGTTTGGGAATTTATTGACGAATATTTTGAGAACCCCTGAACAAGTGTCAAAGGGATATTTGATATATTCCTGTTTGTCGAGATCGATCGAAATCATCTTTTAAGACCATAACAGCCAGAAAAAAGCACTTGCGTTTTTCGCAAGTGCTTTTTTCAACGAAATTTGCCCTTCGGGCAAGTGAAATAGCTTCGCTGTGAAATATTTGCTTTGCAAATGTGAAATATTCGCTGGTGCGAATGTGTGCAAATTTCATTTCACATCGACGGAGTGAAACGAAGCCGATATTTCACAATGGTCGGAGGTCATTATTTCACATCGAGCGATAGCGAGATATTTCACTCGTTTTCTTTACATAATGAGAATTGTCTGATATAATGTTATAAAAGGCGGTGATAATATGGCTGAATCGAAGCTTCGAGATTTATCTATGGATTTTTCGGTAGAAATATTGAGAATTTGTGATGGCATCAAGGGACATTCTTCAATCGTGAATCAGTTGGAACGCTCGGCAACATCAATCGGTGCAAACATTCACGAGGCAAATTATGCGCAGAGCAAAGCGGATTTTGTTGCCAAGCTGCAAATCGCATTGAAAGAGTGCTACGAAACCGAATACTGGTTGGAGCTGTTCGTGAAGTCAGATTTTCTTGACCGTGATATTGCAAAGAAAGTATACACCGACTGCGGCACGATTCGCCGGATTCTCATTTCTTCCATCAACACGACAAAGAATGGTACGAAGTAGCAATACCAAACGCCGGCATCGATCTTTCACACGGAATCGGACCGGTGGAACGCTATTTCAGGGCGGTTTTCAGAGAGTTTTTCTCTTAAGAAAACCCCCCTTTTTCATTTTTTCTCAAAAAAACATTGTTAAATTTCTGTGTCTGAGAAAGGAGGTGCTTCGGATCGTCTACATATATAAAAAAGAAGACTGCGACTGCAGCTACTGCCTGTATTATTCCAAAGGAAAATGCAAACGGCAGTGGTGCTGTTGCTATCAGGACAAAGTACGCACGGGGTCCCCCTTTACCTCAAACATGAAAATAATAATAAAACGCAGAAAGGAGCAACATGATCAACTTAAAAATCAAAACGAATGGTACTGTTCGAGACCTCACACTGCCTTATCCCGATCAACTCATTCCCGACATTATCGAAAAGGATTCAGTTGTAACTGTATCTGAGGTCTCTGAACCGGAGTCACTCAAATACATGGAAGGACACGAATGGAACATCGACCTTGCCAAGCGTGCTAAATTACTTAATCCACATCCAACACATTACAAATACCCTATTGACAAACCGCAGAAACAGCGCTATAATAGTTATCGATATACATTGTGCGATATATATTACAAACTATTGAAAAAACGGAAGGATGACAAATATGGCTCCGAAGAACAAATTTACAAGGGAAGAAATGGTGGCTGCGGCGGTTCGGGTGGTGCAAAAAATGGGAGCTGCGGCTTTAACTGCAAAATCCCTGGCGGAAGAACTGGGCACCTCGACTCAGCCGGTCTTTACCTGCTTCGGTACGATGGATACGGCAAAAGCGGAGGTATATGACGCGGCGGAGCAGGCGTTTGATGAATATCTGACAGAAGGACTGAAGCAGGAGATTCCGTTTTTTGGCATTGGAACGCAATATATCCGTTTTGCCAGAGAAGAGCCAGAGCTGTACCGTCTGCTGTTTTTGATGCGGTCGGACGATAGGGGGAGTGACGCCTTTGCTGCCATGCGGCATATGCAGGAACTTGTCCGCCCCTCGCTAATAGATATTTATTATATCGGCGAACATGAGGCGGATCGCTATTTCCGCGACCTCTGGCTGGTGGTTCACAGCCTCGCTACGTTGATCGTAACCGGCGACTGCCCCTATTCCGACAGGGAGATTGGGCAGATCCTGACCGGCTTCAGCGTCAGCATTTTCAAGGCAATTAAAGAGATTCCGGGCTTTACGGAGGGGACATTTGACCGGGACGCCACCTTTCGGAGCTTGATACAAGGGAAATGAGCCGTGATTGTGCAGGAGGAACGCTTAATGAAACAAGCCATCGAGATAAAATGGGTGTCCTGTTCTGTCTGCGGCTGAAACACCCGGAAAAAGGTGCGGTCAAATACGCTTCTGCGTTATTGTTTTGTATTCGGCAATAGCGAATCAATTTGTGGCTGAAAAAGCGGGGCTGTGAGAGGTTTACGTCATTGTGAGGAAATACCAAAGGGAGGAATCTGAATAAAAAATGAAAAGAAGAACAAAAAAGGGTCTTCTGATTGCCGTAGCCACGGTCTGCTGCGTGAGCACTGCTCTCATCGGCATGATGCTCTACGGAAAACATCAGATGAACAAAATACCGGGGCTTACCTTTGAGGAAGCTCTGGCGTATACCACGAAGGACACCCCCGAGGCTACGATCACAGTGGGCATTATCAAGGGCGGGGAGAGTTGGTACACGGTATATGGCAAGGACGGGAAAATATTGCCGGAGGAACTTCACACCTATGAAATCGGCTCTCTGACCAAGACCTTTACCGCCGCGCTGGTAAACAAGGCGGTCACAGAGGGAGAAATCAGCCTGAGCGACACGATAGATCAGTATCTATCGCTCCCCGAGGGCAAGAAATATCCGACGATCAGGGAACTGCTGACCCACACCTCGGGTTATAAGGGCTATTATTTTGAAAGCCCGATGATCGGGAACTTCTTTCAGGGACGTAACGACTTTTATGGCATCACGAAAGAGATGGTACTGGATAAGACGGGCGAACTGAACATGGTGAAAGAAGAATACGGCTTTACCTATTCGAACTACGGATATGCGGTCTTGGGCTTGGTGCTGGAAGCGGTATACGATACCGACTACACATCGCTGCTGAATAACTTTGCTCAAAATGAGTTGGGGCTAAGCGATACGAAAATCTCAGACGGGAGCGGCGACCTGGGAAACAATTGGGATTGGAAATCGGACGATGCCTATCTGTCGGCGGGGGCGGTCACATCAAATATAACGGATATGCTTGCCTACGCGCGGATACAGCTTGAGGACAATCCCATTTTTTCTGAATGCCATAAGAGCCTCGCCGTGATCAACGCTTCCACGGAGGACTATAAAGCCATGGGCATCAATATGGACGAGATCGGGATGGCGTGGATCATTGATAAGGAGAACGGAATCCTATGGCACAACGGCGGTACGGGAAATTATAATTGTTATCTTGGATTTCAGCCGGAAACGGGAACGGCTGTGGTGGTGCTTTCCAATCTTCCACCCAGTTACCGCATCCCTGCCACGGTGCTGGGGATCAAGGCGTTACATGAACTCGGATGGGAGTTTTCAAACCAAGTCGATCAATCGAAATCTGAGGAGATGAAAAGATGAATATGAAGGTGGATAGGAGGAAATGCGGATGCAAAACTTTGGCATGTCTATGCTGTGGTTCTGGATCGCCTATGTGTGCGTCACGGTAATCGGCATATTGCACACGGTATTCAATATTTATGTATTGCATATGAAGCCGATGGACAGCCAGGGAATGGGCGAAGGCTATGAAAAAACAAAGCCGTGGCATCCTCTGTATAATATTATTTTGTTTTCCGTTTTTGGCTATCTGTATATGAACGGTCTTACCGCGCCGACAATGGGCGAGGCGTTGCTGACCGGACTTCTGTGGGCTGGGATCTGTATCGTGTTTGATGTTTTCGGCTGGGTGCTGATCAAGCATCCGTGGAGCCTGACATTCCGGGAATTCTATATTGATTATCAGCCGTGGATCACGCTGATTTATCTCGCGATCTTTTTAGGCCCAATGATCGGATTTTTATTGTGCCGTTAGAAAGAAAATAAGTAATATTGCAATGAACAGTCAGAGAAATGAATAATTAATAAACCGGAAACTTTTGAGAAAAGGATTATCATAATGAAAGTGATAGATATTGTCGGTGAAAACTATTTTGGCAAATGGGATAAAACAAGAACGGCTTGCAGAGGCATCATAATTCATGATACAAAAGTATTACTTTCCTATGAAACAAGAAATGACCAGTGGATGCTTCCCGGCGGCGGTTTGGAAGATAATGAATCTGAAAAAGCGTGCTGCATACGAGAAATTGCAGAAGAAACAGGTATGGTGGCGGATATTTCGGAATGTATCCTTGAAATCGATGAATATTATGAGGACTGGAAATGGATCAATAGGTACTTCACAGGCAAGGTAATTGGAACTACAGAAATAAAACTGACACAAAGAGAGCAGGAAGCAGGAATGATCCCCAAATGGCTTTCAATACATGAAATTATAGATATCTTTTCGAAACATCATACATATGCAAAGACAGATAAAATGAGAAGAGGAATGTATTTGAGAGAATATACAGCATTAACCGAAATAGTTCAATAAGAAGCAGGAGATGCGTCCATGATTGGAATCTATTTCAGCGGAACTGGAAATACAAAACATTGTGTCGAAAAGTTAGTCAAACTGTTGGATGTATCTGCTCAGAGTTTTCCGTTAGAACATACACAGATGATTCAAATATTGGAAGAGCATGACATCATTGTGCTGGGCTACCCGACACAGTTTTCCAATGCCCCTATCATAGTGCGTGATTTTATTAAAAATCATTCTTCTCTATGGAATGGGAAAAAGGTCTTTTGCGTCAATACGATGGGGCTTTTCAGCGGTGATGGAACAGGATGTACAGCTCGAATCTTAAGGAAATTCGGGGCAACAATACTCGGCGGTTTGCAGATCAAAATGCCGGATTCCGTCTGCGACAGCAAACTGCTGAAGAAAACGCCGGAGGAAAACCGGGAGATCGTCCGTCAGGCCGACCAAAAGATAGAAGCTGCCGCACGGCAGATCAAGCAAGGAAACTACCCCCAGGCCGGGCTGTCCTTCTTTTCCCACCTGAAGGGACTTTTTGGACAGCGGCTGTGGTTTTACGGCAAGACGGCGGGATACACGGACAAGCTGAAAATCAGCGAAAAATGCGTGGGCTGCGGGCTGTGCGTTTCTTTATGCCCCACGAAAAATCTCTCCCTGCGAGACGGGAAAGCCACTGCGGAAGACAGGTGTACCATGTGTTACCGCTGTATCAGCCGCTGTCCCCAAAAGGCCATCACGCTACTCGGGGACGAGGTAATAGAGCAGTGCCGGTTTGAAAAATACGGCTCTGGGGAGTGAAAGTGCATGAGGGCGGAAAGCGGCTTTATGGATAGAGAAATTGGGATGGTAGATGCGTTTTCGGATGAAGACAATGAAAAGCCGGTGTGCTTGCAATTTCAAGAGATGAGTGGCTCACCGGAAAATCAAAAATTTGCGAGGATATGAAAATGGTGTATAGAACACTATCCGTGAATGAAGCAGAACAATTCTGGAGTTTGATGAACCAATTGGATTACTATATGGCAAGGGTAATATAAATTCTCGTTTACACGACAATGACTTACGATATAAGTAGGTACTAAACTGATAAACGCGCCCCGATGGGCAAGGAAGGAGTATATGAAAATGATTGTTTCGGAAAAAGAGCTATGTAAATCGAATAAAGCGGGCTCTTCCTCCTCGAAAAGACTTGGAAAGGCGATAATCGCGCTTCTTGTTATTGTGGCTGTGCTGATTGCAGCCCTTGCGGGAGCGTGGGCCATGTTCGGCACCCAGCTCACGGCGGCCATGACCATCGAGAAGCTGGATGATCATCTGTGGTCTATGGAATATAAGGGAGATTATGGCTTCGATGGATTTCTGGAGCAGGGCGGGGCAAAAAGCGACGCCGAGATGGGAGACTACATCGCCTCATTCCTCTCTCACGGCTTCTGGAAGCCGGACACCTCCACCGCCGGGGGAAACTACGGCTGCTCCACCGTCACGGTGACAAGTCCCGACGGCGCACCCCTCTTTGGCCGCAACTTCGACTGGGAAGAATGTGACAAAATGCTGGTACATACCATCCCCAAAAATGGTTATGAGTCCATCGCCACCTGCAATTTGAACTTCCTGGGCTTTGGGGAGGACTGGAAGCCCGATGGAAGCATGGGCGATAAGTTCATGGCGCTGGCTTCCGTCTACGCTATCTTGGACGGCATGAACGAAAAGGGCCTGTGTGTGGCTGATCTCATGGTGAGCCACGAGGAGGGTGTCGACCAGAATACCGATAAGCCCGACATTACCATTGTCTCCGGTCTGCGGCTGCTGCTGGACAAGGCGGCGAATGTAGAGGAAGCGTTGGAATTGCTTTCGCAGTATGATATGCACTTTTCCCTGGGCCGTGCCCAGCACTTCTCCCTCTCCGACGCTGCCGGGCGGAGCGTGGCGGTGGAGTGGCAAAACGGCGAGATGGTGGTGACGGACACCCCAGTGGTGACCAACTTCTATCTCCACGGGGATGACGGCACCTCCGGCAGCGGCCAGTCCTATGTGCGGTTTAACACACTCACCCAGCGGCGGGATGCGGCAAAGGGCGTGATGACCGCCGAGGAAGTCCGCGCCTCGCTGGCGGCTGTGGCCCAGAGCAACTTCCCCGGCGAGAACGGTGGGGAGAAGACCTGCTGGAGCTGCGTCTACAACCAGCGGGAATTGACCGCCACCTTCTACGACACCGAGGATTGGGCGAATCCCTATGCCCTCTCCTTGGGAGAAAAGGATTGGTGCAAAAAGGGAGAGTGAGGAAATATGAACGAGAGAACATATTCGACACCATTGGGCAAAATCCATTATTGGGTGCATATGATTTCACCGGACGGGGTAACGTTGGTGTTCCTGCCCGGTCTGACGGCGGATCACCGGTTGTTTGACAAACAAATCGTGTATTTTGAGGGGAAATACAATGTCCTTGTGTGGGACGCCCCCGGCCACGCCGCCTCCTGGCCCTTTGCCTTTGACTTCGATTTGATGGACAAGGCAAGGTGGCTGGACGGAATTTTGGAACAGGAGGGGATCACAAAACCCGTTATCGTGGGGCAGTCTATGGGCGGCTATGTGGGACAGGTGTATGCGCAAAATTACCACAAAAAGCTGAAGGGCTTTGTGTCCATTGACTCCGCGCCGCTGCAACGAAAGTATATGACAAAGCCGGAGCTTTGGCTGCTGAAACGAATGGAGCCAGTCTATCGCTACTATCCGTGGAAGGCCCTCTTAAAGTCCGGGACAAAGGGCGTTGCCCTGTCGGAATACGGAAGGACCCTGATGCGGGACATGATGCTGGTGTATGACGGCGACCAGAAGCGCTACGCAAAGATTGCCGGTCACGGCTTCCGAATCCTTGCCGAGGCGGTGGAGCGTGATTTGCCGTATGAAATCAAATGCCCAGCCCTGCTCATATGCGGCGAACAGGATCATGCGGGATCTTGTGTTCGATACAACAAGGCGTGGCATAAAAATATGGGCATACCGCTGGAGTGGATCAAAGATGCGGGGCACAACTCCAACACAGACCAGCCAAAGACCGTAAATCGGCTGATTGAAAAGTTTGCCAACGCAGCGGGGCGGTATCTATGATTTCTGCTGAAAATGATTTAAAAAACCAAAGTCCGATTGTTGGAAAGACATATGTTTGTGACCGGGACATGATACGGAAAGAAAGAATCGTACTAAAAACAGCTCTGGCAACGTTTGTGCTGTTGCTATTCTTTTTCACGCAGGGCGCGATCGTTGTGATCATGGGGATAGATGGCGTTCCCTCCGCGCTGATCAGGGGCGCTGTTATCTGGGGGCTTGTTGCTATCACATTGGCGTATTCCATCATCCGATACAAAGGAATCTCAAAGCTGGGATTTCGCAGTGCGGAAAAAGGGGCGGCAAAGAGAATGCTTTATTTTTCGCCGCTGTTGCTCATTGCCCTCTTCCATTTTGCGGCGGGAATCGATTGGAAGGTCGGAGCGGCTTTTCTGTTCGCCAACCTGTTTCTGACACTGGGCATCGGAATGGCGGAGGAAATTTTCTTTCGGGGCATTATCTGTGGCCTGTGGCTCAAGCACGGCACCGTAAAGGCGATGATGATCTCCTCCATTCTTTTCGGGCTCAGCCATATCCTGAATATAGCAGGCGGCGCGAAGCTTTTCGAGACACTTCTTCAAATCTGCTTCGCGCTGGTCTACGGAATGGTATTTGCCTTGATTTTTGAGGAGGGGCGTAGCCTTCTTCCATGCGTACTGCTCCACGCCCTGCACGACTTCTGCTCCTTCATCAGCGGGGAGGGCTCCGCGCAATTTGAGGTTGTTCTGGGCGCGGTACAATTTATCGTACTGTTGGTATATTTTATCTATCTTCTCCGAATGACTGCTCACAAAAGCGAGAGGGAACGGGCTAGGAAGGCAGATGAAAAACGATGAAAAAGTATAAAATCATGTACTATTCGGGAGCGGCAATCAGCCTGTTGGTGGGGCTGTGGCACTTTACCGTGCCGTGGATGTTTGGCTGGGCGTCATATATACCGTATGAAACGTTGGTGGTCCCCATCAATTATGTCAACCTATGCTTTTCGTTTTTACTGTCGGGGTGATCCTTACCGTCATTCTGTGGGGCAAAAAGGTGTTTGCTCAGAACCCGGAGGCGTTCTATCTCTACGGTTTTTTGCTGGCCCTTTGGATTTTCCGGGTGGTTGTGGCGGTGATTTATCCCTGCCCGCCGGAATCAAACGTATGGATGTCCTACGGGCAGTTCGGCGGTTCTGTTCTGGTATGTGTTCTGTTGCTTGTACCGTTTATCCGGGTGGCATCCACAAGGAAGAATAGAAAAAGTAATGGCTAAAACAAAATTCATTTAGAGGAGTTGCATTATGAAATATCCGGTGGAAGAAATTCTCTCTTATCCCCTGCTTGCTCTTTTTGTGCTGGCGGTGTTTTACGGCATTTATTTTGTCAAGATGCTGGCGCAGAAGCGCCGCGGCATACGGACGCTGCAAATCAGACAGCGAAAGGAAAAGTCCATTCAAACAGTAGAACTGCTGATGAGCATGGCCACGCTGGGCGTTGTGATTGCACAGCTTGTGTCCATAGCGTTTGGCTGGAGCTGCCTCCCGACAAATGCGCGCTTTACCGGCTTCTGCACCGGGATGCTCGGTGATTTGATCTTTCTTCTTTCCGTTCTCTGTATGAAGGATAGCTGGAGGGCGGGTATCCCGGATAAGGATCACACAGAGCTGGTTACATCCGGAATCTATCGGTTCAGCCGCAATCCGGCTTTTCTCGGCTTTGACCTCATGTATATCGGTATGATGCTGATGTACTGTAATTTGTTGATAGTGCCGCTTACGGTGTTTGCCATTGTGATGCTACATTTACAAATTTTGCAGGAGGAACGGTACCTGGACGAAACATTCGGCGAGGCGTACCGAGAATACAAGCGGCATACATTCCGCTATCTTGGGTGGCGATAAAGAAGAAAGATTTGTTGCGGATAACAAGCAGTCATTATGAATATTGCGAAAATATATCGTGATTAAGGTATTCCGGAGGAACGATTTATGCAGCTTGATATTAAGAAAGTAAAGTTAAGTAGCCACACATAAAGCGCATCTATTTTGACGCATTCTCTAAAAACGATCGGAAGGAGAAAATGAAATGAAAAAAGTACTGAATACACTTTTCATCATAGCAAGTTTAGGTTTGATCGCAGCGGGTGCAATCTTCCTGTGCGTCAGCATTTTCGATGGAAATGAGACCACGATGCCATTGGTGATCGCATTGGCGTGTATATTGCTATCAAACCTTTTTTATGTGATTCGGATGAATATGGATAAGAAATAGCAACGCAATCGTGTTCGATCAAACCAAATCTGAATTCGGAAAGGAAACCATTATGAAACAGCAAAAACTATTAGGCATCGTCATGACTGTCTGCGCCCTCCTGCTGATTCTTGCCGGGTGCGCACCCAGCTTTGAGGGAAACAGGATAAAGAATGCGGATTCCTACCGGTTAGATATCAAAACCATGAACTGCACAGACACGCACACGCTGGAGCTGAAGCATGGTGACACGCTCAAAATTATATTCGAGACGGTGCAAGGGTCGCTGGAGATGAAGATCACGGCGCCGGATGGGACTGCGCTCTATCAGGGAGACGGAACCGTGACGGAATTCACTGTAACGGCGCCTTTGGACGGTGCCTACGCGATCTTCGTCGTGGGGCAGAAGGCAAAGGGCAACATCAACATTGATGTGGAAAGAGTCACGCGCGGCGAGGGCGAAACGGGAAATGGCGGAGAAGATGAGGTTGAAGCGAGCTATCCGGGAGCGGATGCGATGGAGCTTTTGAATCATCACGGGGATACGACTACGGTATATAAATCGGCTGGCGGCACCAATATTCCATTTTACCTATAAACGGTACGGATATCCGGACCGATGAGGACGGGGCGGAGTGGAATGAGACGGTGGAATAAGGGCGACAATTCAAATGGCGAATATCGTTATTTTAGACGCAAATGCAATTTCCGGCTACCATTGACGGATCGGGTGTTATGTATTTTGTTTCCGGTCTGCTTATGGGATTGTCGGTTGGCGAAATACTCTCCGGCATGATAGTGATCAGGAAGAAACTCATGCAGAAATAACAGATTAAAACCTGTATCAAAAGCACAAAAAGGCTCCGGCATCTGTAAGAGCAGATGCCGGAGCCGTATTTATGCGGATTATTCAATCGCAATTTTGCTGGCAGAAGCAAGTTTCTTCTGATCCACCTTGGGCAGAACGACCGACAAAACGCCGGATTCGTATTTTGCCTTGACATCCTCGGGCTTTACATTGCCGACATAGAAGCTACGCGAGCAAACACCTGCGTAACGCTCCTGACGGAGAATGCGTCCTTTCTTGTCCTCTTCCTTCTTGTCAAGACCTTTTTCTGCGCTGACGGTCAAATACCCGTCCTTGATATCAAGGTTGATCTCATCCTTCTTGAAGCCCGGCAGATCGACGGAGAGCTCATAGCTGTCATCCATCTCACGAATATCGGTCTTCAACAGATTTCTTGCGTTCTTTCCGTAAAGCGGATTGTGTGCGCCAAAGAAGCTCTCATCAAAGAAATCATCTAACATATTCTCACCAAAAATGCTCGGTACCATAATAAATCCCTCCATTTATATAAACTGTTTTTATTTTCAGCGTTCCGCGGTCAGCCCGCGTTAACGCACTGTTTTCGCTTCGCCCTTCGGGCTACATTGTCAAAGCACCCATCGGAACCACTCCGTTTCCTTTTTTCTTTTACATCTATATTGTATTCGTTTTCTCTTGAAAAAACAATGTTTTAGTGATATAATAAATGCAGATATAGTTGTGCTTGCAGCACAATAATCATTGAAAGAAGGTGAAAACTTGTCTCAACCGCAATGGCGATCCGGAGATATAACAGCTCTGATCACAGAATTTTTTGAGCAGGATGATCTACACCAGCTTGCGCTTGATGTCGGCATTTTTTTGGACTGTCCTCTGCTTGTTCTCGACGATGCTTATCGTGTCGTGGCGCATTTCTGCCCCGCCGGGTTTTCCGACCCGTTGTTCCGTTGCGCAGTTTCACAAGGTGCAATCACTTATGAGTCAAGTGCGGTCATCAGTAAAAGCCCGGCGCTCAGCAAAGGATGTGCCGATATGATCAAATTGGGAGAAAGTCCCTTTCGCCGGCGTTTTGCACCGCTCATCTGTACCGGTGTCCTACTCGGATATCTTGTCTGCGTGGACACGGATGGTCATTTTCAAAAAATTCAGGAGGCAGTCTGGCAACAAATTGACATGATCCTCGCAAAACAGCTTTTTATCGAAACAAGCCGTCAGGACAAGCCATTTGAAACGACCGAAGATATTCTGATGCATTTGCTTAACGGAGGATTTCCGTCCGCCTCCTATTTTCGACTACGGGCAGTGGGCACTTTTCTTGCGGACTTTCACCCGTCCGCTTTTGCATTGATGGATCTGACTGCTTACCACAGTCGGTATCCCGGGGTGCATCACCTGAAAGAAGAAATCGGTGAACGTTTTCCGGATTCTCATCCCTTTCTCTACAAGGGTGACGTATTTCTGTTTCTGCATAGAGGCAGTGATGTAGATATATTCACAGAACTGGCAAAAGAATTCGATTTGAAGGTAATTGTTTCAGAGGCGATTCGCGATCTGTATGACCTTCCGTCACTTTACCGTGCCGCACACGATGCGTTGGATATGATTGTGGGAAGCAATTATCACGGTGAAAACGTCTCTTCTGTGGCGCAATTGCGGACGCCGTTGCTTCTTAAAAATCTGGAATCCCGCGACGATCTTATCTCACCGGAGCTCAGAGCGCTCGCCGAACACGACCGAAAAAAAGGAACGCAATACTGTGAAACACTGTACTTTTATCTGATTTACAGCCGCTCGCTCAAAAAGACCTGCGACGCATTGTTTACCCACCGCAACACAGTTCTGTATCGTATCGAAAGAATACGGGATGACTTTCTTATCCCGCTGGACGATCCGGAACGGCACGTCGAGTTGCTGTTTGGCGTAGCGATTCTGCTGTTTCAAAATAAAGGCGCGGAATTCTTTTTGCGGACAATGCCGCAAACGGATGATGAATACTAATTTATTGAATAAGGGGAAGAAATTATGAAGGAAAACAGAAAGTTATTACAGGAAGTACTGAATGAGATCCGACAAGATATGACAGATGAGGAGGTTCTGAATCTTTTGTCGGACAGTAAAATTTCCGTCAGTCCCGAAAAAGAAAAGGAAAAATACACACTCGGGCAACGGGCAGCTGACACCATTGCGACATTTGCGGGCAGCTGGGCGTTTATATTTTCGTTTGCAGGTGTGCTGGTTCTGTGGATGGTCATCAACGCAATTCTTGCGACAAAAGCGTTTGACCCATATCCGTTTATTCTTCTGAATCTTGTCTTGTCCTGTGTTGCAGCCATTCAGGCACCGCTGATTATGATGAGTCAGAACCGTCAGGAGGAAAAAGATCGTCGTCGTGCGGAAAACGATTATAAGGTCAACCTGAAAACCGAGATCATGATTGAGGATCTTTACGATAAGGTGAACTCGATCCTTGCCAAGCAGTCGCAAATTGAGAAACTGTTGGCGGAGAAAAAGACGAAAGGCGAGGAAAAAAAGGAATAAAATATCGGCAAATCAAAATGTCAAAAAGTGCGTATATCATGCGGTTGTATTTCATTGCCCAAAATATAAGGATTTGATTATCTGACGATAATCACAGATGATTTCCGGTTTGCTGAGATCCTTGCGAAGCATCTTTTAAGACCATAACAGCCAAACAAAGAGCATTGCGAAAAGCAATGCTCTTTTTTCGGTAATCAATTTATAAAACAAAATATGGAGGAGATAATCCGTGAGTAATCACTGTACAATTTATGCAGAGATGCACATGATTTTTGACAATGATTTTGATGTGCACTCAATAGCAAAACAATTAGGAATTGCCCCAACAGAATGTAAATCGCGTAATGAAACACGAATATCACCTTTGACAAATAATCCTACTTTAAACTCGAGGGTGCGGAAAAAGTCGTCCCCCGTGCGGGGGACGTGGATTGAAATATGCCCGGTGCGCAGTATCAGCCCGGCGGGAAAGTCGTCCCCCGTGCGGGGACGTGGATTCCGGCAGCAAACAAACGCGGCAGTTTGAATTCTGTAACTATAGCTCCATTATAACACAGGATTGTTATCAGCTCCTATTTTTTCGATAGTGTTGCACTTGACATTATAATTCACCCTCTCAAAAGGAAATATCCACCCTTGGCGGGTGGATATTTTCAAGATATTCAACTATCAGACGCTGAAAAGCATCTCGCTGTATGTGGGAAGAGGCCAGTATTCGGAGCCAACGAATGTTTCCGCCTCATCAACGACGGCACGCAGCTCCTGCATTGCCACAAATACGGTGCTTCTCGCAAAGTCTGCGGCTTCCTCTGTGCCTGCCGCGGTTTTCATCTCGATAGTGGCAGCGGAAAGAGCCTCGGTCTTGCTGTAAACGGAATTGAGCAGTGCGCCGAGCTTGCGGATAATGCTCTCCTCTGCTTCCGTCGAGATTCCTTCGCAGGCATTTCTTTTTGCAAGTGCGGATGAAGCAAGTGAGCCGGTATATTCGCTTATCGCGGGAATGATATCTTTCTTCACCATTTCAAGCATGGTCAGTGCCTCGATATTTATCGTCTTGCAGTAATTTTCGAGCAGTATCTCATGGCGCGCGACAAGCTCTGTTCCCGAGAGGACGCGATATTTCTCAAAGAGAGCCTTATTCATATCGGAAACAAAATATTTCAGCGCATCGGGCGTGGACGGCAGATTAAGCAGTCCGCGGCGCTTGGCTTCCTCAAGCCAGTCGGCGGAATAGTTGTTTCCGTTGAAAATGATATTACCATGCTCTTTTATTGTATCCTGAATGAGCGTATGGAGCAATCTCTCAAAATCATCCGTATTTTCGAGCGCCGTTGCAAAATCATCAAGCGACTCGGCTACTATCGTATTGAGTACGGTATTCACATCGGCTATGGAAAGCGAAGAGCCCGGCATACGGAATTCAAACTTATTTCCGGTGAAAGCAAAAGGCGAAGTACGGTTTCTGTCTGTCATATCGCGCGGGAATTTCGGCAGGGTATGAACGCCGATACGCATGATATCCGCTTCCTTTTTGGAGTAGCCGGCATCTGTCTTTACAGCCTCGAGAACAGCTGTCAGCTCATCGCCGAGGAACATGGAAATAACTGCGGGAGGAGCCTCGTTTGCACCGAGACGGTGGTCATTTCCCGCGCTTGAAACGCTGATGCGGAGCAGATCCTGATGTTTGTCGACAGCGCGGATAACAGCACAGAGAAAGAGCAGGAACTGCGCGTTTTCATAAGGCGTTTCACCCGGCTCGAGCAGGTTCACGCCTGTATCTGTGGCGATAGACCAGTTATTGTGCTTGCCGCTTCCGTTTACACCCGCGAAAGGCTTCTCATGAAGCAAACAGGCAAGCCCGTGCTTGGGAGCAATTTTTTTCATCATCTCCATCATGAGCTGGTTGTTGTCTGTCGCGGTGTTTGTCGTGGTATAGACGACGGCAACCTCATGCTGAGAGGGTGCGACCTCGTTATGCTCGGTCTTTGCGGGGATGCCGAGCTTCCAGAGCTCCTCATCAAGCTCATCCATAAATTCCTTTACGCGCGGCTTGATACAACCGTAGTAATGATCCTCCATCTCCTGTCCTTTCGGCGGCTTCGCGCCGAAAAGCGTGCGCCCTGTGAAAGAAAGATCCTTTCTCGCGTCAAAGAGTGCTTTATCTATAAGGAAATATTCCTGCTCCGCGCCGACCGTCGTATAAACGCGTTTCACATCCTCGTTTCCGAAGAGCTTCATTATGCGCATCGCGTGCTTGTTTATCGTTTCCATAGAACGCAGGAGCGGAGTTTTCTTATCGAGCGCTTCGCCGCCGTATGAACAGAACGCCGTAGGAATATAGAGTGTTTTATCCTTTACAAAGGCATATGAAGTCGCGTCCCATGCCGTATAGCCTCTCGCCTCAAATGTGGCGCGGATACCGCCGTTCGGGAAGCTGGAGGCATCGGATTCGCCCTTGATAAGCTCCTTGCCCGAAAATTCCATTATTATTCCCGAGGGCGAAAGCGAAATGAAGCTGTCATGCTTCTCTGCCGTGACGCCTGTCATCGGCTGGAACCAATGTGTGAAATGTGTCGCGCCGAGCGATATCGCCCAATCCTTCATCGCATTTGCCACAACTCCCGCAATCTCGGGATCGAGACTTTTTCCGTCATCTATCGTTTTACGCAGACGCTTGTAGACCTCCTTCGGAAGTCGCTCGCGCATGGCGCTGTCTCCGAAAACCATAGAACCGTAAACTTCAGAAACCTTCATGATAATATTCTCCTTAGAGTGAAAAATTTTTAAAAAAAGGGGCGCTATGGCATATGCCACAGCGCCCTTGCTGTATTATGCAGTTATTATATAGGCAAAAATGCGATTTGTCAATAGGTTTTTAAAATTTTTACGGATTATTTTTCGGCAATCCTCAAGAGAGAAGAAACACTCCTTGCCGCCATGTAAACAAGAAGCGGCAGGAATATTACATCCGAAAGCAGTTCAAATGAGAAAAATTCAAGTCCGCTGCCGAGTATACCGGGCAGAGCGGCAAGTATCGGGATAATGTGGAGAGCTGCCATGCAAGGCAGAGCGGCAAGTATCGCCATGTAAAATCTGCCGCACGGATAAGCGAGATTTGCCCTCGCCTCAAAAAGCATGAAGAGTATCACGGCGGCAAATGCAACATTTCCCGAGACGCGGAGCGGATTATTGAAGGCAAAATAGGTATCAAAATACTCCGTCACTATCATCAGCGTCGCCCAGACGGGGAGCGAAAGAGCGAAAATCCATATTTTCCCCTCCCTGAGAAATCCCGCATATACATTTATAAAATATATCGCACAGGGGATAGTCAGAAGCGCGCATACAAGCCGCGCGAAATTAAAGAGACCGAAGCCGCCCGTGCTCATCTCGGGAATAAGACTGATAAGCATCATCACTCCGCAAACCGCAAAGCCGATGCCGCAGATGAGCGCCGCTATTCTGCTGCCCTTTCCCTCGGCGGGAGAGAATGTAACGGTTTTCTTCCCTTTTGCGAAAATCAACGCAAGCGCCGAAATCACGGCGAATACGGGTATAGAGATTTTATAGACGGTATGCGAGGTGTAGAAACCCTCGGAAAAGACCTTCACGGAATCACATTCCGAAACAGAGCGCATGAGCGCAACGCTCCTGTATGCGGAAAGCGCAAGCGTCAGCACGGCAAGCACCGCGAGGTAAATATAAAAGGAAGTTCTGCGTTTTTGCAAAGCTTTGTCCTCCGTTTTTATGTCATTTTTGTATTATTGTATATATAATATCACTTTTTTCCGAAAAAGTCTATAGAAATACGAAAATTGAGGTGAGCTTTGTCCGGCATATTTTCGCGGATGAAAGCAAACTTCAAAAAATCTCCCGATTTTTTCAAAAACCGCTTGACAAAATCCGACTATTGTGGTATAAAACATATGAACATATATTCATATCTTCACAAAAGGAGGTTCCCCTTATGTTTCAGGACACCATAATGCACTCGACAGAGGACGAATATTTCGAGCTTGCCGATTTCTATAAGCTTTTTTCGGACAGCTCGCGGATAAAGATTCTTTTCGTGCTTCTTTCGGGCGCACATTGTGTGAAGCACATCGCCGAAAAAGCGGAAATGAGCCAGTCGGCTGTTTCGCATCAGCTTGCGGTGCTTCGCCGCTCAAATATAATACGCCAGACGCGCTCGGGTCAGAATATAACTTATTCTCTCGCGGACGATCATGTAAAGCTTCTTCTGGAGCTTGCCATTGCACATATAAGGGAGGATAAATAATTATGGGAAACGAAGAAAAAGAGCTGAAATGCTCCTGTGATGCCTGCGGGCATGATGAGCACGAGCACGAGCATCGTCACGACAATAACCACGAGCATGAGCATAGCCATAAGCACAAACACCAGAGCGGTTGCGGCTGTTGCTGTTGCCATGATGAAGACGAGCATGAGCACGGCGGCTACGAAATAGGCGGATGCTGCTGCCACGGCGATGATGGCGGCGAAGAAGAGGAACACAGCAAAAAGGATATAATTATCTTTGCCGTTGCCGGCGTCATCATGATATTTGCCTTTCTCCTCGCGCATGGCATAATGCTGAAAAATCTGCATCCCGCCGTATGGATAGTCGCTTCCATTGTCGTTTACGCATATTACGGCATTCCGATTATCATAAACATGATAAAGGATTTCACCCGCGGCAGCTTCTTTACGGAAAATACGCTTATGGCTGTCGCCACGATAGGCGCACTCTGCCTCGGTGAATTTTACGAGGCGGCGGCGGTCATGTTCCTCTATTCGCTCGGCGAATATCTCTCCGATCTCGCATTCGATAATTCCAAAAAGAAAATATCCCTCATGCTCGATATGTCGGAAAAGACGGTCCGCGTCCGTGAAAACGGCGAATGGGCGGAAAAAGACCCCGACGATGTTGCCGTGGGTGCGCGCGTATCGCTCCACGCAGGCGAAAAGGTTTCGCTTGACGGCGTTATAGCCTCGGGCGGCGCAAACTTCGATACATCGGGTATCACGGGTGAAAGCCTTCCCGTATGGGCAGGCGAAGGCGACGCCGTAAGTTCGGGCTATATCTGCATCGACGGTGCCGTGGAGATGACCGTCACAAAGCCTTACGGTGAGAGTGTCGCTTCCAAGCTTGCCGATGCCGTTACCGAAGCAGGCAAGCGCAAATCAAAGAATGAAAAATTCATCCGCAGCTTTGCGAAGATATATACTCCCGCGATGATGGGTCTGGCACTCGTTATCTTCATACTCGGTGCCGCCATCAGCGGAAATATCGCCGAATGGCTGAAGAAGGCACTCACCATTCTCGTTGTTTCCTGCCCCTGCGCACTTGTGCTTTCTATCCCGCTTGCATATTTTACCTCGATAGGTGTCGGTGCCAAGGAAGGCATCATGTATAAAGGCGGCGAAGCTGTTGACAGCGCCGCAAAGATATGCGCCATAGCCTTTGACAAGACAGGCACGCTCACGGAAGCAAAAATCAGAACAGAAGAAATCAAGCCGCAGATCGACCGCGATGAATTTATCAGAGTGGCGCTCGGCGTGCTCTCCCGTTCATCTCATCCTCTCGCAGCCGCATTCTGCTCCGACATGGCGGGTGCAGCGGGCTACGAATCCGAGGAAAGCCATGAAACGGCAGGTAAGGGCACGGAAGCCTTGCTGAAAACGCCCTCCGGCATTGTCCGCGCCATATTCGGCTCGGCAAGATATCTCCATGAGGAATATCCCGATATCACCTTTGAAAAAGAAGCCGAAACCTGCATCTACGGTGCGGCAGACGGCAAGTATATCGGCGTTATCACATTTTCCGATACGCCCAAGGAAAATGCGGCGAAAGCCATATCCGAACTTCGCTCGCTCGGCGCTTCTCACCTCGAGATACTCAGCGGCGACAAGAGCGCGGCTGTCCGCCGCCTTGCGGAAAAGGTCGGCATAACGGAATATTCCGCAGAGCTCCTCCCGCAGGATAAGCTTGACAGATTTGAGAAGATATACGAAGAAAACAGCAAAAAAGGAAGCGTCGCCTATGTCGGCGACGGACTCAACGATTCGCCCGTTATCATCCGCAGCGATGTCGGCTTTGCCATGGGCAAGGGCGGCGCGGCCCTCTCGGCAAAGGCGGCTGATATAGTCATTGTAAACGACGATATCGAAAATGTTCCGAGGGCTGTGAAGATAGCAAAAAAGACGAGAAAGATAGTCATCGGAAATATCGTATTCTCTCTCGGCGTGAAAGCGCTCATCATGGCAGTCTGCCTCATCTGGAATCCGATAATGGAGCTTGCCGTGCTCGCCGATGTCGGCGTGACACTGCTTGCCGTACTCAACTGCGCAAGAATTAAATAATACAAAAGTATAAAAAACCGCCTGTTGCCGTCACGTTCCCGTGGCGGCAATATTTTTAGGCTCTTTTTACAAACATTCGGTCCCAAAATACACAAAATACACAAAAAATCTGTCGTATTTTTCAATTTTGTGCAGATTTCCCATTGACACGGCGGATAATACATATTATACTGTAGATGAAAGAATATAATTTTACCCTATGCCTGTGCGCAGATAAGCCACGGCGTATTATCAGGAGCAAAAAATCATGATGAATCTTGAAAAAGAGATAAGAGAACAGCCTGCTGTCCTCGCGGGTCTCGCCGATAAAAACAGCCGTACAATAGCAGCTCTCGCTTCCGGAATAAAAGAAAGAAGCATCCGCAAGATTTACTTTGCGGCACGAGGCACGAGCGACCACGCGGCAACATATGCGCAGTATCTTTTTGCGCTCGCAGCCGGTATCCCCTGCGGCCTTGCCACGCCGTCCGTAATCTCAAAATACGGCGCCTCTGTCGACTACAGCGATTCGCTCGTTATCGGCATATCGCAGTCGGGCGCGGCTGAGGATGTTATCTCCGTCATTGCCGACGCAAAGAAAAGCGGTGCGCTCACGGCAGGGATTACGAATGTCGAGGGCTCGCATCTCGCGAAAAGCGTTGACTATACACTCTTCTGCAATGCCGGAGACGAAACAAGCATCGCCGCCACAAAGACATTTACCTCTCAGATGATGCTGCTCGCTCTGCTCGCCGCCGAGGTTTCCGGCAGCACCGCGCTGAAAGCCGGTCTTGCCAAGGTAGCTCCCGCCGTTGCCGAGCTTCTCGCCTATATGCCCGAGACGCTCTCCGTTCTCACAAAGAAATATACCGGCATGACCTCCGCCGTCACTCTCGGTCGCGGTTTTGCTTATCCGATAGCGCTTGAGGGTACACTTAAAATACTCGAAACTAACAATATAAAGATGCGCGGCTATGCCATATCCGATTTCCAGCACGGACCTATAGCTCAGCTTCATGCCGGCGACCCCGCTTTTGTAATCGCGCTCGACGGTCCCGTCATCGATGATGCCGATATGATGATAGGCAGACTCAAGGCTCTCGGCACCGATATCATCGTAGTCACCGACAGCGACAAATACTGCGACGACGATACGGTGACGGTACTGAAGGTGCCCGCGGTTTCGGAGGAGGGCATCGCTTCCGACGCACTGAATGTATTTACGGCGGCTGTGGTATTTCAGCTTTTTGCATGCAAGCTCGCAGAGACAAGAGGTATTGACCCCGACGCCTCAAAAACGCTGAAAAAGGTTACCGTTACGGTTTGATTCTCGCTCGAAAGAGTAAATATATACGCTTCGGCGGCAGCGCAAGGGAAAATTTCAGAGCCGCCGGGAAAAGGACAGGAAAATGAATTTTGATATGTTGCATCCTGCCGACCAGATAGTCATGATTATGAACCGTATTTATTACTACGGTATGACAACGACATCCGGCGGCAACCTCTCAATCTGCGATTCCGACGGCACAGTCTGGATCAGCCCCAGCGGCATAGACAAGGGCAACCTCCGCCGCGAGGATATCATGCAGATAAAGCCCGACGGAACTATAGTCGGTATTCACCGCCCCTCTGTGGAATATCCTTTCCACTGTGCCATCTACAAGAAGCGTCCCGACCTGCGTGCAGTGCTTCATGCACATCCGCCGGCGCTCGTAGCCTTCAGCATAGTGCGTAAGATTCCCGATACATCTCTCGTTCCGAATGCGGAAATGCTCTGCGGCGAGGTTTCCATGGCAAAGTACGCTCTCCCGGGAAGCAAGACGCTGGGCGACAATATTTCTGCCGAATTTGAACGCGGCATAAACACCGTAATGCTCGAAAACCACGGCGTTGTTATCGGTGCAAAGAGCCTCTTCTCCGCTTTCATGAGCTTTGAAACACTTGACTACTGCGCAAGAATTCAGATCAATGCAAGCACACTCGGACGCAAGGCTCACGGCATCTCCGACAAGTATATGGAGATATATAAGCAGAAAACCATGCCGAAGATGGATGAGTTCATCCAGACAGAGTATTCCAGCGAGGAGAGACAGGTTCGCCGCGAGATGTGCGACCTTATCCATCGCGCATACGGCAATCAGCTCTTCACAAGCGATCAGGGCACCTTCTCCTGCAAGCTCTCCGACGGCTCATTCATCATCACACCTTATGCCAAGGACAGAAAGTATCTCGAGCCGGAAGATCTGGTCCATGTGAAGAACGGCATGCGCGAGGCAGGCAAAAAGCCCTCACGCTCCGCTCTGCTCCATGCAAAGCTCTATGAGAGAGACCCCGATATAAAATCCGTAATCATCGCTCATCCGCCGCACATCATGGCTTTTGCGGTCACTGATGCGGAATTTGACGCGAGACTCATTCCGGAAAGCTATATAGCACTCAAGACCGTGCGCAAGTATCCTTTCGGCTCATCCTTCATGCAGCCCGACATGCTTGCTGCGGAAATCTCGATAAAGAACCCCGTGGTGATAATCGAAAATGACTGCATTATCGCCGCAGGCACTTCCCTCCTCAATGCTTTCGACAGACTCGAGGTTATGGAGTACAGCGCAAAATCGCTGGTCGAAACAGCCGCTATCGGCGGCGAGGTCGTAAAGATAAACGACGAGGAAGTGAAGGAAATAGAGGTAGCTTTCAACCTTTAATTCGTTTTTGCAAAGTACGGGAAAACAAATTTATAAATCAAGGAAGGGTACGGTAGGACTTATGAACAGCGAATATTTCGGCGAACTCAGTATTGTTGGAATGAAAGGCACGGAAAAATTTCTTTCCAATGTAGACTGGTATCTTAAGCAGTGGAGAAAAGACGAGGAAAGAGAAACATTTCTCGTCGATGCGGATTGCCCCCGCTTCGGCACAGGCGAGGCAAAGGGTATAATCCATGAAACAATGCGAGGTCATGATACCTATATTTTCGTAGATCCGTTCAACTACAGCGTGAAGTACAATATGTACGGCATGCAGGTTCCCATGAGTCCGGACGACCATTTTCAGGATCTGAAGCGTATCATCTGCGCCATCGGCGGCAAGGCGCGTCGTATATCCGTCATCATGCCGATGCTCTATGAGGGCAGACAGCACAGAAGAACAGCGAGAGAATCGCTCGACTGCGCCGTTGCTTTACAGGAAATAGCATACATGGGCGCGACAAATATCATCACCTTTGATGCGCACGACCCGAGAGTGCAGAATGCCATCCCGAGAAACGGCTTCGACGATGTCCGCTCCTCCTATCAGATGCTCAAGGCACTCTCGAGAGAATATCCCGATATAACCTTTGACCCGCAGACGACGATGATTGTCGCTCCCGACGAGGGCGCGATGAGCCGCGCGATGTATTTTTCCAGCGTGCTCAATGTAGAGCTCGGCATGTTCTACAAACGCAGAAACTACAAGGTCATCATCAACGGCATGAATCCGATAGAGGCTCATGAATTTCTCGGAAATTCCGTTGACGGTAAGGATATCATCATAGTTGACGATATGATTTCCAGCGGCGAATCCGTGCTTGATATCGCCGAGCAGCTCAAGGAAAAGGGCGCGCGCAGAGTATTTGTTTTCTCTACATTCGGTCTCTTCTGCAACGGTTGCGCAAAGTTTGACGCGGCATATGAGGCAGGCAAGATAGACAGAATTTTCACCACAAATCTCAATTATCGCCCCGATGAAATAATCAACCGTCCATGGTATACGGAAGTAAATATGTGCAAGTATGTTTCCTATATCATAGATTCGCTGAACAGAGACCGCTCCATTTCAGAGCTTCTCAACCCCATAAACAGAATCCATGCGCTCACCGATAAGGTTCGTGCGGGAAAATAAAAATCAAAGAATAATACGATAAGAGGCGGAGCCTGCGGCTCCGCCTCTTTATTGCGCTTCGACCTTTTTCGCAACTTTTGTGCGCCTTTTTGCCGGAAATCATAGACTTTTTCCGCGATTTACGCTATAATATATCTGTACAAAATATTTTTTGCAAAAATAAAAAATTCACAAGCTGTGAAATTTCATTTTCGCACCCTATGGTTGCGGAAAGTTCCATGCGCTCTTGGTAGCAAATACCGAGAAAATTGTATATGATATTATTACGCAATTCAAAAAAATAAACAGCCGCCGCGAAAATAGTGCATTTTTCTTGTCAGCAGTTATTGAGTTTTTATTATTTTATTTATTTTGCGCGGTGCGCACATTTTTGTGGTGGCTGAAATCAAAGAGAGGGAAAATGATGACAATAGGCGAAAAAATAGCAAATCTGCGTGCCGCCGCTCATATTTCGCAGGAGCAGCTCGCAGAGAAGCTTTCTGTCTCCAGACAGTCTGTATCGAAATGGGAGATAAATCAGTCGCTCCCGCAGATAGACAATGTACTCACGCTCTGCAAACTTTTCCGCGTGACGGCAGATGCGCTCCTGCGCGATGATGTTTCGCTCTTCGGCGATGTGGCAGGTAAAAAATCCGCCATAAATGAAACAGGCGCAAAAAACAAATATTTCGGCACCGACGGTTTCCGCGGCGAAGCCAATGTTACGCTCACCTCCGACCAGGCATATAAAGTAGGGCGCTTTCTCGGCTGGTATTACTCTTCCCCGCTCTCGGGCTTTCATATGCCGAATTACCGCCCGCGCATACTCATAGGCAAGGATACGCGCCGCTCCAGCTACACACTCGAATACGCCATAGCCTCGGGAATTACATCCTCGGGTGCTGACGCGTATATGCTGCATGTGACAACGACGCCGAGCGTTTCCTATGTTACCCGCACAGATGAATTTGACTGCGGCATAATGATAACAGCCTCGCACAATCCCTACTATGACAACGGCATAAAGCTGATAAACCGCTACGGCGAAAAGATGGACGATGCCACAACGGAATTTGTGGAGGCATATCTCGACGGCAATATAAAAAAGCTCGGTATAGACGGCGACGATATTCCCTTTGCCCATCGTGACGGCATAGGCAGTATAGTGGACTATGTCGCAGGCAGAAACAGATATGTCGGCTATCTCATATCCGTCGCCTCGCATTCATATAAGGATTTGCGCATAGGGCTCGACTGCGCAAACGGCGCCTCATGGATGATAGCCAAAGCCGTTTTCGATGCGCTCGGCGCAAAAACATATGTTATCGGCGCCTCGCCCGACGGACTCAATGTAAACAAGGACTGCGGCTCTACTCATATTGAAAATCTGATAGAGTTCGTGCGTGAAAACAGGCTCGATGCCGGCTTTGCCTTTGACGGCGATGCGGACAGATGTATTGCCGTGGATGAAAACGGCAGAATAGTCGACGGCGATTGCATACTCTATATACTCGGCACACGGCTGAA
>ULMG01030230.1_pt1 | contig 32448 bp, 27 predicted proteins | sample 1951601 | NCBI WGS metagenome assembly ULMG01 (sample SAMEA4835545, study PRJEB28245) | human gut metagenome | biome: gut microbiome; material: fecal sample | place: Denmark | collected 2008
TACATTCCAATATGGTTAGATTTATTATCCGTTTTTTCTCTCTGAAATATGCAAAACTAATATTTTCTACATATTAATTTGATACAAGTATTGATATAAAATAATATAACAATACAAAATACGACATTAATTTAAAAAATCGTCTGTCGATAATCCGCAAATTATTATAGATTATACATCGACATACTTGTATTTTATATAAAATTTGAAGTTTTGTCAATATCTTCTTTTACTAAAAACTCTTTTTCAAGCCACTTTTCGTTTCTGCTTTTAAATATTATACATGAGTCTTTATGTTCTCTTAATATGTCAAAGAGCTCTTCTTTTAATTTAAGGTATTTAGGTTCTGAAAGTTCGCCTTCAAATACCGATTTTTGTATATGATTAAGATACCTTTTGCAAATATTAAAAACTTTTTTCAATACATAAGGATTATCTTCATCGTTTACTTGAATATCATATATTAAAATTATATACATTTCTACCACCATATTTTAAACGGGGAATATTCTTTTTCTCCGAGCAAATGTTTTATTATTTTATAAAGTTCAAGTCTAATTAAATATCTATAAGAAACATCTCTATTTAATGTTCTATGTTTTATAGTAGTCTTTAATCTTTTTTCTACTTCTCCCATAATATTTTGAAGAACATTTTCTTTTAATCTTAAAAAATTGCTTTCTTTATCAAAATCATTTTCAGATATAATATTTTTATTTAATAAATAAAATATTAATCTGTCGACTATTAAAGGTTTAAAAATTTCGGCGACATCCAAAGATAAAGAAAATCTTTTAACCGAAGGTTCATGCAAATAACTAATAGTTGGATTTAATTGCGTTCTATAAATTTCAGAAAGTATTTTTGTATAAAGAACAGAGTTTAAAAAACTTATTAAAGAGTTTATCATATTGTCGGGCGGACGCTTTACTCTTTTTTCAAAATCTATTTCCTGATTTATTATTTTATTCCAACTTCTATAATATATTCTGTGAACATTTCCTTCAATTCCCATTATTTCGTCTATTCTATTATAAGAATCTAAACTTTCTTCAAGTTTTGTTATCGATTCTATCTCTTCGTTTAAATCTCGTCCTCTAACATTATAATATTTCAAATTTCTTAATATATTTTCAGTCGCTCCGTAAACGAATTTTTTAGCTAGCGAAACTCTTTTTTTATAATCCGTATAAAATCCAACTTGTTGAACTAGCAAATCGCCCGAAACCAATTTTTCTCTCGGATAAAAGCTTCCTGCATAAAATTCGTAATAATTAAAAAAATGAACGCATATTCCCGTTTGCGATAAAAAATTAATTAATTTTGAGTTAATCGTAATCTCTCCAAAAGCGTAAATATCGTATATAACTTCAATCGGCAAATTTCTTTTCTCTCCCGTAGGTTTAATAAATTGCAAAGTATTATCTTTTCTTTTAAGCTCTCCGCTTGAAAATAAATAATAAGAATCTCCCATATTAAAACCTCTTATATATAACAAAGTTCATAATAAGCGCATTTCAAACAGCTTTTTTCGTTTATCGGTTTTGGAATATTTTTACTTTTAATTATTTTATCTATCGTCTCAAGTTGATTTTTTATATCTTCAATATCGTTATCATTTAAAATAACTTCTTCTGTATATTTTATTTTCGGAATATTTAATTGCCCTTTAATATCTTCAAAACCATGATTTTTCAAAATAAAAAGATAATATTTAATTTGATTTATAGCCATTTGTTTTTCTTTTTTAGATTTTTTTATTTCATGCACAATATTCTTTTTAAGAAAATCTATATTAACTATATTATCTATCATAAAATTATGTCTTTCGTTTTTATAAGTCGTCTCGTCAATAAGTTTGCCAACCTCTACTAATTCGCTTTCCTGTTCCATAGACAAATTATGATAAGAAAGCCAAACTTTCCTCATGCATAAAAAACTATAGGAATAAATAGTTCCAGAAACATATTTTATTTCTTCTTCGCCGTCTAAATGCATCTATTTTCAAACTCTAATTTTTCGTCTAATTCTTTTATAAGTCCTAATTCTTTATCGTATTTTGAATTACTTATAAATATATGTTCAAGCCCTTTATTTTTAATTTCTTTAATGCAATATTCTCTAAAATATAATGGAGCGCTTAAAGTATAATCCATTATTTCGTCTATTATATCAATTTTATCTTCGCCAAAAGCTTCTTTATATTTTTGAAATATATTTTTTTCATTTAATTCTTTATAAAAAATTCGTGGAATAACCGTTATATTTTGTATATTTCTAAATTGTTCTTCAGCAGTTCCTTTGTCTATTCCGCCGATTGGAAATATTTCTAAATCTTTGATATTCTTTTTTATCGTATTATAATAACTATCTTTATTATCTATATTTTTAAGTTTTTCAATATCGTAAACTTTATTTATATAATCTTGTTTATCTTCTTCGGTAAAAATTTTATTATCATATTCTTTTATAAAATCAACCGCTCTATTATACAATTCCAAATCATAAACGCTATTTTTTCCGTTTCCAACTCCGACTTTAGTATCGTAAATAAAAATATTTGGTTCGTTTTCTTTATAAATTCTATTTCTATAGCATCTTCCCATTCTTTGAAGCAAACTATCTGCGGAACACATATCGGTATATAAAACATCAAAATCTATATCCAAACTTGCCTCTACTATTTGAGTCGAAATCCATATTCCAGCGTCATTATTTCTTTTTTCTTCTTTTGTGGAAGCGAATTCTTGTATCTTTTCTTCTTTAAGTTTTCTATCTCTAAAAATAAATCTTGAATGAAGTAAATTAATTTCCGTATTTTGTTTATTTTTTTCTTTAAGTTTTATATAGACATCTTGAGAGCGTCTAACCATATTGCAAATTATAAGGACTTTGTTATTTTTAGCTTTTTCCAAAATTTCATTATATTCAAAATCTTTCTCTTCGTATTTTATTTTATGCCTTATTATAATATTTTCTTCATTATCTTTTTTGTAAAAAGGTTTTTCGGCTATTTTTATATTTTCTTTTCCTATAGTTTCTTCCAAAAAATATTTCACTATGGGCGGAAGTGTAGCCGTCATTATGCAAAATTTTCCTCCCAAATCGTTTACAACTTTAAACCCAAAAATTAAAAAAGATATTATATCGGGAGTATAAGATTGAATTTCGTCTATTATAATTTTACTATATTTCAAAGTCGCTGCATATTTTTCAGTGCCTAAAGATTTAAAAACAAAATAAAAAAGTTGGTCTACCGTGCATATGGTCAATGGATAAATTAAATGCCTTGTTTCAATATATTTTAATTGATAATCGTCAATTTCTTCGTCTTTTCTCATAATGCTTTTTGCATCGGAATGCAAGAAAGTAAATTTATTTTTATCGTAATAATTTTCGTCCCATATTCTTTTATAAATAGCGTTAATCGACACTTTAATAGGCAAAGTATAAAAAGTTTTTGAATCTCCTGCCCAAAGTAAAGCTCCTTCAGTTTTTCCAATTCCTGTTGAAGCTACAACAATTATATTTTTATCTTTATTTTCTTCTTTTCCCATAAATTCCTGAACTTCATTAGGAAATGTTATATTTTTATCTTTTTCTTTTTTTATTTTAAAAGCATTTTCAACATATTTGGATGCATCATCTGGCGTTAATTCTAAAGTATCAAGTCCAGCGCTTGCTGCATAATCTATTTTATTTAACATTCCTTTTATGACAATAAATTTCAACCAGAATTCATAATCGTTATCAACGCCTTTTTTTATTTCATTATTGGATATTCCTCTAAAATTGCATTTAAGGTTTTCATTATATAATTTATAATATTTAAATAAGTCGCTTTCAACTATTTTCTTAATTTTATTATCTTCTAAATCTATACCGTTATTATCTACAACTTTTCTTTCATGGTGATTATATATCGCGCTTGCAAGAGCTTTTATATATACGGTATCAAATTCTTTTTTTAATTTGCCAATATCTAAAAAAGAACAACTTAAAACTCCATGCGGAATTTCAGTTATATTTAATTGTTCGTATAATGCGTTAAGTTCCTTATTGGTATCAAAATATTTTTCTCTATTTATAGAATTATATAATTTTTTTTGAAATCTTGAATTCATTTTTCCCAAATCATGAGTTTCGCAGGCTATTTTAATAAGTTCAAGTTCATGTTCTTCAAAATAATTTCCGTATACATCTTTAAACTTATTAAAAAGTTCTATTAATTTATTGGTATGCTCTTCGATAGTTTGAGTTATAAATTCTCCGTTTTTTATTTTATTGCTTTTAGCCAAAAAATAATCTTTATTAATCATGCAAGAAATAAACCTATATCTGATTTTTTTTCTTTCTTTATACTTTCACCTTCGTTAAAATAAAATACCGCTCCGCTCTTTACATATTTAATTTTTACTTTTTCTTTCCAATATCTTATTTTAGTTTTTTCATTTACGGCAAATACTTTATTTAAATTATATACCGTTCCCGATATTTTGCTGTCGATTTTTTCTAAAATATTTAATGGAATATACGCATAATTTTCTAAAGTTATTTCGTCCGTATCTTCCAATTCTACGCTGTCAATTTTATCTATTCTTAAAATATCTTCATGTCTACCAAGCGCGGGATATATGGATGGCTTTTTTAGTTTATCTAATATTTCATTAAATAAACTTTCATCTTCGGGGACAATATGAATTATTAAATCTACATCAACAATAAGCTCGGCTACTCCCGTTCCTCTAATTAAGCCAGCTTGAATTTTTTCATCCTCTCTTTTATTGATTATATCAAAATATACTCTATCGCCTTCGCATTTGTTAGGAGTAAAAAAGTATCTTGTAAACATATCGCTAACAATACTTTTAGTATTTCCTTGAATACTTATTTGCATCGGCTTATATTCTTTAAAATCACAAACTTTATGAATCATACCAATCACTGTAGAGTATGGCGGGAGTTTAAAGCTTTCTTTAAACTCCATACTCGCTGGTTTTTTATAATTCGGCATGTTTTGATGGCATTCAAGCCTTATCGCTTTATTTACCATAATATTTATTTACCTCTTCGCTTAAATAATCAAAAACTTCAGGAATACTTTTAGTTTTTAATTCTTCTTCTATCTCTTTGGAGTTATTAAATATATTTCCTATATAGCCGACTACGGTATTATTTTTAACTTCTTTGTCTATATCAATAGTATTTAATATTATATCTATATCAAGGTTATTTTTACTTACTCTTAACCTATTTTCAAAGAAAGGATTTTTTATATTATAAACTCCGCCTATAATAAATATTGGAGTTAAATTTTCTCTTCTTCCTCTAATATCTCTATATAGAGTTTTTAATATTTTAAGTAAATCGTTAACTCTTTTAGCTCTTTCTGATTTATCAATCTCAATTTTTTCTTTTTTAGGTTCTTCGCCATTTACATATTCTGTTATAACTTCGTCTATTCCTACTCTATCCAAATCTATAGTAACGGTGTATGCATAGTAGGATTTATGAATTTCGCTTTGAGCTATCATATTTTCAAAATTACCCCTTTTAGCCAAAGCCATATTTGTTAGAAAATCTAAATCGGAATTATAATTTTCTAATGCGATTGCATTGCTTAATCTAACCGTTGCGACTCTTGTATTTGATGTCCCGTTAATACTATTCTTTCCTGTTTTCATATAACCGAATAAATCTATTTCTGGGTAATCTTTTATAGATGCATCTTTGTCATGTTGGACTACTTTATCTTTATCGGACACTGGGGTATTATTCCATTTTAATTGCTTTCTAATATTATACCCCAAAGCCTGACGAGATATATAACTATAGCTATAACCGTTCCCTCTGCTCATTTTCTTTAACGAGCTTATATTTCCAAAACCTTCGCCATAATTTGCGCTTTCAGCCTCAAAAATGATACTTAATGTTAATCCTTTGTTTTCCATTATTTATTCTCCTTGTTCGTTTTTATTTTCTTTTTCTTTATTATAATAATATGCGCCTTTAAGTCCAAGCACATAAGCATAACCTATTTCTTTAAAATCTTCATCTCTTTCAAATATTCTAGTAAATATATTTGGTATAGTCAAATTCATACCCGCATAAAGCCTTGTTATATTACTTAAAAATAAATCTCTATTTGAAGTATGAATAGAATTTATTAACTGATAAACTAATCCTCTTAATTTATTATCAGCCTCTTTTTCTTCCATATCCAAAAGATTTCTATCGTTATTAACTCCGATTATAATCCTTCTCATTTCATCGCCGCTTTTACAAGCTATATACGATAAATTAATTTTATCATTCATATTTATGTCCTCCCTAAATATATGATTTTGTTTTATTTGTATTTTTAATATTGTAAATATTGTTTTAACCGTATAATTTATAGTATATCCTTTTTCTCCATCTTTTTCAAAATTCATTAATAACAAATATATTAAATTCCATTGATTTCTAAAATTTAAAACATTTTCTAAACATATTTTATATATATCAAAACGATTATCTTTTGGAATTATCAAATAACTTTTTGATATTACTTCTAATTCACCTTTTATAGATTTTATAATTTTTAAAGTATCATGCCCTATCGTATTAAAAGAATAACCATTTTTATTCCTAATTATAACTTGAATAGAATTTAATTCCTCCGTTTTTTCATCAAGATCTTTATTTATTATTGTATTATATGCCGTATAGTGGGCATATTCTTCTTCATCAATTATTTTTCCAGCAATATTCATGCTTATTAATGTTTTTATACTATCATTTTGATTTATAAAAAATATTAAATTTCCTATATCTCTAAAACCTAAAGGAGCGCATGAATAAATCATATAACAAATAGGGCATATATAACTATCTGGATTATAGTTCCAAAAAGTCGACCTTTTTCTTCCAGTGTCTACGCCGAATTCAAGTAAAAATGTTGTATCAAAATCCTTTTTTATTTTAGCGTTGCATATTATACAAGTATCCTTATAAGATTTTTTATTATCTTCTTCCAAGGATATATAATTTTTAATAGAAGTAAATTCATTGTCAATATTTTTATAAAAATCTAAATCTTTTACTATATAATGTTGTTTACTATTTGATAGATATTTAAGAAAGTAAATATTAGAAAATATCAAAGATAATTTATTCATAAATATGTCGCCTAAAAATAAATAATACCTTAATTTTTCATTCTTATTCAAATATTTAACTATATCTTTAAATATTTTTTCTCTTTCTTTTTTTTCATTATTAAACTTTTCTACCAACGAAATAAATTTATTATCTTTCAAAGTATTGGATATTGTAATCAATGTTTTTCTTTTAAATAAAAATCCATATTCTTTATTTATATTTTCTAAAGTAATTTTGTCACTACTATTTATTAACTTATATAATATACTTTTTTCATGAAATTTATTATATATAGATTTTAAATAATGTTTTGCAAAGTCAAATTTCAACAAAAATTTTTTACTAACATACAAATCTTGCCCTTCATAATAATAATCTTTTATATAGTTTTTTACTTCTTCTTTATTTTTACCTTTACTTGCTTCAGCTTCTTCTAATACTTGAATAAACCCAACAATTCCCGCATTATAAAGAAAAGTATCAAGGCTTACTTTAAAATATCCGTTATCATCAATATATAATTTTTTATTTTCTTTAATAGATTTTTTACTCGCCATAAATTAACCTTCCTCGCTTTTTAATTCTTCTATTACTTCAAACATTCCGAATCCTTCGCTTCGTCTGCTGCCGATTCCCGTTTTATATAATATATTCAAAAGTTCTCTGTCGCCTTCTAATATATATTCTCCTATTGAAGAATTAATTAAAATATTCTTAAAACTAACGACTGTTTTTCTTGCCAAATTATTATAAGGCTTTAATTTTATATTTGAATTTACGCCGTTTAATTTTAAATCTTTAATTAATCTTGTAACGGAATAATTAATCTGTTCGTTAAAATCGCTATCGTTAAAATCCAAATAAATATCTTCTCCCTTTCGTTTTTTATTAATTATTTTTTCTTTATGATTTCTCAAAACTAAAGGACTTAAAAATTTTATGCGAACTCTGTTAGACATCATATTTTTTTCGTTTACCATAGTTATATTTTTTAATTCCATTTTATTATTTTTAAGCGGATAATAATATTTTTCATTTTCTTTATTATCAATTTTCTTATTTATCATTGAATTAAACGAATTATAAAATTCTATAAACTGCTTATTATCGTATATCGAAAAAAGAACATTGAAATAATTTCTATCAAGCTCTATTTTTTCTTTCTCTATTTTTGGTTTTGGAAGATAAACCGAAAAAGTAAAAAATTTTACTGTCGGTTTTTCACCGTATATTTCTTTATAACTTTCATTAAAATTCTTTTCCAAAGAATTTTTTATAAAACTTAAAATTAATATTCTATAATCTTTAGGGATTATATTATTTTCAAGCTCGAAATGTAATTTTATTCTCATAATTTATTCCAACTATTACTAATAATTTTATATAGTGTATTTTAACATTATTATTTTAATTGTCAATAAGAAATATGATAATTTTGTAGATTTAATATTTGTAGTTATTATTTAATCAAACTTGAAAAATCAAGCATATTTTTAAATATTTTATCAACCAAAGAAAGCAAAGCGATTCTATTATTTTTTAATTTATCGTCATCTACCATAACCATAATCTCTTTAAAGAAGTTATCTAAAGGTTCGTATAAACTCGAAAGCATTGAAAAAGTTTTTTGATATTCTTTATTTTCTATAAGTTTTTTTATTTGAGTTTCTTTTTCTCTATAGATTTTATATAATTCTCTCTCCGCTTTTTCTTCTAAAATAGATTCTTCAAAAATTAATGTATTTGAAGTCTTTATAATATTTTTTACTCTCTTAAATACAAGCAAAAGATTTGAAAATAATTCTTCGTTTTTCCTTCTGAATTCGTCTATTGCCGAAATTTTTAAATAAGCGTCATATATATCGTCAATTTCGGTTGAAAGAACTCCCGAAATAGAATCTTTAGAAAAATGCAAATCGTTTTCAAAGCGAGATTTAAAAAAGTCGAATATATCATTAATCAAATTTTCGCTTTTATTATTTTTCGATTCTTTAGGCATAGAGTTAATTGTCTCTTCAATTAATTTTTTCAAACTCAAATGTTTTTGTGATTTAACTAAAATATTTATTATTCCAAGCGCTTGTCTTCTTAAAGCGTTAGGGTCCTGCGAACCAGTAGGAATATCGCCGACATAAAAACCAGCGACTATATTGTCAATTTTATCTAAAATTGCAATCGCTTTTCCCGTATCGTTTGAAGGAATATCGTCATTTGCAAATAAAGGTTTATATTGTTCTTTAATCGCAGTCGCTATATTTTCGCCTAATCCCATTTCTTTTGCAAAATAAGAACCCATTATTCCTTGAAGTTCAGGAAATTGATAAACCATATTGCTAACCAAATCGGCTTTCATATATTTTATTGCTTTTAAAATATTATCTTTATTTTCGTTATAATTTAAAGCCTCAATTAAACTTGCAGCGTTTTTCTCAAGCCTATTAACTTTATCCGAAACGCTTCCTAATTCTTTTCTAAACATTAACATAGCAAGACGAGTATTCATTTCATCCATTCCTTTTTTAATATCTTCTTGATACAAAAATCTTCCGTCTGAAAGTCGCGCCGTCAAAACTCTAATATTTCCCGCAATTATTTGAGGAGTTTTTGGCTGATTTGCCGTTATAACAAATATATTAGTCAAATCTCCGTTTTTTTTCATTAATGGAAAATATTTTTGATGCTCAATCATTTCGCTAGTTAAAACTTCTTTAGGAACTTCCAAAAATTTAGAATCAAACTCCGCTGTTAATAAATAAGGCTCTTCAACTAAATCGACTACAATCTCGGAAACTTTATTTTTTGAAACCGCTTCAAAATTATTTTCTTTTTCTATTTTCTCAAGTTGATTTATTATATTTTCTAATCTTTTTTCTCTTGAAACTATAACATGTTTTTTTAATAAAATTTCTTCGTAATCTTTCGGATTATTTATTTCTACAAATTCGGGAGATAATAATCTATGTCCCGTGATTTTATTATTAGTTTCAATTCCCGCGATTTTAGTTTTTATAATTTCGTTTCCAAATAAAGCTACGATATTTCTTATTGGACGAACAAAAGCAAAATCTTTATCGCCCCAACGCATTTTCTTTTTAAAATCTATACTCGCGATTATATTTTCTAAATTCTCTTCAAATAATTTTTTTGTTTCGATTCCTTTTTTTTCTTTTTTGACATAAATATATTTTTTGCCGTTTAATCCTTTTAAGTAAGGTTTGTTAAAAGATTCTTTTTCGTCAATATCTTTTATATTTTTAATTTCAATATTATTCGCTTTCAAAAATCCTTCTCCCGCTTTTGTTAAAACTCCGTCTTTAATCGCACTTTCAAGCAAAGGACCTTTCGATTCTATAATATCGTCTTTTGATTTTTCTTCCGCTTCTTCTACTAAAATAGACAATCTTCTTGGAGTCGTAAAAGAAGTTATCGATTTAAAATTAAGTCCGTTATTTTTTAATGTATTTTCAATAATTTTTTTAAAACTCAAACTTGCGGGATACGCGAAATCCGCCGGTATTTCTTCAACTAAAATTTCAATTAATAAATCTTTCATTTTTATTCCTTATAATAAAAAATAATAATAGATTATATTTTATATTTGTAATATAAAAAACTCAATATAATAAATCTGTATCATTTAGAAATATATATTTTTAATATAATATAACAATTTTTTATTTTGGTCTAATTCCCAATACAATAAATGATTGAAAATAATGAAAAATATAATATAATAATCTTTATCGGAGTAAATTATGATAAAACATATAACTAAAGAAAAAACAAAACTTTTTGAAATACTTGCATTTATACTTTTAATAGGAATAAGTTTAGGTTCGCCGATTGTAGTTCATTATTTCGGATTAAAAGGAACTGAATTTTTGCCAATATTTTTCGCTTTATCTTTAGCTTCTTATATTTTAAATCCGCTTTCGCTTATAACTCTTGCAATAATCTCGCCTTTAATTAATTCGATAATAACGGGAATGCCTCAAGTTCCGATATTATATTTTTTAATATTTGAAGGTTTTAGTTTTTCGGTTTTAATTTCTCTACTTAAAAATAAATTTTCTTTTTGTATATTAGCGCCTTTATCTTTTATAATTGCAAGATTATCTTCTATTTTGCTTGTATTTTTATTAAAGTCAAATATTGAAATTTGGTTTAACGGATTTTTAAAAGGATATAAAGGAATTATAGTTAATTCTTTATTTGCAGTTTTAATTTATTTAATATTCAAAGATAAGAGAAATTAACATTATATACAAAATATTTTATATTGACGATATTAAAGTTTCCGCTCTTGGCGATTTGGATAAAGATTTAGGAGACGAATTAAGAGCGTTTAAAAGAAAAAAGATTAATTTTCCTAAAAAAATTTTAAATGCGTTTATTGATTATTATAAATCTTCAAATTTGAAATCCGAAATTTTATTATTTATTCCTTCAAATAAAAATAATAATATAATGAATTTTTTCGCGGATAATATTTCAAAAGAATTAAATATAAAAAAAGAAAACGCGTTAATTTTTAATAATGAAATAAAAGAACAAAAATATTTGGAAACTCTTAAAGAGAGAGAAGAAAATATAAAAAACGCTTTTAATATAATTTTGCCAGAAAAACTTATAAATAAAAAAATTCTTTTAATAGACGATGTTTTTGCTTCGGGATTTACATTAAAAGAAGCGATAAAATTATTAAAAGAAAATAATATTAAAAATATAGAGTGCATAGTTTTCTGTTATAGAAATCATATTTTTTTGTAATTAATAATTTAAAATTAAAGATTTAAAATAAATATGGCAGAGCTTTTAAACCCTGCGCATATCTAATATAATGAAAAACCATTATTTTATTATTTATAAGACTTTTCTAATATCGTTAATATATCCTCATCGCTAAAATCATGAGGGTCCGTTTCGTATAATCCGCCCATAGCGAATTTTGAATTTTTAGCTATATCTGGCAAATCTTCTTTTTTTATTCCATAATCGGAAAGTTTTATATTATCAACTCCGCATGATTTTTGAAGTTCCACTAAAGCCTCTACAAAATCCATAGGTTTTGAAGCGTCTTTTTTACCCAACGCTTTAGCCATATTTATCATTTTTTCATCGCAATCATGAGAGTCTGCTATTAAAGAATAATATTCTCTGCTTATTGCGATTAATCCCGCTCCATGCTCAAGTTTAGGATAATACGCGCTTAAAGCATGTTCTATAGAATGTTCTGCCGTGCAACTTGAAACACTTTCTACTATTCCAGATAAAGTATTAGCCATAGCGACATTTTCTCTCGCTTCTTCGTCCTCACCATTTGCAACCGCTTTTGTCAAACTTTTTCCTATAAGTTCTATAGATTTTAACGCAAATAAATCGCTCATTTCGTTTGCAATTTTATTAATATATCCTTCAGTGCTGTGAAATAAAGCGTCAAATCCTTGATAAGCCGTTAATTTAGACGGAACGGTTTTCATAAGTTCAGGGTCTACTATAGACAAAAACGGATAAGTTTTATCGTATCCAAAACCGATTTTTTCTTTTCCGTTTGTTATAACTGTCCAAGGGTCCGCTTCCGTTCCAGTTCCAGCCGTAGTCGTAATAGCCACAACGGGAAGAGGGTCGTTAGGTATCGCTTTTCCTTTACCAGTTCCCCCAAATATATAATCCCAATAATCGCCGTCATTTGTAGACATAATAGCTATTGATTTTGAAGAGTCGATACTGCTTCCTCCCCCAATTCCTATAATAAAATCGCATTTTTCTTTTTTGACTATATTGGAGGCTTCCATGACATGCTCTTTTATAGGGTTTGGAAGTATTTTATCGAATAAAACATGAGATATATTAGCTTTATCCAACTGTTCTTCTAATCTCTTTAAATAACTGAATTTTTTTATTGAAGTTCCTCCAGTTACTATTAAAGCCTTTTTGCCAGGAAGTTTCTGTTTATGTAAATTATTTAAGCTTCCTTTTCCGAATATAACTCTGCTTGGCATGTAAAAATTAAAATTCATTTTTATCTCCTTGAATTAAAAAATTAATGATTAAAAATTATCATTTATTTAATAATTTTTTGCAAGTATTTAAAGTTTATTAAAAATTTATAATTAAAAATATTGAGTGCATAGTTTTTTGCTATAGAAATCATATTTTTTTATAATTATTTTGGGAACTTTTTGCCTATATATTCGTCTAATTTAAAAAAGAATTATTTTAAAGGATTAAATTATGTTAAAATATTTATCAATTATTTTATCTTCATTATTTTTGTTTTCTTGCGCTCCTGCAATTCACAGAGTTTATAAACCGCATATTAATTTTTTGCATTTTGACGGAATATTAAATTCAATAATTAAAATATTAATAATAGTCGCTTTGGTATTGCTAATAAAAAATTTATACGATAAAAATAAATCAAATAAAAAAGAATAATATAATTTAAAAGTATTTGTAAATTATGAAAAAATTTATAACGCTTATAGTAAGCAAACCGCATGCAGTAGTTGTAATTTTGGCTTCTTTATTTATTATAGGTTTTATAAGCGTATCAAGATTGGATATTAATTATTTGCCCGATATGGAAATTCCTGTTATAAGCGTAAAAACTAAATATAATAACGCGGGTCCCGAAGAAGTAGAAAAATCTATAACGAGATTAATAGAAGGAGTAGTTTCTTCGGTTAATAATGTAAAAACTATAAAGTCAAAATCTAAAGAATCGGAATCAAATATTGAAATAGAATTTAATTGGGGAACTGATTTAAGAATGGCTGCGGACGATATAAGAGAAGCGATTGATACGATTAGAAATTCTTTGCCTGACGATGCCGACAATCCTAATATATCTAAATTCTCTTCCGACACAACGCCAATAATGGAAATAGCTTTTTTCGGTTCTGATAATTTGGGATATTTATACGATTTAGTAGATAATAAAATTCTTACAAGTTTGAATCAAATAGACGGAGTCGGACAAACTGAAATAAGAGGAGGACTCAAAAGAATAGTTTGCGTGGATGTCGATTTGAATAGATTAAACGCATACTCAATTAATATAAACGATATAATGAAAGCTATTGAAAACGACAACAAAAATATTTTCTGTGGCGAAACTTATGAAGGAGTTTATAAATATGGAATAAGAGCTACTGGAGAGTTTAAAGATATAGAAGATATTGGAGATGTGGTAGTAGAATTAAAAGATAATACATTTCCCGTTAGAGTTAGAGATTTAGCTTATGTTTATAAATCCTATGATAACGAAGCCGAAATTGTTAGAATAAACGGGAATAAAGCTTTAACGGTTGCAATAACAAAAGAGTCGGACGGAAACATAATAAAAATAGCGAGAGATATTGAAAATAGACTTAAAAATATTAATTTGCCCGAAGGATTATATTATAAAATATTATTCGACAGTTCAGAGACTATAAAAAATTCAATAAGAAATGTTGCGGACGCTATTTGGCAGGGCGCTTTATTTTCTATAATAGTTCTTATGATTTATCTATGGAATATTAAAAGCGTATTCATAATAGGAATATCAATCCCAATTTCCGTAATAACAACTTTTATTCTTATGTATTTTTTCGATATAACTATAAATATAATTTCGCTTTCGGGTTTGGTGCTTGGCGTTGGTATGATGGTTGATAATTCTATCGTTGTTTTAGAAAATATTTTTTATTATTCGTTAAAATATAACAAAGAAAATAAATTAAATCTTTTAAATAATAATTATAGAATAATACAAAATTTTAAATCTGCAATTTTTGGAGCAAGCGAAGTCTCTCTTGCAATAACCGCGTCAACTTTAACTAGCGTTTGCGTATTTTTGCCTTTTTTATTCGTTAAATGACAAATAGGGCAGATGTTTAGCGATTTATGTATAACCGTTTCAATATCGCTTTTAACTTCTTTATTTGTGGCTATAACAATAGTTCCGTTACTTGCTTCGAGATTAATTTTAGACGATTATAAAAATAATGAAAACTATAATAAAATAAATATTATATTTTCTAAAATAAAAAATTTTGTTAATAATAATATTCATAGAAATGTAGAAAAATTTTATTTGAGTCTTTTGATAATAGTTATTAAAAATAAAAAGAAAGCATTTGTTTTTATAGGTTCTTCTTTATTGTTTTCGTTGATATTATTATTAAATTTAATAGGCAAAGAAGGTTATCCCGTATCTGACGAAGGAACTATAATTTCAAGATTGAGATTGCCCGTAGGTTCTAGAGTGGAATTTACGGATTCTTTTATTAGTAAAATGGAAAAGAATATAGAAAATAGTTTAAGCAATAATATGTCTTATTATGAATCGAGAGTTAGAACGGGAAGAAACGAGCATCATGGAGAAGTTAGAATAAAATTAGTCGATAAAGAAAACGGCAGAAAATATAAAATAAATCGATATGTCGAAACTATAAGAAATAAAGTAAATAGCTATCCTGGAAGAATAGAGCTTAATTCGGAAAATGTAGCTTTTGGAAAACCTAAAAATTATAGTTCAATTATAATCGAGCTTGTGGGAGATGATTTAGAGAGAGGATATAATCTTTCCGATTCTATTATAAAAGCCGTTTCAAAAGTGCGAGGCATTAGAAATGTATTAATAAAAGAAGACGATTCAAATAGAGAGATTATATTTGATGTAAATAGAGATTTGATTTCAAAAATGGGAGTTAATGTAAATGAAATCGCTCATATTATAAGAACTTCTTTTAGCGGAAATGTCGCAAGTAAAATGAGATTAAAAGATTCTATTAATTTTGATGTGGATATTATAGTTAGACTTGAAAATAAAAACAGAAATAATATTTCAGGAATTAATAAAATAATGATTCCGACTCCTCATGGAATAGTGCCAATATCTTCTTTGGTTAATATTAATAGAGATACGGGACCTACGGAAATAAACAGAAAAGACGAAAAAAGAATAATAGAGATAAGCGCCGATTCTTTTGGAAGACCCGTGAACGATATAGTGAGCGACATAAAAAAAGAAATTAATAATATTTATATTCCAATTGGTTTTTCAGTTAATTTTTCTGGAGACTACGAAGATATGCAAGAGGCTTTTTATCAGCTTTTAATTTCTTTAATAATGGCTTTGATTTTCGTTTATGCTATTATAGCGGCGCAATTTGAATCTTATATAATTCCTTTTGTAATATCTTTAGCCGTCCCTTTCGCTTTATTTGGAGCTTTAATATGTTTATATTTTAGCTCTAATACTTTAAATGTTTATAGCGGAATTGGTATAATAATGTTAATTGGAATAGTTGTTAATAATGGAATAGTATTGATTGATTATATGAATAAATTATTTTTGGCAAGGAATATAAGTTGGGAAGTTGCTGCTTTGGAATCTTGCAAAAGGAGAATGCGCCCCGTTCTTATGACTTCATTGACTACAATTTTAGGTTTATTTCCTATGATTATTGAAACGGGAAGCGGAAACGAAATGTATAAACCAATTTCAATTGCGGTTTGCGGAGGTTTAATATTTTCTACAATGTTTACTCTTATTATAATTCCCGCGGTTTATTCAAGTTTTAGAAATAGATTTAAAATTAAAATATATAAAGAATAAAATTTAATTCGATAATAACTATTAATATAAATCATAAAAAGGATAATTAAAATAATGAAAGGAATAATTACAATATTTTTATTAGTTTTATCAAACACATTTATGACTTTTGCTTGGTATGGACATTTAAAATTTAATCAAATGAAAGGATTTGATAAATTGGCTCTTCCTTTAGTTATATTAATAAGTTGGGGAATCGCATTATTTGAATATTGTTTTCAAGTTCCTGCAAATAGAATAGGATTTTCAGAAAATGGCGGTCCATTCTCGCTTTTGCAACTTAAAGTAATACAGGAAGTTATAACTCTAACTATTTTTACGATTTTCACTATAATATTTTTCAAAACCGAAACTTTTAAGCTTAATCATTTTATAGGTTTTTTATGTTTAATATTAGCAGTATTTTTTATTTTTAAGAAATAATTTTTAAAATATTTTACGATTTTATACTTCATTTTTTCAAAATTATTATTAAAATTACATATATTTTTTACATTTATCTATGAATTAATCAGAAATTATAAAAAATATTTATAATTTATTTTTAAATATCTAATTTTTTGTATTAAATGTATTATAATTATTATTAAATTATATAAATTAAGTAAAAATAATTAAAAATTATTAAAAATAAGTGTAAAAATACTTGACATTTATTTTTAAATGGTTTATAATATAAATATATTAAATATTAAGGAGGATTTGCTATGACAAATCGAATAAAAAAATTATTTTTAGTGATTACGGTTATATCCGTAACGAGCATAAGCGCTTTTGCTGGAGTGGTTATACAACCTTCTGGTTTGCCTAAAGCGGCGCAAGATTTTATTAAAAAGTCTTTTCCGAACGACCCTATACTTTATGCGGAACAGAACAGAAAAGATTTTGAAGTGGCATTACAAAGCGGCATAGAGATTGAATTCTTTATGAATGGTGAATGGAAAGAGATAAAATCTCCTTATCAGCCTTTACCCGCAACTTTATTGCCTAATGCCGTTTCAAACGCTCTTAAACAAAAATATCCTCAAGCGAGCATATTGAAAATTGAAAAACAATATAGCAGTTATGAGATAAGTTTGGATAATAGAAGAGAAATCTATATATCCAATAACGGAGAGGTTTTAGGAGAAAAATTAGATTAATATCTAAAAGTTGAAAAGGGGAGTAAATATTTTTATTCCCCTTTTTTATAAGAAATTAATATAAAAAATATGGAGTTTCATTTTGAAAAATTTTATTGAATTGATGGTAAAAAAGCCCGTTGGGGTTTGTATGGGAATAGTCGCATTGGTTATTTTAGGAATAATAAGCTTAACGAGATTGCCCGTTGACTTTTTGCCCGATATCGAGCGTCCTTATATAACGGTTAGAACGAGTTATGATAATGCGGGACCAGAAGAGGTTGAAAAATCCGTGACAAGATTGATTGAAAACGCAGTTTCGAGCGTAAATAATGTAAAGTCTGTAATATCTTCTTCAAAAGAGGGAGAATCTAAAGTGACTATAGAATTTAATTGGGGAAGCGATTTGACGAGCGCAACTGCAGATATAAGAGAAGCTCTTGATAGAATAAGAAAAAATCTTCCAGATGACGCAGACAGTCCGACTGTTTATAAATTTTCTACTGATAATATTCCCGTTATGGAAATTTCTTTTTACGGAACTGAAAATTTATCCGCTCTCTATAATTTGGTTGATAATAATGTATTAAATAAAATAGAGCAAGTCGGAGGAGTAGCAGCCGCAGATATTAAAGGCGGACTTAAAAGTCAAATAAAAGTCGATATTGATATGAATAGACTTCAGGCTTATGGACTCGATATTAATGCGATAGTAAGAACATTAGGAGAAGAAAATCAGAATTTAGCTGGAGGAGAAACTTACGAAGGAGTTTATAAATATATATTAAGAACTACGGGAGAGTTTAAAACTATAGACGATATAGGAACTGTAGTAGTCGCCTTAAAAAATAATAATACGCCAATAAGATTAAGAGAATTAGCCCATATTTACGAAGGCTATGACGATAAAATGGATATAATTAAAGTAAACGGAACGGCTGCAATTTCGATTTCAATAAATAAAGAATCGGGAGCGAATATGGTTGCCGTTTCAAAAGCGGTAAAAAAGCAGCTTGAAAAACTAAATTTGCCCGAAGGCATAAAATATGAAATTCTTTTTAATAATGCCGACACGGTTAATAAATCAATATCGGGAGTTTTGGATACGGCTTGGCAGGGCGGACTTTTTGCCGTAATAATTCTTATGATTTATTTATGGAATTTTAGAACAGTTTCAATAATAGCGATTTCTATTCCAATGTCGATAATAATCACTTTTACGATTATGTATTTTATGGGAGTTACATTAAATATAATATCTTTGGCGGGATTGGTTTTAGGAATTGGTATGATGGTTGATAATTCTATAGTAGTTTTGGAAAATATATTTTTCTACAGAAATAACGGTTATGGAAAATATTCTTCGGCAATAGAAGGAACTTTTACGGTATCTCTTGCTATTTTAGCGTCAACTTTAACTACAATCGCCGTATTTTTGCCTTTTCTATTCGTTCAAGGACAGACGGGGCAAATGTTTAGAGATTTATGTATTACTGTGACGGTTTCTATGATAGCTTCTCTTGGAGTAGCTTTGACTATAGTTCCAATGCTTGGAGCGAGATTAATCACGGGTAAGAAATCAAAAAGATTGGCTAAATTTGAAAACTTTTTTAATAAATATTTTCATTCTAAAGTTAATTTTGTTTATAATAAAATATTGACTTATTCGGTTAATCATAAAAATAGAGTTTTAATTCCTACTTTAAGCGTAGTTTTTGCTATTATAATTATAGGTTTAATATTTATAGGAAAAGAAGGTTTTCCCGTTTCTGACGAAGGACAATTTAGAGCGAGCATCACTATGCCCGTTGGAACGAGAAAAGAACAAACTAAATCTTTTGTAGAAAGAATGGGCAAAGATATTGAAGAGGCTATAGGAGAAGATTTGAAGAGAATACAGACTAGAGTTAGATACGGTTCTTCGGCAAATAAAGGAGAGATAAGAGTTCAATTAAGAGATAAATCCGAAGGAAGAAAATTATCTACTTCAAAATATATGGGTTTATCAAGAAAAAAATTATCGGTTTATCCTGCGAAAATAAGCTTAAAATTAATAACTTCAACAAAAATTATGGGGAATTCGTCTTCTGATGGAATAGATATCGATATTGTCGGCGAAGATTTAGACAGAGGAATAGATTTGGCTGAAAAAATTTTAGTCGCTTTGGAAGATGTGGAAGGACTTAAAGATGTTCGTTTAAGAAGAGACGATTCAAATCCCGAGCTTAATATTTCTATTAATAGAGATTTAGCTTCAAAAATGGGACTTAATATGAAAACTGTAGCTAGTTCTATTAAAACGGGTTTCGGCGGAACTACCGCTACAAGAATGACTCCAGACGGTTCTCTTCATACGGATTTGGATGTTCAAGTTCAATTGAATCAAAGAGACAGAGTGAATATTGACGATATTAAAAGAATGCTTATCCCCACTTCGTTTGGAATAGTTCCAATATCTTCGATTGCCGATATAAAAAAGACTTTCGGACCTACGGCTATTGACAGAAAAGACGATAGCAGAATAATTACAATAACGGCTTCAGGCGAAGGAAGAGCTATGGATAGAATAATGGCGGATGTTCAATCGGCTATTAATTCAAAAGTCTTTATTCCTTCTGGCTTCAGTATAAATTATTCGGGCGATTACGAGGATATGCAAGACGCTTTCGCTCAACTCTTGCAAGCTATAATTTTGGCTTTGGTTTTAGTTTATGCGGTTATGGCGACTCAATTTGAATCTTACATCGCGCCTTTCGTTATCGCTTTGGCTATTCCTTTTGGTTTTGCTGGTTCAATTTTGTTATTATTAATTACTAGACAAACTTTAAGCGTTTATAGCGGAATTGGAGTAATAGTTTTAATCGGCGTTGTAGTTAATAACGGAATTGTCTTAATAGATTATATGAATCAATTAATGCAGGAAAATAAAATAAATGGAGATAAGGCGGCGTTAATTGCAGGACCAAGAAGATTGCGTCCTGTTTTAATGACTTCGCTTACTACAATATTAGGACTTTTGCCTATGGCTTTGGCGAGCGGAGAAGGAAACGAAATGTATAAACCTTTATCAATAGCGTTATTAGGCGGACTTACCGTTTCGACAATGTTTACTTTGGTAATAGTTCCAACCGTTTATGCTGCGATAAGAAATAGAATTCCGCTTAAAGATTATGCCGCTAAAGATACGGCAAGCATTGAAAATAAAGCGAGTATTGAAGGCGCTTTAGGAGATATTGGAGAATAATAGATTTTTACTAAAAATATAAATTTTTGTTATTAAATCAGATAGGGAACTTTTTTAAAAGTTATTCGTCTAATAAAATATAGAAAATTATATATTGATATTTTTAATTTGAAGTTTATAATAATCGTTTATTAAATATTGTAAACTATCCTTAAATAACGGAGTTTATTGTGAGATTTTATTTATTTTTATTTTTGCTTTTTAGTTTTATTATATACGCTCAAGATAACAATTATACTAATGAAACTTTTGCAAATACAAATAATATAAAAGTAAGAATAAATTTGGAAGATGCCTTAAAAATAGCTTCCGAGAACGATAAAACGCTTAAACAATCGGAATACGATGTTAGAATAGCTCAAGCTCAAAAGGACGCTTCTTTTTCCGATTTATTTTTGCCTTCTCTTTCGGTTGGCGGAAGCGTTAATTTAGGCGAACAGCAAGAATTGGGTTCTTCGGAACTTTCTTCAAGTTCAACGACTTGGAGCGCAAACGCCACTTTATCAAAAACGCTTTTTACGGGATTTAAAAATTGGAATACTGATAAAGCGAACGATATAAATCTAAAAATGAAGAAAAACTCTTATTATGATAACGCTAAAAGCGTAGATTTAAATACAAAACTTGCATTTTATAATACTTTCATAGCTCAAGAAAATTATAAAGTTTATTTGCAATCTCAATTAAATTATAGCAATAGAATGAATTATAATTATATTCAATATAGAAATGGGCAGGTTTCAGAATACGAATATTTAAACTCAAAAGTTCAATACGAAAATACAAAACCTCAAGTTGTTACTTTAAGCAATCAATATCAAAGTTTAAAATTAACATTTATCCGACAAATAGGACTTACCAATATTGCGGACGAAGTCGAATTAATAGGAAATATTTTGGACGCTACAAATATAATAATTCCCGATATGGAATATGACGATTTGCTTACTATTATAATGAATAATAATGTAGAATTAAATAATATGGAAAATAATTTGCAAATGCTCGAATATAATAAAAAAGTTGCAAGAAGTTATTTGTGGCCCACGCTAACGGGAAACGCGACAGTCGGAGTAAGCAAAGCGGATAAATTAAGAGATTATAAAGGTTATGCGGATAGAAAAGGACAATTTAATTGGGGAGTTGGTTTTTCTCTAAATTATTATCTCGATTCTCTTCTTCCTTTTTCTTCAACGGCAAAGGCGGCGGAACAGATAGATTTGAGTATAAAACAGATGGAATTAAATTATTCGCAGTTAAGAGACACTATAGAGGTTAGCAGCAGAGATTTAATATCAACGGCTCGCTCGCAAGCATTGAATTTAGAATCGCAGGCTGAAAATGCAAGAACGGCGGCTTATGCATTACAAATGGCGGAGAGACAGTATAGAGGCGGAAGTATTTCTATGCTTGAAGTGAATGATGCGGAAGTGACTTATTTGAACGCTCAACTTTCGTATTTGCAAGCTATTTATGAATATTTATCAAGCGCTCTTCAGGTTCTTAAACTTTTAGGAATTTAGATTTACATAAATGATTTAATATTATTAATTAGGAGATTAAAAATTATGAGTTTAAAAAATAAAATTAATATTTTAGTTTTTTTCGTTTTCTTTACATTGTTATTTATATCTTGTAAGAAAAAAGAAGATTTGCAAAGAAAAGAAAATCCTATAAGCGTTTTGGTTGCAGCTCCGATAAGGCAGAATCTAAACGAATATTTGGATTTGTCGGCTGAAATTAAGGCTATTAAAGAAGTGGAAATATCTTCCGATGTTCCTGGAAAAATAGCGAATATTCTTAAATATGAAGGAAGTTTTGTTAAAAAAGGAGACACTATAGCTTTAATTGACAGATTCGTAATAGGCGCAAATTATGCATACGCTCCTGCAAGAACTCCAATAGCGGGATATGTTACAACTACTTATATGGCTGTTGGCGCTTCAATAGCGGCTTCAACTCCTATTGCAAATGTGGCGGATATTAGCAAATTGGAAGTTGAAATACAAGTTCCCGAAAGGTCGATTACGGGAATAGAATTAGGGCAGTCGGTATTTATAAGAGTGCCTTCTTCTCCAAATAAAGAGATTGAGGCTAAAATAACAAAGAGAGATTATGCGGTTAATCCTTCAACAAGAACTTTAATGGTTAAAGCCTTAATAGACAATAAAGACAGATTACTTTTGCCTGGAATGTTTTCCGATGTTTCTATTTTATTAAATTCTGCAAATAATGTATTCGTTATACCAAATAGCGCGGTATTTAGCGATGATTTGGGAAAAAATTATATATATGTAGTAAAAGAAGATAGCGTAGTTCCTAAAGACGGAAATATTACGGAAAGCGAAAATACTAATTCTAAATATAGAGCTTATACGAGAGAGGTAAACATATTATTTGTTTCAAAGGATAAAGTGGCTTTAAGCGGCGGACTTGAAGACGGCGAGGAAGTCGTTATGTTTGGTAGAGAATTCTTAAAAGACGGTTCTTTGGTTAATAGAATAGAAAACGACCCTACGATTATGGAATATATAACTCCTTCAGATTCTATAGAAACAAATACAATAATAACAAATGCCTCAACAAATAATAATGCGCAAGTTTCACCAAATACGAATAATAGAGTTAATAACGATAGAACCATAAAACAAAAAAATAGTTCTACAAATCAAAATAATACTCAAAAAACAAAAAAAGAAAATGTTATTGAGACTCCGCTTATTAATAATACAAATAATTTAAGCACTAATAATATTAATAATTCTAATTCATTAAAATCGGATATAATAGAAGGAACGAATACAAATAATAATAACGAAGAGATTAACGAAGTTTATTCCGTAGGCGGTTAATTAGTTATAAAATAAATAATATGAAAAAGGAGAATATCAATGAGAAGTTTTATCGAATTAGTAGTAAAAAAGCCCGTAGCGGTTTGCATGGGTATTGTCGCTATAGTAATTTTGGGAATAGTGAGTTTATCGAGATTGCCCGTAGACTTTTTACCCGATATGGAACTTCCATTTATAAGCGTGAGGACGACTTATGATAATGCGGGACCAGAAGAGGTTGAAAAATCGGTAACGAGATTAATTGAAAGCGCCGTTTCGGGAATTAATAATGTTAAAACAATAACATCTTCCTCAAGAGAGGAAATATCTAGCGTTTTTATAGAATTTAATTGGGGAAGCGATTTAGCGAGCGCAACCGCCGATATAAGAGAAGCTTTAGACAGAATAAGAAGTTCTTTGCCAGACGATGCAGAGAGTCCAGCGGTTTATAAATTCTCTACCGATAATATCCCCGTTATGGCTATAGCTTTTTATGGCACTGAAAATTTATCGGCATTATACGATTTGGTAGACAATCAAATATTAAACAGAATAAAGCAAGTCGGCGGAGTCGCAATGGCTGAAATTTGGGGAGGACTAAAAACTCAAATAAAAGTCGATGTCGATATGAATAGACTTCAGGCTTACGGACTCGATATTAATGCTATTGTGTCCACGCTTGCTCGCGAAAATCAAAACTTGGCGGGAGGCGAAACTTACGAAGGAGTTTATAAATATACTTTAAGAACTACGGGAGAGTTTAAAACGGTAAGCGATATTGGAACGGTTGTAGTCGCTTTGAAAGAAAATAATACTCCAATAAGATTAAGAGAGATAGCGAATATTTACGAAGGCTATGACGAGAATATGGATATAGTTAAAGTAAACGGAGCGCCTGCGGTTAATATTTCTATAAATAAAGAATCAGGAGCGAATACTGTTGGAGTTTCTGACTCTATTAAAAAACAGCTTAACAATTTGAATTTGCCCGAAGGAATTAAATACGAAATTCTTTTTAATACGGCTGATACGGTTAATAATTCTATAGCGGGAGTATTGGACGCCGCTTGGCAGGGCGGACTTTTTGCCGTAATAATTCTTATGATTTATTTATGGAAATTTAGAACAGTCGCCATAATTGCTATATCTATTCCTATGTCTATAATTGTTACTTTTACTTTAATGTATTTTATGGATATAACTTTAAATATAGTTTCGCTTTCTGGACTCGTTTTGGGAATAGGAATGATGGTAGATAATTCTATAGTCGTTTTGGAGAATATATTTTTCTATAGAAATAGCGGATACGGAAAATATTCTTCTGCAATAGACGGCACTTATACGGTAGCGCTTGCAATATCCGCTTCAACTTTAACTACAATAGCGGTATTTTTGCCTTTCTTATTCGTTGAAGGAATGACGGGGCAGATGTTTAGAGATTTATGCATTACGGTTACGGTTTCTTTGCTTGCTTCTTTGGCGGTTGCTTTAACTATAGTGCCAATGCTTGGAGCAAGATTAATAACGAGCAAGAAATCAAAACATTTATACAAATTTGAAAATTTCTTTGATAAACATTTTCATTCAAAAGTTAATAATATTTACGATAAAATATTGACTTATTCGGTAAAACATAAAAATAGAGTTTTAATTCCAATTATAAGCATAATTATGGCTATAATAGTTATAGGACTTATATTTATAGGAAAAGAAGGTTTCCCTGAAGCCGATGAAGGACAATTTCAAGCAAAAGTTACAATGCCCGTTGGAACGAGAATGGAACAAACAGGCTCTTTTATAGATAGAATGGAAAAAGATATAACAGATGTAGTAGGAGACGATATGGAGAGAATACAGACGAGAGTTAGATACGGTTCTTCGGCTAATAAAGGAGAGTTGAGAGTTAAATTAATAGATAAGGATAAAGGCAGAAAAATTGAAACTAAAGAATATGTCGAGCTTGTTAGAAATAAATTGGTAGGCTATCCCGCTAGAATTAATGTAGACACAATAAGCACGACTATGGGCGGAGGCGGAGGCGACTCTGGTGGAATAGATATTGAGATAATAGGAGAAGATTTAGACAGAGCGGTAGATTTGGGAAATAATATTATAACGGCTTTGGAAGATGTTAAAGGATTAAGAGATATTCGTTTGAAAAGAGACGATTCAAGTCCCGAGCTTAATATTTCTATAAATAGAGATTTGGCTTCAAAAATGGGATTAAATATAAGCACGGTTGCCAACTCTATTAAAACGAGTTTCGGAGGCACTACCGCTACAAGAATGACGCCCGAAGGTTCGGCAAATACCGATATCGATGTTCAAGTTCAATTAAATGAAAGAGACAGAATAAATGTAGACGATGTTAAAAGAATGCTTATTCCTACTTCGGCTGGAATGGTTCCCGTTTCTTCAATAGCGAGCATAGATAAAACTTTTGGACCTACGGTAATTGATAGAAAAGACGATAGCAGAATAACTACCGTAACGGCTTCGGGTTATGGGCGTCCTATGAATCAAATTATGGAAGATGTTCAATCGGCTATCAATTCAAAAGTCTTTATGCCTTCTGGATTTAGTATAAATTATTCTGGCGATTACGAGGATATGCAGGAAGCTTTCGGACAACTTTTACAAGCTGTAATTTTGGCTTTAGTTTTGGTTTATGCGGTTATGGCGACTCAATTTGAATCTTATATCGCGCCTTTCGTTATAGCTTTAGCAATTCCTTTCGGTTTTGCTGGCTCTCTTATTTTACTTCTTATAGGAGGCGAAACATTGAGCGTTTATAGCGGAATTGGAATTATAGTTTTAATCGGAGTTGTAGTTAATAACGGAATAGTTTTAATCGACTATATGAATCAATTAATGCAAGAGAAAAAGATAAACGGAGATGAAGCCGCTATGATTGCAGGACCAAGAAGATTGCGTCCCGTTTTAATGACTTCTCTAACCACTATACTGGGGCTTTTACCTATGGCTTTAAGTAGCGGAAGCGGAAACGAAATGTATAGACCTTTGGCTTTAGCTTTATTAGGCGGACTTACAATTTCTACAATGTTTACTTTGGTTATAGTTCCTACAGTTTATGCGGCTATAAGAAATAGAATTCCGTTAAAAGATTACGCGGCTAAAGATATTGAAAGCATTGAAAAGAATGAAAATATTGATGACGCTTTGGGAACGGCGGATAAATGAAAGCAAAAATTGAAAATATAGATATTAAAAATAACTTGAAAAATAAAGTCGAAAAAATAACCGAAGCGAGAGTTTTGGTAATTGGCGATTTGATGCTTGATAAATTTACTTATGGAGATGTTATTAGAATATCGCCCGAAGCTCCCGTTCCCGTTTTGCATGTCAATCATGAAGAAAGTTATTTAGGCGGAGCGGGAAATGTCGCAAGAAATATATCCGCTTTACTTGAAAATTCTTATAAAGGAAAAGTTGGAATTATTGCCGTAATTGGAAAAGATAAATCTACAGATTCTATAATCGAAGAGATGAATCGCTGTAATATTTCTAAAGCGGGAATAATAACTGACGAAAGCAGGAAAACGATAACAAAAACGAGAATAGTCGCGGGCAATCAACAAATTGTGAGAATAGACGAAGAGAATACGAGTCCTTTTTCAAAATCGATTTATAAAGAAATAGAAAAATATTTTATAAAAAATATTGACGATTATAATGTCGTTATAATGAGCGATTATGCAAAAGGAATTATAACGGAAAAAACTGCAAAAAAAATTATAGATATATGCAATAAAAAACGCATTCCTATTCTTGTGGACCCTGCTATAAAACATTTTTCATTTTATAAAAAAGCTACTTTAATGACTCCGAATTTAAAAGAAGCTAAAGAAGGAATAGAAGCGCTTGGAGGATTAAAAGGAATTGACGATAAAATAAATTTTTACGAGTTAAATCCTAAAAATATTAATATATTAGGAAAAAGCATAATAAAAAAATTGGGGCTTTCAAAATTAATGATAACTTTAAGCGCAAACGGAATGGCATTATTTGACAAAACTATAAAAGGAGAATTCTATATAACGCCGACAAGAGCGAAAACGGTTTTCGATGTTTCGGGAGCGGGCGATACGGTAATATCGGTTTTGGGAATGTGTCTTTCTGTTGGTTTTTCATTTAAAGAATCGGCTGAAATATCAAACGCAGCAGCTGGAATAGTCGTTGGAAAAAGAGGAACTTCTACTTTAACTTTACAAGAATTAATAGAGGCTTTATGAGAATTAATTATTTTATTATTTTATTAACAATTTTATCTTTATTTATTTTATCCTGTCTGCCTAAACCTCCGATAACTCCCGCAAAAGTTATAGCCGAATTAGAATTAAATAAAGATATAACGGTTTATAGCAACGATATAGTAGATTTGGATAGCCCGAAAGTTTATAATGTGAACGGACAATATTATTTTGGAGACTTTTATTATATAAATAATAATATAGTTTACGCGCTCGATTTATCAAATTCAAGAATAATAATAGCCGAAAGCGATAATATTAAATATATTCCTTTAGAATATAAGAATTTAGAAAAATCAAAAATATCTTTAATAGACAATAATCAAAATATATATATAACGGGACATGAAACAAGATATATAGGAAATGTCGTAGTTTCAAATATAACAATGTCTTTGCCTTCTGAAAGTCCTACAGCCAAAGGCGATGAAGTTTCTCATAGAGGAACTTATACTATTATAGTGACTAATACGAATTATACTAAAGTAGGTTTTGTTTCTTTAAATAAAATATCTCCCGAAGGAAAAATTTTATATAGCGTAGATTCTATAATAGAAAACGAATACGAATCTTTGGAAAAATTATTTTCGTTAAATGACGATAAATTTGCAGTTTTGAAAAGAGATAAAAATAGAATTCCAATTATTAACATATACGATATTAATACGGGAAAAATGGAAAACGAATATTTGCTTTCTTCTATAGAATACGCCGATACAAATACAATGTCTTATAGAGAAATAATAGATTGCGTTTATATTTTTGAAAAACAATTAATAGCTATACTTACAATGAATATTGTAAACGGAAAACATAAAGAAGACATTATTTATACAACCGAAATAAACAATTTTAATTTGAAAGAATCTTATAAAATACCTTCGCGCGATAATTCTTTAGCCGTTGGAATTTCTTCTAGCGGAAGAGTCACTTACACGGGAATAAATAACGGAATGTATTTTTTTATTAGAACGAATCCTTTTCTGTCGCAAAATTATAGCAAAGAATATATGGGCGTTGACGGATTAAATAAATTAAGAGGAATAAATATATTTAACGATTCTATTTACGGTTTTTTAATTGAAAATGATAAAATAAAATTTCAGAATTATTAAAAAAATAAAGTCGCTTCTACTCCTAATTTGCTTTCCATTTTTCTATATGCATATAATTGCCTTGAGCGATTGTATTCGTATTTTATTCCAAGCGTAAATCTGTAAACTTCAATTCCTATGCCAACCGCCACAAATGGATAGCATTTATTATAACTGTCCGTAATTCTATAACCTTTGAAATTATGCGCTCTATATACGGAATTTATTTTATCATAATCTAAAGCCGCGTATATTCCCGTTATTAAACTTATCTCTCCCCAAATAGGAAATCTAAAATCTGTTCCGTAAAATATTTTGAATAAATTAATAAAATTCGATTCGTTAAATCCCGACATAGCGAATAAAAATCCGCCGTAAAAAGTAAAATATCCATAATTATAATAAATTGCAAAATTCATTGATTCTATACTAGAATCTCTAAACTCTTCTTTATTTATATCGTATAATTCATAATCTCCCAAAATATCGCCGCCAATATGAGCGCATACATGACGAACGGGAGTAAATCTAAATCTCAAACTTTCTTTATAAATATAATCAAAATATAATTCCGTTTGCATATAAGTGCCGAAAAATAAACTCTCGCCATAATATATTGAAAAGTTGGGTTTATAAACTGACAAATAAAATTGAGTTAAAAATCCGACTCCGATTCTAAATCTATGATTATCTTTATATAAAATATCTATCGGATTAATTTCTGTAGCTAAAGTCGGTTGATGATAAAAAGCCATTTTATCAAAACGATATTCGTATTTTGGATACATATTTTCTATATTAAATATATCGCCAATCCAATATTTTGAATTATAAACTTCAGGGTCAAGCCAACCATAAAGTCTTTTTAAAGTTTCGTATCTAAAAGGATTAAATCTCCATTTATTTTGAATTTGAGAAATATGTTTATCCATTTTATTCTTAAAATTATCTTCAGAATATAATAAATTGCAAATTGTTAAAAATATACAAATTTTTATAATATCTATCAATATTTTTCTAAAAATTTTGTTCATTTTAAACAATCCTTAAAAAGTTATAGAATTTAAAGAATTTGCTATTACTGCCAAAGAATCTTCAAAATAAGTTATTGTAAAAGTATAATTTAAAATTAAATAATATCCGTTTTTAGATTCAAATATAGCGTAAAACCAAAAAGCCGCATTATCTATATTTAATTGAAATTGAATATTCTTCTTTCCGTTTATAATAAAATATTCTTCCGTAAATTTTTTAACGCTTTTATCTTCTTTCATATTTCTTAAAGAGTCTATAAAAGAATTTAAATTTTCGCCTTCTTTTTCCATATAGCCGACTAAACAACTTATTCTCATTCTCTCATTTATAAATAAACTGTCGGTATAAAAATCGTCTTTGAAAAATCCCGTTTGTTCTATTATCATATTTTTTTCTTCTTCGGATAATTGAATCGAATTAATCGGCGGAGAAAAAGAAGCGTCAATATTTTTTATATAATATTTATTTTCGTTTGTATAATTTTTTCCTAATTCTAATTTTCCAAATACAATTTCTTTATTTGAAAATATATCGTTTGAATCTTCTATATTTTCCGCATTGTCCGTAATTTTTTCATTGCTTTTATTATCATTGCAAGCAAATATAAGTAAAGATATAAATACAATTATTATATATTTCATAAATAATCCTTATTTTTAATTAATTTTTATCGATTTTAATTAAATAAAGAGCTATTATATAAAATAATAGCCCTTTAGAACTTTAAGTTACTTTGTGACTGTTACAGTTCTAGTTTGAATAGTAGTCCAGCCCAAGAAGAAATTGATAAGCCAGTCTATGCCGTTAACTCTTGTGTAGATTTCGTAATCGGCTTTATCGCCTGCCATATCAGGAATATTAACATCCCCGATACGCACTAATCCCCACAATGCATACCACTGTCTCTTATCCACTTTTACCCCAGCTTGAGGTCCCTTTCCTATCATGTGTTTATGCGCAGCGCAAGAGCTAGCAAGCATAAGAACAATGAATAGTAAAACGAGCATCTTTTTCATTCTGCTTCTCCTTTTATAAAAATATTTATTAAATAAAAATTCGTCTACAAAGAAACGAATCATTATTTGCAAGATTATGATTAAAGAATAACTTAATTTTTTTATGCAATGAAAAAATAATTTTAAAATAAATTTTAGTTGACGGTTGATGGTTGACGGTTGACGGTTGACGGTAACCAAATGTAATTGTTATCTAAAAATCTCATAATGGAATAATTTTAACATTTTAGTTAAAAAAAGTCAATACTTAATTTAATTAATTTGACAAAAAATTATCGTTATTATAATATAATTTTTATTAAAAATTAATAATAAAAAGGATATAAAAAGATGAAAAAAGCGATTATTTTATTAATGTTATTGTCGGTTAATCTATTTCCTCAAAAAATAGGTTTTCAAAGTTTTGGTTTATCGATTCCGCTCGTTGGAAGTTTGGCAGATTATAAAATAGAAAAGCATAGCGGAAATGTTTCAAAAGAAAATTATGAATCAAAATCTACTTTTGAAGGCGGTTTATTATTGAAAGCGGGATACAGTTTTATATTAAAGCAAAATGAACCTTATTTTATATCTTTATTATTCGATTTCGGATATTATAGAGATGCTTTCGGATTTATGAATTATATAAATAACAGAAAAGAAGTAAATGTATTTGATAGTTTAAATATGGGATTTTTTGCAGAAGGATTATTTGGATTCTTTACATTAGGTTTTGGCGGCGGAATAAAAGTTCCTCTTGGCGGAAGTTTAAGATACGATAATATTATTGAGCTTTTAAATTACGGAAGATTAAAAAATAGATTTGACGATTTATACATTCCTTATATAAAATTTATAATCGGATTAAGATACGATAGCGCTTATGCAGGAGGCGGAAGCAGTTTAAGTTTTTATTTTAATTATGATTTTCCAAAAATAAAAGTTAAAGGCGTAGAACCCGATATTCAAAGGTTATGTTCTATAGATTTAGGAGTTCAAATAGGATTTCATTTTGGCTATTATGAATATATAGATTAAAGTTAATAATTAAATTCAAAACAATAAAAAATAGAATAAAATTTAATTATTATAAATTGAAATTAAATA
>ULMG01035962.1_pt1 | contig 31979 bp, 29 predicted proteins | sample 1951601 | NCBI WGS metagenome assembly ULMG01 (sample SAMEA4835545, study PRJEB28245) | human gut metagenome | biome: gut microbiome; material: fecal sample | place: Denmark | collected 2008
GAGACCTTTGATGGTCCGCCATCCTTAGAGCGTTGCGGTTCCGAGCACCGAGTAGGGCGGTTACATCCCCGCTTCCTGAGGAAGAGGGGCTTGGGGAGAAAGTGGAGCCCTCTTTGGTAAAGAGGGACGGGGTGATTCGAAAAAAACTCTTTGAATAGTTTCTCGAATCTGAGAAACCAACTCCCTTCTATGGGCAACAATCCAAACATTGCAATTGGAATGTTCCCTCAAAAACGATTCTACGACCGAAGCGAGTAGAACCGTTTTTCCCGTACCAGTTGGCATTTGTGCCATCACGGACCGATGAAGGCGCAGCGCCTTCTCAATCCGTTCCTTCATATCCTCTTGGTAATCAAATAACTTTATTTCCTTCATTATTTAAGGGTCTCATTGACTTTACTCCAGTCTTTATTCATCAAATCCTCGATGATGCTATGAATCTTCAAGGCATATTTTGTTCTAGGATGATTGCCATACTGTGTTCCTCTCAGAATACCTTCATAGAAGATGGTTACGATGATTTCAGTCTGTTTTCTATACATCATATATTCATATTCATCATATTTCTTGTTGCAGAGGAAGGATTTGTGTTGGGTATTGTTGATTTCCATAATGTATATTTATAATAATTATTCTTAATTATTCACTTAAAAGTGAACAAGCTATCAATAAAATTATTATTTTTGCATTGCATATTAAAGAATTATAATTATGACACAAGTAACATTAAAGACAATAGAGCAGAATGACAACGTAGGCATGTTTTCTATCTGCTTCGATGGAAACTCCGAAAGCGAATTTGAAAAATTCCTGATGGAGTTTAAGGACAATGCGACATACAATAAAGACTTCAATGCCATATTATTGGCTTTATCCAAAATTATCGATAAGGGAGCATTAGAAAGATTCTTCCGCATCGAAGGAAGAATGAACGACCATGTTAGTGCTTTATCTATCGATTCCCGCAAACTCCGCCTATACTGCCTAAGAATATCCGATCAGATACTTATCTTAGGAAATGGTGGTGTTAAACTATCACGCACATACCAAGAGAATGAAAAGCTCAGTGGATATGTCATGGATTTACAGACTTTTGACAAAGTTCTGCTCAAAGCCCAAGAGAAGGGCATCATTACCATTGAAAAGAATATGATAACAGACATAGAAAGTGCAACCTTTGAAATTTAAGCGTTATGATACAGAACAAATTATTCCGTGATTGCCTCGCTGCGATACCAGCCGAGCAAAAGGCAGAGTTCGATTTGTCTTTCGGTATAGCCGAGCGCATTAGTGAGATTCTGAAAGCCAAGGGTCTCACCCAAAAGGATTTCGCCCGCTTGCTCAACAAGCGAGACTCAGAAATCTCGAAATGGCTAACAGGCAGACATAACTTCACGACTCAAACCATTGCTCGTATAGAAACAGCCTTGGGAAGTAAACTCATCAGCATAGCCCATTGATTGGGCTATGCTTATAAAAAACCTAAAAAAAAAGACTTTGCCAGAATGCTCCATAAGCGAGATTCCGAGATTTCCAAGTGGCTCACAGGTCGCCACAACTTCACCACACAAACCATTGCTCGCATTCAAACCGCATTGGGATGTAATTTGATAAATATTGCTCATTAGGAATATTGGAGAGCCATGCGGCTCTCCTTTTTCACTTTATTGATAATGCAATCTAATATAATCCTCATGCAGCGTTTCCCGCTTTATTTCCTCATCAAATTCTTGGATACAATTTGCAGCCCATTCCCTCACCTCTGTGAATTTATGATTCAGCAACTGCTCCATACACATCTTGTGATGCTGAAACAAACCTATTACAGAACCAGTCCAACCAAAAGTATGTATGTTTACATGAATTCCACTCAGTACCATAGCTTGATTGCCATAAGTATCCAATATCCATTGCATTATCTCGCTAAATGAATTGCATTCCCACATGTTGCCATCATATATAGGCATCATTTCAGCAATTCTTACAGGAGCATTATTAGGATGTTTAAGACACATATCTTTAATTCTTTCATTACCTAACTGAAATAAAGGACCAGCTCCAAATCAAGCCCCAGAACCAATTTCATTCTTCACTTGAAGAATAAAACCAAGATATTTATCATCAGTAAAAGCAGCCTCAAAATCATTCCACACCTCATCCGTATATTTCTCCAACAAAATACTACAAAGACCATCAAAATTTGAATGCAAATAGCCATGATTAAAACCTTCTATCAGTTTTTTGTTCATCTTCTTGGCAAATACCGCATCATGATGTCTCTCCAAGACAGCTTCTTGATTGATTTCTTGGAGTTTATCCATCATTCGATTAAATAAATCCATTGACCTTTCACCCTGTTTGTTTGGGCGTAGATGGAAATCCGAAAAATGCAAAATCTTCATAGTATATCCTATTATATATAAGTTAAATCATAATTCTCTTGGCAAATAAAACTGCGTACAATCCTTTTGATACACAATTTTGGTTGCACTTTCATTCTGTAGCACTGCTCTTAAAGAAGGTTCTATAGCCTCTGGATTTGGATCCTGTATATAAACAGTCTTCAAGTAAGGCATGGCTGCAAATATCTTTCTATCTATTTGTCTATTGAAATATGGGAACGAATAACCTATGACAACTACCGTCGTTGTATCAGATGTTACTTTCTGAAGCATATCAAACATTTGCCTTTGCCTCTCAGAAGTCTCCCAAGCATAAGATAGACGTGAGGTAAATTGATAGCCAAATGCCGAAGTATCAGCACCCAAATTATCATAATATTCAATCAACTGAATAACAGAATCCACATCTCTATGCTTGGATATATAATCCACCATACAGAAATCATCAAAATTAGCAGAACCATTCACTTTGAATATTTTCCCACAATTACCAGAATCTTGATAATCTATATGAGCATTTTTGTCATATATCGGCAGGTTTCCAGTCTTTGAATAATTCCTATATGCCATTTCAAACTGGGAGTCGTAGTTCCAAGAAATGACACTTATTCCATTGGGAATAGATAATGTTTCATTTTGCAGAATATTAGCAAGAAAAGTATCATACCTTTGATCTGTCTTAGACACTAGTTGAGCCCAAACAAAGAATGTAGTAAGGACATTCTTCAAACGTTTCAGCTCGTTGGTTCTCCTAGTCAGATACAACTTTTTTCCATAAGTATCAATGGTCGCATGTTCCTTATTAGCTTGATAAACCTCTTCAATATCTGCTATCAAGCTATTACGCTTATGATTAAGATCGTCACCTCCTACACGAAACTTATTCAAAAATGAATAATCATTTGTATCAATCGGAGTATTCACTACAGCTTCCTTAAAAGAAAGGAGACATTTACCTATTTCATTGATAACAGGTAATCCCTCATGAATTAGAAGTCGCTCATTATCCGTTCCTTTCCCAATCAATTCTCGAGCATCGTTTTTACCATAACTAGCCCCTGCACCAATATAATATATAATTTTGCTCATATATCTAGATTGTTTCAAAATCCTTTCTCGGCATGCCATAATCCTTATAACATTCTGTATCTTCAATTTCCTTCCATGCCTTGTGAAGATACACCTTCACATCTTCAGGCAACTTACCTTCTGCTACAAGCCCATGAAAGACTCTCAACATATCGTTGACGGCATACTCAGGACTATACATATCATCAAAGTAGTTGTAATGCTCATCTATGACAAAATGCCGGCACATGGATTTTGTCATTTGCATAAATTTCAACGCTGCATCCATATACTCCCCCTTGGCAATCATCCGCTCAATCTTCCTATTCTCTTCAAGCATCAACTGCCAAATCAAATCACAATTCCAACCGATATTTCTACTGTTGAAGATACGACTCTCATAATCCTCATTCAACGGAATGACAGACTTTGCCTCTTTCTCTGCTTCAATTCGTTCCTTTTCCTCTCGCTCCTTTTGAAGGGCTATGCGTCTTGCCTCTCGCTCTTCCTCCTCACTCATTTCTCGCTCTACAACTACTGTTTCACCAGTGAAAGGAGCCGCAGGAACCAAGACTAGCAACTTCTTCTCCAGCCCAGGGAAGTTACCATATTCCTTTGAATGTGTCATGATATACGAGCAAACCTCTTGGCGCATAGTCTCATTGTTCCAAGCCTTTACCGTCTCCACCAAAGCAGTATAACTCGCCAACACCAACTTTCCTATTCTCGACTTGTATTCACCTATCAGTACCGCAATATCATCACGGTTAATCAGCAATGGCAGATGCTCACACAATCCTTTTGCAATGGCAAATGCTGCATCTGGACGATTCTTAGCCAATATCTGTGGAATAGATTTCTTGTGCCAACGCTCCAACAGTCGCAACTGATGCATAAAATCCTCATTGTCCTTAGGCTTGAATGTCACTTCCTGCATGAAATACTTTCCATACGCCTCCTCATAATTCACTGCTAAACCACGAGGTACAAAATCTATCTTCGGTCGCTCCATCTGTCTGCGATAATGCTCCACCTCACGCATCCTCTTTTGTTTCTCATCCCATTGGATACGCAAAAGTTTCTCTTCTCTGATTCTAAGTTCTATCTCTTCAAACTCAGGAGTTTTCATCGTCTCCTCTTTGAGATGATTCTTGATGACTTTGTTCAAGTATCTCTTCCATACCTCCTTGTTCTCCTCATTCACGAACGGAGGACACTCATCGCCGTATGTCGCTCGCCAAGTTATCTCGTCAAACTGGAGATACCACTGATAACGTTTATGTTGGTTGTTATTTCCCATTATATACTTATTTTTGTGTTCATTACTACTCCTAATTCTTTAAATATTCAGTGAATATCTTCTTCACGTACACCAAATTCATTTTCCACCATTGCCAGCATAGCAGCAGACCAACTGATACCGCAAATAACAATAACCACCAAGACCAACCAAGAATGAAAAACATAATTATTGATGTAAACAAATGAGCGAAGAAGATATTTCTTGATAAAATAGACTGATAGTAGAACTCTTGACATCCCTCCATATTAATACTCTGCTTTGCCTGTGCCAAAGCCCTTGCAGACTTCACATTATCCACAGAATCTTCACGTTGAAGACTTAATTTATTTCTAAGGTCGCTGTTTCTAACAATCTGAAATCTTGTAAAGCTATTATTCAATACCAATCGAGAAGGACGAGGAATTCCCCAATGGTACATAAGATACTCTAATCCACCACTGATGATTTCATTGATATAGCCCACAACAAAAGCAGCAAAGAACAGCAACACAAGAAGTATTGCTGATAATTTGCCAACAGTTTCTACTATTCCATTATCAAAAGCATTATGATTTATGAGAACACTAATGCTTATACCAAACAGCAAATAAAAGCCAGGTATCAATATTTTGATTATTTCTTGCCAACGATATGTCATTTCTTATCTTCTTTTTGAGGTTCTAAATATTTTTTGTAACAGTATTTATATCCAGGAGGAGGATTTTTGAAACCTTTCAAAGCTTCTTTATTTTCTGATTGAGCTTTCCACAGCGCATCTACAGGTATAGATACAACTTGAGTTGTAAACAAGTCCTTGCCTTCGTGTTTGTAACTGTAACGTTTATATTCTTCCTTTGCTGGAGTAAAGCATACAGACCCACCGTAATGTCCCGAATTACAAATTACGACATTACAGTAAACAAGTCGTGAAATGGCTTCTGCCAAGAAATAGAAAGACTTAATGTCTATATTATTGGCTATAATCAAAAGATGCTGGATGCGCCCCTTGTATATGGCGTATCGTTCTATGTCATAAAAGTCGGCACAGATAGACACCCCCATCTCCCCATATTCACCTAAGTCAACAATATAAAACTCATTGCAAGGCTTAAATACTTTTTTCCATTGATCTTGAATAACATCAAGTTCATGTCTCGATGCAAAATGCTTTCCAAAATAAAATGAGGATTGATAGACTTCTACATTATTATCTTTCGGCCACCCTCTTGGTATATAAAACAATGCCTTATTCTCAATTTGATTATCCTCACATTGTCTAAAATCCAACCCTGCAATAATGATTGCTCCTAATTTCTGCGCATATTGCCTTAGGCGAGACTCGAAATAATTGGCAACCGCCAATTCTGGGATGACAACAATATCCGGGATATTCATTTTAGACATTTCTTGGAATGAAGCAAAAGCAGCTTGTATTTGTTTCCAAATGGCATTGGCTTCATAAATATCCATTTGAGGAGAGTCATACCATGCCAAGTCTTCATCTACTACAGCTTGGATGATTCCTATGTTCAAAACGTTTTCCATTATAGCTTGATTTTTAAAAGTTGGCGTGTTTCGTGATTAGCCACTGATATCTGGTTCTCTCTCAATTCTTTGAGAGACTCCTCTAGTTTATTTCGCAAATCCTCGATATTTTCTATTTTTGCGTCATTTACCTTTTGTTTGGCGCAAACGGCATCATTCAGAATACTTTTCAACTTAATGGTCTCTCTATTTTCCAAGGATAGGCAAGAGGCTATAATCTCATAATTGATAGAAGAAACCTTTCCTCGTTCTAGCAAACGATACAAAACAGATTGCCATTCATACCCATATTCTGGTCTATTAAATACCCATGGCAAAGAAAACTCCTTTGTCAACAGTTGTAGGAAAATTATTCCTAAGCCATAAACAGTTCCAATCTCTGGAGAATATTCATCAGAGGCGAAACTTGGATAACGATACATTTCATCCATAAAGGAATCTTTCACTTTGATGTCAATTTTCTTATTGAGTGATAGCCAACTATCCCAATCCTTTTTATCCAAACATTCTTCTCTCTTTACCAAAATAGCAGCAGGATGAATACCAAAACTATCTATGTGCTCTATATCATTACAATAATGTTCTACGACATTCTTCATAATCAGCGTTGCTGCATATTCAGAACATAGTGCATTACTCAAAATATCGTTATCAGACAATTCTATTTTATGTACTTCATGAATCCATTGAACTAAAGAAACCTTATTAGGACTGGACATTTTTTTGTCATTCAATCCAAATGCCTTGATTACCTGTTTGGCACCTTGTCGTCCCCAAACTGAAAGCAACAGATTTTCTTTTTGCAATTTGGTTAGCTTTAGCTTCTTAAAATCAGTTTTGCCAAAACTATCCAATGGCACATGATTGACACAAGAAAACAGTAATTGCAAAAAATAAGCTGAATCGGCATTTGCTTTGCCCAAGTTCTCTTTCAAGAAATCAGGCATCACCAAATTTGGAGTAGGCTTCTTCCGATTGAATTTCTCTATACCCCACAATAACCAGAAGGAGGAATCTAAATTAATCCCATGATAGGTGCAACCATTCAAGAATTCACTTCCATTTACTTCTCCTTTAAAATAAGAAAGCCACATCTTAGTTCTTTTCACAATAAAATTAGCATCCTCGTAGAGATAATGATGTGGCTTAGTATATTTATCATTCAGTTTATTATAAATACCAAGGAGTCTCTTGTCAATATCCTTTTTTCGCGGGTTATTGTACTGATTCACAAAAAGTCTTGCAATACCTCTCATTACCTGCATCGCAAGATGTATATTCATCACAGATACAATATATTCATAGCCCATATCATGAATCTGCTTTTGTTCATTTAACCATCCCAATCTGTCATACAGTTCTTGGATATTCTCAGGGTTGTGATAAACGCAAAAATCCAAGATTCTTAGCCACATCTTTGGTTTGTCAGGAACTTCTTGCAAAGAATAAATCAATAGGTGGAATATTCTTTCTTCAATCTTATTTATTTCTTCTCTTGAATGACCAATAGCTGCGATGATAGCATCATAATATTTATAGCCTTCTTTTACTATGTCCTTTAAGTCATTATCTAAAGACTCTGGATATTCATCTCCTATGGTAAATACTAAAGACTTCAACTTTTCCTTGACGTCATTTTCTACAGATAGTTTGTCAACATAAGACAACCATTCCCTGCGTAGTTTATGTATTTCTGCATAATCAACATTGATGTCAGAAGTCAAACGAGACAGCATGGTACAAGCAAAAGAAGTTCTTGTCCCCTTCTTAATTTCTTCTTCTGGAAATTCTGTTACGAGGAGCATCTGCAAGTCTCGAAATACCATATTAAACTCGTTGGTGTTAAGCAAGTCAAGAGGCATTTTAGCTATGTCCGAGATTTTATGTAATGTTTGTGTAATCAGAGGTGTTGGATAATGAGAATCAAATTCTATTGGTTCTTTATCTGTCTTAGCCACATTCACGCTCAATTGTAAACCCTTAAGCTCTTGTATATACCATTCTTTCCATTTGATCAACTCTTCCTTGTTATCTGATAAAAACAAATGGTCATCCACATATCTGAAATGCATGATTCGATGCGTCTTTACGCTTTTCAATCTCTCAATGACTTTCAAGTCAATCTCCAAGAGATAAAGATTAGCCAAAGCACCAGCAACTAGCAAACCTGTTGGCAATCCGTCAAAAACGACATCTTTATACAAATCCATCTCACTGAGTTCTTCTTCGGAGAAAGCATTTCCATCAGAACTATCATTAACAATCTCAAATTTTGTGAGAGCATTGACAAGAGAGACAAAATGGGTATCACCTATAGGGAAGTTATCAAGCAGAATTTTCCTTATCCTATCCATCTTTACTGAAGGGTAGAACTTTTCCAAATCAATTGCTATATAGTAAAGCCTTGTATGGTAATCTTCGGTTCCAAAATAGCCTTTCTCCAAATAAGGCAATTTAAAAGCCTCATTTACTTGAGCTGCATTTTCTTCAATCGCTTGCAACTCTGGTTCATTACATACTTGCTCATCATTCTTTCCAGGAAAAGCCATTCTCTTAATACATGCAGCCAGCATGTGCCTGTACAGCGGCCATCCCTGCTGCCACTTCCTATAAAAATTTCTGGATGTCGTTCTATAAACACCATTAATCCAATGTCCATGCTCGTCCTTCCAAGTATTCAAGAACATACGGTTTCCATAACTCCAAGCTGGCATTTGTTCCTCAAAGTATGGTCCAAGTACACCATATACAGCCATCCATACCACCTGGTCTTCCACATTGATACAGAATGATTGCCTTACACGCAGCTCCGTTGTTTCTTGTCCTTCTTCATTCTGACTGACTTTCATCCCTTTGGGATAAGGAGCAGGTTTTATCGGCTTCATTTTATAGTTGCCTTTCTTCATTTGCTCAGAAAGACGGCCTATATTCTGTACCAAATTAAACTTGAAAGCAGAAATCTCCAACTCGTCAAACCACACATCACCATGCTGATAGGAGTTCTCCACTCTTCTCCATGCCAATATGAGGTTTTCCTTACTGCATATTGCTTCAAATAGGTGTTCTTGTATCTTTCTCATTTTCATTGTGTTTGCTCAAATAAAATTCAGAATAATCTTTATGTTTATCATCTTTGCGTATGTTGTGAATGCAATTTCCAACTTTTCTCAAAGCCACGTTCATTTTTTCAAACAAAGACCTTCCTGCGTCATCATTGTCCACATATATAAATAGTGTCTTGTCTTTTAGATATTGAGCATACTCTGGTCTAAAAGAACCTGCGCCAGGCAAAGCTATCGCCTTTTTCCCCTCAGACAGATAAGCAAGGCAGTCGGTAACGCCCTCTGCCACATATATCTTTTCATATTGCCTTGATGATTTTAGTACTGGCATATTAAACATTAATGGAGTAAGCCCCTTGCAGTTGTTAAATCTTCTTTTGTCACTTTTCACTAAATCTCCAAGAAAGCGGCTTTGTATATTTCTGATGTTTCCATCTATATCATAATAGGGGAACAACAAGCATGGCACTCTAAACACAGGAAGTAACTTGAAACCATATTCTATCAAAACACCAGCCTTTATACATCTTTCTTTTGAAAAGACATTTGTCAAGGCTGCAACAAATTTGTCACCATCGGAAATACTTCCTATATTCATCGCTTTCACAACGTCCTTCAAATATTTTCTTTCTTCAAACAGAAAATGCTTTGCTAATTCAGAAAGACCTGCATTGCTAATAATCCATCCTAAGACCTCCTCATCTACAACTTTCTGAGTTTCTTCTATCTTTGGTGAAACTTTTCTTGCTGCAACTTTCCTTAGTTTTACATCCTTGGTATCAGGTATCTCAATATTGAAATTCCTTGCCAACCATATACAGGATTCTTGAAAAGTATAGCCCTTATAACGTTTTACCAACTCAATGCTATGACCACCAACACCGCAGACAAAGCATTTCCAACTATTGTTACTTTTCCTGAAGGCCATGCTTGGATGATGGTCATCATGCATAAAGCAAAGAGCATGGTTGCGAACAATTTCTATTCCCAATCTCTCTGCCACATCATAAACACTAAGAGCATCCAACTTTGAAACTATATATGGTGGAATGTAAACCTTAGAAATCATTTTGTTACATTTAGCTTTTTCCACGTCCAGAACCACGTCCTAAACAGCGGCTCACACAATGCCTCACTTGGATAATGCCTCACAAATCGCATATTCCTTAGCGACATACGGAAGTATCGGTGCACCTTGCCTTCGCCAGTCTTATCCCCAAGCCTGTCATCATACTGTCCAAAGTTGCCACCTCGCATGATTTCATCAAGTAAGAACATTCCTTCTTTCTCATTAATTGGCACAATCATCATATCCTCTTCCAATCCAAACACCTCATGCAGTACATACATCACTGCACCAGCAAACTTCCACAACCCCAACCTTTTCAATTCCCGTTGCAACGCAGCCAAATCCGCAGAATCAGAATCCGTGAGATTAGTGAGATCCGTGTGCCACATCATCACCACAAAGTAGTAATCGAGAAGCTGCCTCAACCCGATTCCCTCCGTAAACACATGCCGATACAGATGCGACAGTATATATACAACATTGAAAGAAGTGGTAGGTACGGTAATCTCTCCATATCCATCTGGCAAAGTAACTACATTCGAGCATTGCAAATCCATCACCTCCTTAAACCATTTCTGCATCCTGCTATTATGAATCGGACAGAACATATACGAAGGAGTAAAATGCACCTCTATTGCCGTTTTCATCACAGGGAAGTCTACATGGTGATAACGCATCACCTGATTCGGACATACCTTATTTATATATTGCATCACTCGTTTCCTGCCACCAGTGAGATAGATGTCTATATCTCCAGGCGTTCGCATATAAGGGTCAGGATAAAGCAATGCATTCCCCTGCCCCTTCAAGATACAGTTAGCAAAGCCCTTATTCTCGAAGTTCTTGCAAACTTTTACGGAATCCAGAAACAGTCTGATATTCTGTTTTCGTATCTGTTCCGCCATCACCATCCATTGCATCAGTAGCTTCTGCTCTGGTGCCAACTCCTTTGGCAATCGCCGGATACCATCAAAGAGAACACCCACCAGGCATTGCTTCTTGGCAATAGCATACAGTTCCTTCCAATCCACCTCCTTCAAAGAACCAGGTATTTCCTTGGCAGAACCAATGCAGAATCGCAAGAATTCAAAGAAAATCTTTTGTTGTTTCAACATAAAGCTGTACTTTTGCACGCATGAAGCAAGCCATACGCATCATATTATCCTACATAGCAGCTATCATCCTCCTTCCGATAGCCTTGCTATGTAAGTTCTTCCGAAGAAAGTAATCCTACTTTTTTCGGAAAGGATCCTTGTATATTCCCAAGAGCTGCTTGCCGAAGTAATAGAAGAACTGCATGTCATCCACGAAATAACGCTTGAAGAGGCGCTTTGGCTCCTTCATGCAACGATACAGCCACTCCATACCAATCTTCTGCCAAATCTTAGGCGCACGTTTCAAAGTTCCAGCTTCGAAGTCAATGGTAGCACCCAGAGCCATGAATACCTTTACTCCAGGCATCTTATCACGATATTTCATAATCCATTTCTCTTGCTTTGGAGCACCCACACCAACGAGCAGCACATTAGCACCACTCTCGTTCACGATGCGAACCAACTCCTCACATTCATCCTCATGCTTCTCGAAGCCAAAGGAAGGAGAATGAGCACCAACCACCATCTGGCGACCTACCTTCTCATTGATACGTTCCATAGCCCTGGCTGCAATACCCTCCTTGGCACCAAGCAGGAATATCTTGCAGTCAGCATCATCCTTATGATACATATAATAAGAGGTGAAGAAGCTGGAACCCGGAATCGCTTCCTTAATTGGAGTCTTCAATAACTTACCGAACAGGTAGAGAATCTTACTGTCACACACCACCCATTCCGACTTCTGATACACATCATAAAACTCCTTGTCCTTCTGAAGCTTAATCAGATGGTCAAGATTAGGAGTCACAAGAACACCCTCCTTCAGGTTCTCCAAGAGTTCCTGACGAGTAATGTTCTGAATATTAATATTTAATACTTTTACTGTTTCCATAGCTATTTACGCATAAGAGATTGAGTATATTTTTCAATTAATTCATCTATTTTTTCTGTAAAATTATCAGAAATACCAACATCAAGATTTTCTATCTGACCAGAAATTATATTTAACAATTTCTCAAAATATTCTTCAACAATTATCATATGACAATAGGAATTAAACTTTGTCTTTGAAAATTTATGAATGTATTCATTGAGTTTGTCAACTATGTCCGACAAAGAACCCTCTATAGATTTATTTGCATCTTGGGTACTTTCTATCTTATAAGAAAATTCACTATCAGAAAAGAAGGTCTTTACTTTTTTCACATAGTTTCTTCTTTGCTCTAAACCTATTCCTTTAACATCTGCTAATCTTACCATACTCTCATATATAGTTCTTGTCTTAGATACAAAACCAAAATCTTCAATAACAGATTTCATATCATCAGTAAAAGATTGTGGTTCTATTTTAAAGCTCATTAAATCCACATGATTGAGAAATTTAGCAGGTGAAAACAGATGCCAAGATAAGACTTCTCTTCTAGAATATTTATTTTTAAAAGCCATTCTATATGGAGTAAAAGTTCTATCTAATGTTATAAAATACGGTTCTTTGCCTTCATGATAGTGTGTATCTGCCAAAAAACTTACCATTATAGCATCATTTTTACAAATGCCAGAATTCTTACTAGGTAGTCTATTTTTCAAAATGACATCTTGGAGCAAAGCTTCTGCATTCGTTGTTTCATAAGTAGGTATATTTATGACTGAAATGCCTAAGTCTTGTTCCATAAAATCTGATAAACAATCACGTGCAATACCTTCAAAATCATTATCAATTAAATCATCTTCTGAAAGATTGTATGTTTCATATAAAAAGTCAGCAAATGAATTTATATTCTCTTCCAACAAAGAATTATCTCTTAAATAAATGTAGTATTTATAAAAAACATTAGAAGAAACGTTAACATTATGCAAGGAAGGATCGTCCACAAATGGAATTAATCCTAAAGCTATTTTTATTTGATTGGTTACCTCTCTGAAATAATGTGTAGAAAAATAAAGTTTTATCTTTGGATTTTTCCTAGCATATTCTATAAGCTTTTTTATAACTCTCATACGAACATCCTCGGAACCGTCATTACGTAGTCCAGTATCACATAATGCATATAGTACAATCTGTGTATCTAGGTAAACACTCATATTTTGTTGACGAAGATAATTTTCAAATTTATCGGGGTTGGATAAATTACAAAAAACCTTACTTGCGGATTCTCTTAGCAAGAAATCATTATCTTCACAACATTCCAATATGTCTTTAAATAAATTGACATAAAGCTCTTCACCAACTATAGACTTCAAGAAATCTAAGATATCAGAATATTGATTATTCAACATATCATCTTCTAAACAATAAGCTTCAACCAAATCTATGTTAAAATTTTGTTCAAAGAAAACTGACAATCTATTCAACAGGTTATTTCTCTTATCTTCTATATGATATTTGCTTAAAAGCTCATCGAAAATCAAATAAAAATTTTGTTGATTATCCAGATAGTCTCTATGTATTTGTGTAATTTTATTTTTAAAATCATTAGATAACGATATCGGCTCAGATGATTGTGGAACAATTTGTCCTTTTCCCCTTAACCGGTCAATTTGCCTTTCAAAGAAATCTTTGGTAAAAGCATTCTTAAAAAATCCTGTAGAATCCTCAACTAAGGTTGAAATCGAGCTCTGGGGATGTTGGTATAAATAATTTTCAATATAAGCATTAACTATCTGCTTTTTTAGCTCCGTTGAAGTATCCCCATAGTTGAAAAAATCAAATAACAATTTCTGTTTTAAATTCGTCTCGTCATCTATAGCAACACCTCCATTAGCTTGAATTTCTCTTGCAACTATGTTTTTATGAACTAAAACAACATATAAATAAACAACAAGTATATGTTTTAAGAGTACTGCTATTTCTGCAAAATCAAGCAACGCTGCATTATGTATATCATTACGCTTTACATAAGCTATAGCTATGGAATAAAGATATTCTTGACAACCTTTAAAACTATCCAAATTTGCCTCATTTAATATAGGATAATCTGTGGCTCTAACTTGTGATGACAGGCTTGTGTTTAAATGAAGTTGTTTGAGTAAAGGGGCTAAATTAATATGAGAAAGCTCTTCATAAGTTTTGCCATCCTTTAACATCAAGACCTTACGACAAAAAGGTTCTAACTTTGTTGCTAAAATATCAAGATTATTGATTGAATAAATCTTATCAACAAGCAACTCTTGTAATGCACTAAATATTGCAACTGAAAGCCCATGCAAATTTTCATTTCCAGACTTTGTATTAAGAAAATCAATAAAAAGATCGATCGCTTTTCTTATTGCATCTTGTGAATAGGAAGGAGTCCCATGCAAAAAGGTAATATAAACAAGATTATAAATACCTTCTTTAATATTTTGTAGTCTATACATAACTTTTGAAATTACATAATTTTAAAAAAACTATCAACGATTTCTTTGCATTTGATAACTAAGAAACAAAGCTTAAAACAACTAGATTCAATGAGAACAATAAGTGACATGAGATTTTGCTATTTTCCAAACTCTTTAATCCTCTGTTCCTCTTTCAAAGAGCAAACAAGCAGTTGTCCATTCTTCTCGGCTACGATATAGCCATCCAAGCCCTGAACTACCACCTTGCTTTCATCGGCTGCATGAACCACGCAGTTCTTGCATTCATACAAACGGATGTCCTTGCCTACCTTGGCATTGCCAGCCTCATCCTGTGGAAGCAAGGTTCGGAGACTGCCCCAGCTGCCTAAGTCGCTCCAGCCAAACTCGGCTGGCAGGGTATAGATTTCCTTCGACTTCTCCATCACAGCATAGTCAATGCTTATCTTCTCGCAGGTTGGGAAGAGTTTGCCGACTACCTCTTTCTCCTGTTCGGTATAGAAAGAAGGTGCCATCTCGTCCATGATGCTGGCAAGCTGAGGCTGGAAGGTGCGGATTGCCTTGCTGATGGTATCAATGTTCCATACGAAGATTCCGGCATTCCAATAGTAATTGCCAGCGGCAAGGTATTGCTCGGCTGTCTCCAGGTTTGGCTTTTCCTTGAAAGCCTCAACCTTGTAGATTTCATCTACGGATGTTGGCTCTGCTGAGGCTATATAGCCATAGCCTGTTTCCGGGCGGCTTGGCTTAATACCGATAGTAACGATGGCGTTCTTATCGGATGTATAGCTCAATGCTTTGCTGAGCACTCGCTGATACTCCGAGGTGTTGATCACCAGGGCATCGGATGGTGTCACCACGATGTTGGCATCAGGATGCTTCTTCTGGATCTTCCAGCAGGCATAAGCAATACATGGAGCGGTATTGCGAGCCTCCGGCTCTGCTAATATGTTATCTACTGGCATATCAGGGATTTGCTCCTTGACAATGCTGATATATTTTTCGTTTGTCACTACCCACATGTTCTCGACAGGGCAGATTGGCTTCAATCTATCTACTGTCAATTGAATGAGGGAACGGCCGACACCCATCACATCTATGAACTGCTTTGGGTAATCGGGGGTTGACATAGGCCAGAAGCGGCTGCCTACGCCGCCGGTCATGATTATGATTTGAATATCGTTATACATTATCAACAAAATATATTTAAAAGTTCTGTCTTATATATAAAATCTAGAATGAAAAATATAATGTATATTATCTTTTCGGCTGCTATATAATGCAAAGTCTATCCTTAAATCATCGCAAATCAAGTATTGAACAACTTCCCCATTACCCATCTTTCCAACGGATAAACAATATAACTTGCTATTGTAGACATTACAAACATCAATACCACACAGATAATACCTTCCAGTACATGATTGCCAATTTTACTTATTATCACAAGATAAATTCCAAACATACCAAAATATACTATACTCTGATACAGATACAAAGTATAGCCCCGTTCATTCCATAATTTAATGAATTTGAACTCAGGTATCTTCACTTTTGAGAAAAGCAAAGAGAAGAGGCATAGCACGATTAAATTATAAACCATAAATAAATAGTCAGGCGGAAACTTATGGTCTTGCATAGGTGTGAAAGTCATATCAGTACATGATAGAATAAGAGTCATTGTAGCAATGCAAATACTCAAAATCAGTAAAATCATTTTTTGGGAAATCTGCTTATAATAACAATACCCTATTACCATAAAAACATTGTAACAAAATATATTCCTAAAAAGCATATTATCTGAAAGATACTGAATTACAAAAAATACTATAATACATGCTAAGCAATACCCCCACCTATTCACTTTTGTCAAGATTCTTTTCTGTATTTCAAAAGAACAAGACAATACCAAATAAGGTAGAATAAACCATAAGTGCCAAACACAAGGCGACTGTGGAATTCCAGAAAATGAAAGGATACTCCATATATCATTCCAAGAATATGTAGAAATGTTAAACATATACTTGGTTGCTACTTTTTCTCCAAACAGGCTTATGATATTAGGCAACCAGTAATGCCATACTATTGATAAAACTGCAACTATTGCGACCATTATAACTGCATAAATATAATACGGCAAAACAACACGCTTTATGCGACTCCATATTGTTTTCTTTAAACTACGATGCCCCTTATTAAAGGACAATGATGCACCTGATATAAAGAAAATTAGAGGCATTTCAAAGAGCATTAATGACAGAATAGGTTCCAATCCTATTTTTAGCCAATAGATTACATGAATGAAACACACCACGTATATCATTGATAATCCCCTATACAAGTCTAATTGCTTATCTCTTTCCATAGCTTTACAGATATATTAGTATCAAAAAAGAAATAACCCAACCAACAATACACAACTGGACAAATCTGTCTTTCATCAATACCTTGGTCGGACTTCCACTTTTAACATCTACGATTGTAATCTGCAAGTATCTCAATATACCAGCCAAGACAAACACTGTAGTTAGGTAAATATAATGAGAATTAAACTGCTTCATAACATCTTCAGAAACAGTATACATTACATAAGCAACCAATGTAACAGCAGAAACAATAGTTAATGCCTGATTCATAAAGTCCAAGTTATAGCGGTTGACATTCTTTCTTGGCAACACTCCCGTTTCTTGATACAATACAACATCATCTCTTCTCTTGGCAAAAGCAAGGAACAATGCTAACAAGAAAGTCATTAGGACTATCCAATGAGAGAGAATGATATCATTGACAACACCACCTAAAATAACACGAAGGACAAAACCAATTGCAATGATAAAAACGTCTACTAAAGCTATCTGCTTAAGCTTTACACAATAGGCTATATTCATTAGATAATAGAAGCAAATAACCCCTATCACCTGCATACTGGAATTTCCGAGAGTCCAAAACGCAAGATTTAAAGAAAGAAATAGCATCAACGCCATTAATCCATAAGCTTGAGGAATACTAACAGCTCCAGAAGCGATAGGACGTTTACATTTCTTAGGATGCTTTCTATCAGCGGCTACATCATATATATCATTAAAACAATATATGCTACTAGCCGCAAAGCTATAACAGAAGAATGCTATTACCGCATTTAGCAACATCTGGACATTCGTCAAGTCCCCATGAAAAAACAAAGGCAAGAAGATAAATGTATTCTTTACCCATTGTTGAGGACGAAGAAGCAATATTAAGTTTTTCATTTCAGAACTCCTTTCTTCAATAATAATTCTTGTATGAAATTAGTCTTTACATCACGATTCAGTGCACCATAATCAAGATAGATTCTTACTCTCGTTGGCAACAGAGGAATCTGCTCCATCGTATTTGAAGGCTTATTTAAACCTAGAGTTCGCTTAGCAGGTTCTATCTTACGTACAAAACCATACAAATCTGAACTATAGCATGATTTATCCGAGTGGTTGATGCATTTTACATAATAGTCTTCTATTTGGTTAGCAACTATGGTAGTAGCAAGAGTTGCTCCCATTGCTACCAAACAATTGATTAGCAATAAGCCATAAATACCTTTCCTCAATATATTCATTCTTCTATTTACAACAGAACTTTCAGTAGCAAACAACAAGAACAAAGGAACCAGATAAATATAGCTTACATAGCGATAAAACCATCCACCAGGAACCAACAACTGAGTTGCCAAAAACGCAATCGATAGCCCTATATACCATTTTCCTTTTCGTGTTTTATAAGCTTTTGACAGCACAAAAAGTATGATTGCTAAAATCAGCACATCAAGCCATAACAATCCTGCTCCACCTAATTTTGCATCTACCGATCCACATGCAGTCAAGTTTTTCAAAGGATATCCACCATAAGGAAATTGATAGTTTTGACTTTGCGAACCAGTTGTTGGGCGAGAAAAATCCGCAACAAGAATTTTTTCTACACTATTATAATGTTTAAATGACTCAGGCTCAACAATAGACATAATATCAACATTACTATGCCCCCCCATAAGAGGATAAAATGGAGTTTGATGATCTATTGTATTAGTAATGTAAGGATTGAAAGAGAATGTTAAGACCGACACTATAGCCCCAACTATGCCATATACGAAAATATATCCAACCATGCTTCGCACCCCTTGTCTCCAAAAATATGCCATGAATCCCAAGAACAACAAGCCAAACCACAACAGCATATTGAACTTCACTGAAACAGCTATGGCTAAAAGACAGATAAAGACTATCAAGAATTTAACTTTATCCTCCTTATAAAGAACCATTGAACATAAGGCGATGACAACTATCGAATAGAGATTAAAATCTATATAAAAACTCAATAACTGATTCCAAATGATAGGAGGAAAAGCAACAATGAATGCTACCAACCACAATTTACGCTTAGACCAGCCCTCAAACATCTTCTCCAAAGCCATAAGAGAAAAGAAGAAAGAAGAAATTGGCAAGAAGAAATTACCTAATTTTCCTATCTCCATATTTCCAGTAAATGCAACTATTGTAGCACAGATAGTTTCTTGCCCCTTAGCATAGTGGTCAATCCAAATATGGGAAGTGTCATTGATAACTCTAGCTGAATGGTGATCATATATAGGATTCCAGCCATGGCTCAACAGATAGATACCAGGTTGATGATACCAATTACTATCAAAAGCAGGGTCGTGAACAAAATAACACAAAGCGCCAATAGCAACAATGCCTACACAACAATAGGCTATAGACATATATTGAATTTTCTGTTTACTAATGATTCTATTTGTCATAAACAACGTAAACACTAGGGCTAATGGAAATGTAAATCTACAAATGCTAGTCCCTATACACCAAGTTAATCCACTAACTAAAAGCAGAACAACCGGAAGTATTAATAGAGCAAACGCCCAATAATTAATATGATTTTGTTTCATTCTATTTATTACTTTAACAGTTTCAATAAACAATGATCTTCATCAAAAAATAATAACTTAAAAGAACTTCTTCCTTTAAAAATACGATAAGCATAAAGATATTTTTATCCATTAATTATTTTAACGAATTCTGCTTCCCATTGCTTTACAATCGTATCTAGAGAGAAACTCTTACTTTTTTCTATAGCAGCATTAGCCATCAAACAAAGCTTATCCTGATTGTTCATGACAACAGCCATTTTATTAGCCATGGCTTCTGCATCAAATCCTATATCTGATTTAGGCAAAATTACTCCGTCTTTACCATCTTCAATAATGTCCTTAACTGCTGAATAGCTGTTATATACGGCAGGAATCACACCAAAGCTCATACATTCAGCAAGCACCAATGGAAAACCTTCGAAATCAGATGTAAGGAGAAGAATTGAAGCACGCTTGTAATAGTCTATCGGCTTTTGGAATCCCTCAAAAGAAACTCGTTTCAAGCCTAAATATTTCACATGATTCTCCAAGTTCTCCCTATCCTCACCATCTCCCACGATGGTCAAACGCCAATCTGGAAAGCGTTCCTCCAAATAGTTCCATATATCAATCACACGATATACTCTTTTCTGAACAAAGTCCAAACGACCCACATAGATGATTTCTTTCTGCTTTTCATTAAAAGCATACTCATAACCATCATGCTCTACTGTTATAGGATTGGTCAACACTTGAAGATACCTGTCATCACTCACACCTGTAAAACGCTTAAACTCCTCTATATAGCTTGGCGATAATACAAGAAACAAGTCACTATGTCGATAAATGTAAGCCATAGCCCTGCTCGTCACCTTCTTGAATGCAAAGCGCATCAAGCGTAAAGCCAAACGCTTCATAAGATTCTCGCATCCCATTAAAGCTATATTTAATTTTTGGATTCTACCATTGAAACTCGGCGCATTGTGATATACGGAAATGATCTTTACATCGAGACCTTTAGCAGCCTTTCGTGCCGTTTTGATTGGTGTATAAGGCAAGCCCCATTGGTTGATGATGATATCTATCTTATCATCGACCAAGACTTTTCGCAACTTAGCAACATTTTCTTTACTTCGGGAATAGTCGTCTTGCTGATAAAGTTTGATACGAGCATCAAATCTATCGGCAATGGAATGTTTTCCGCCAAGAAAAGAAAAAACACTTACCTGATGACCTTCCTCTACAAATTTATTTGCAAGAACGGCAGTCACCACCTCCAGACCACCAATTTCAAGGTCTTTCAACAAAAAAAGTATGTTCGGTTTGTTCATTATAAAGCGAACCAGTATCTATAAACTTGTTTGTAATCTATATCACGATTGCGTTCCCTAATTTTCTTGGCTGGGTTACCACCCACGATAGACCATGGCTCCACATCTTTTGTAACCACACTACCAGCCAAGACAATGGCACCTTCACCTATTGTCACTCCAGGCATCACCAAGGCATTAGAGAAGATAAAGACATCATCCCCAATATGCACAGACGCACCTTTCGTAGAAAACTTCGGGTCATTCAAATCATGACCTAACGTATAAATCTTAGTATTATGGGCAATACCGACATTGTTTCCGATATAGATACCCCGGCGATTATCAAGGTAACAACCAAAATTAATGACAGTATTCTGTCCCACACTCATCTTACCAACATGAAAGAACTTACATCCTCGATGGATACAAGACTTGCCTCCCCCGATTCGAATTCCGAACAAACGCAGATACCAATTTCTGAGAGGATTCGGTATCAATAGATAAGATACATTAAGAAATTCCACCAATAGGAATTTACATTGAAGAAGTATTGCTTTCATTATTATCTTTTTAAAAGGGCTACTCAGTTTGCCTAGAAAAGTAGCTCAAAAAATCAAAGGATCAAGCCTTTCGCCCCCAAATTATTATTCTGCAAATATCTTACGAAATTTTTCTTCTGAATTTGCATTATACGTAGTCTCTATCCTTCCCAACGTCACCGCTTTTTCCATCGTAGCAGCTAGCTCTTCTACATTTTCCTTAGATGCCAAATAACCTGTTCTTCCTTCAGAAACAATTCTTTCAATAACAGGAATACACTTAAATGCAGCAACAGGTGTACCTAAATATAAAGCTTCTATCATAACATTAGGCAAACCTTCATTACGAGAAGACAAAACAAAGCAATCAGCATTTTTCATATATATATAAGGATTGCTTTTAAAACCAGTAAACTCCACAGAACCCTGAAGTTCGTTATGTTTTACAAAGTTTTGCAATTCTTGGCAAACAGGATTATCCTCATTATAGTCTCCAACTATGTACAGTTTAGAATTATTTATATTTCTTTTCACAATACAGAAAGCTTTCAGCAATAAATCAAATCCTTTATCTCGATGAAATCTTCCAACGGCAACAAATCTCGCATTAACATCGTCTTCTCCAAAAGGACTTTTCTCAGCCAAGCACTTATTAATATATTGCTTATCTATTGCATTTGGAACCGTATGAACCAACTTTTTGGAAAGGTGCAACCCTTTTATTAACCCATCTCTCATCTCATCTGTTTGCGCAATGATATAATCAGCAAATGGATAAGTAAGAGCCAATCTTAATTTCTGCGTAAAACTTTGAGTATAGAGATAATTCTCATTTCTAAGAATCACTTTACATTTCAAAAAAAATGAGGCAATTATCAGACGCCAATTTACAGGCATACCTGCTCCATAAACAACATCTGGCTTTTCTGCCTTTATAACCTTACGCATGTTTCTTATCAGATTATGCGTAAATTTTGGTTCTTTATGAAATACCCATTTACGATCACCCGGCAAGAAATTCTCCAATTGATTATTTGGACCAAAAATATGGTACGAAACATCAAAATCCTCATCACGTAAGCACTTAGAAATCACTATCGCTTGACGTTCTGCGCCTCCACAGCCAGAAGGAATAAAAAAAACAACTTTTTTTCTCATGATAATTAATCTATTACATTAGTATTTAAATTATGCCCTTCCCATCCAAATATTTTTTTCAGAATGCCTTTTATAGCAACATGCTGAAGCTTATATACCATTGGTTTCTCTACGTAGGTATTAGTTAAATGATCCATCTTCACATGATCAGCCTCATTATGGATAGCAGAAACGATATTATACACATCCGGGACTTCAACACCATTATCTTCACAATAAGCAAATTTATTCTTAGTCATTTTCTGATCAATAAAATGAGTTTTCTGATTTTGATTCTGAAGTTGCTCATACATCATTTTTTCCACTCTCAATCTCAAAGCCATTGCTACTGCATAAGGATCATATTGAGTTTGATCAGATAGATATTTATTTACTTCATCTATCAAGATTTGGTGAAGAACAGCTGTTTGTCCCCAAGTCTCATCTAGATTACGGTCTGTTTTATAAGTAGCTATATCTGCTGAATAATCACTTACCAAATGATTATAATGAAACAAATCATGTGAGAGGTTGTGATAAAGTTGCAGTTTATTAGCATCCCCTCTCTTGCCTTCCTGATTCATGGTTTCACGGAAAGCAATAAAAGCCAACATTTTTCTAGTTGCAGTTGGAACCGTCGCCCTTAAATATTGAGGATTTATTCTCTTTTCAGAAAACACATAAGAACGAAAAGTATAAGGATTCAGATGCGACAAAATACATAAATACAAATTATTATTTGATAGATTGAGAAAATCTGTCAGATAATACTGAGCAGCTATCAAGTTGGCATCATCAAGATAGTCAAAGACTTCATCTATCAGTAGCAGGTATTTATGTTCTGGACGTATCTTTACTTTAAACTTAATGATATTCACAACAAAAGTCAACAAATCACGTTGCCCATTTGATATTTCATCAGCATGTGGGAAACGTACTACTAGCTTATCCTTAACTTCTTCAGTATGAATATTTTTCCATGTTGTATCTAGCAGCTTTAATTCCCTATCAATATGATTTTTGAAATCAATATAGTCCCAATAAGCTATAGCTGATTTAATTTTCACTTTGTTATCTTTCCAATGATATGTCAATTGAAAAAAACGCAAAAACAAGTTACAAGGCGAATCATTAGGGTACAATAAAGCCAATTGCTGAACAATACTCTGATAACGAGGCTCTGTTTCAATTTCAGACAACCAGTTTTCATCTATCGCAGCTAAGACTTCTTGTTCATTTCCTCTCAGATTATTGATTTTTTGCAATACATTTTCTATTAACGCTCTTCTAGAACTTGCCGATAAGAAAGTATCCAATTGAGTATATATAAACTTCAATCTATGAAGGAATTTTGGACTTTCCATTTCTACTCCTAGGTTTTGAAGAATTTTCTTATTTTTTCCAAAATTACGTTTTATAGCATTAATTGAATAACCTGTAGAAACCAACTTTACAACTTTACCTATTTCTATATCTGTAATATCTATATAACTTATCGCTGTAGCAAATTTCCCCATATTATGCAAAGTCGCTTCGCTATCTATACCACTTTTTATCACCCAACAAGAAAGAACTGGAGATATTTCGTTCTTAGTACTGTCCGCAGTATAAACCACATCATTCAGCTCTAAAGACAATGACGATGAAAGGGTTTCGTCTTTATGAAATTTCAGATTTTTATCGACAGACAAAGTGCCTCTTTTCAAAGAACTAAAAGCCGCAGCTAAAGAAGATTTACCTGTACCATTTGGGGCGAACAAAATATTCACCCTATTGGTTTTAAGTTCCACATCAAGAGTTACAGGCGGATAACCATAGCCCTTTATATTTTGAATTGTAATATTCTTAATCATAATTTTAATAAACTTTGTACATATCTATTTTTAGAATATTCCCCTCCTTTGAGGGTAAGCGGTCACTTTAGGTACGTTAAGCCATAAAATGAATGCTTTTTTATTATCTTTTAAGAAAAAATCATTTGATTTTATGCCCAAGCAGTAACAGTAGCCAGCCGCCATCTATGAGCGAGTAAGTCTACCAATTTGTCTTTCACATACATTTTCTCTAGCACCGAACACTATCAGAAAAGTGCCTAAGAACAAATAAGAAGAAAATGTATTTTGTATTCCTGTAAATAATATAGATAACAAATAGCTAGAGCAATAACCTAAAAACAAAATTTTCTTATTTTTTTTAAACCCTTTAATTCCAAATAAGTAGAATTGAAAAAGAAAAACAAAAAAACAGATAACACCAACAACCCCTTGTTCATACATTATCTGGAAGAAGACTGACTCAAAACCTAGCATTGCCGAGTTTCTTATATTTTTTTTACTAGAATATTCCTGATACCCCAAACCATACCCGAATAAAAGATTTTCTTTAGATACATCAAATACTGTTGTTTCTATTTGATTTATACGCATATCTACATTGCTGCCATTTATTTCCGCCGCATTACTCTTTGATTGATCCCAAAAGAATACTGCTGATTCTATATAAGTTTGCATTTTATCAGAAAGCGAATACGATAAGACTACACCTACAAAAGCATAAATGCCAATTTTTTGCAAAACTTTTAAGCCTCCAGAAGCTACTGCATAACATACTAATATAGGGAACAAGGCTACCAAAGCAGTTCGGCTTCCTGAAAACAAGACATTTAAGCATCCTAACACAATAACAGCTTTAAACAGCACAGGATTTATTTTATCTTTTACCATTACAAAAAAAGCAACTAAGATACCCCACAATTGCCCCCAAGTTAAAGGATGGTTCATTGTTCCAGATATTCGCCCAGACAAACCACCTCTAACTTCATAAAGGAAATATTCATATTCATATTCTTTAATATACAAAAGATTAAGAATCTTTATATATGGGTTTTCTCTAAGAACATAACACATTACTCCATAAAAACCGATTACTATTGCCACAATTGTTAAGCAACGGATAAATCTTACCCTAGTATCTATAGTGTTTAAGAAATAGAAACAGAAAAGAACAGGAAGAACAGTGTGATATATTATAACTTTAGCGAATTGATAATACTGAATTCCTTTAGGTACAAAAGAAGCCAATAGACAAACCAGTACAGCTGGAATAACGTAAAATGAAAATAGCTTTAAAACCTTTGTGATAGGGTAGCTCGCACTTAATGAAGATTTATGAATAAGAAACGACGCTGTCATAAATATCAAAAATAAATCATTTGTATTTACACTAACACCGCCCATATTAAAAGAAACGAAACTCGGTAAGATAAAACTATGTAACAAATATATAATACCACCAACATAAAAATTTCTAAGTATTATTATACAGCATATTATAATAATTATATTTATTATGGATATCATACTTCCAAATATTTATTTTTGATATAAAGAAAGTATATTAGAAAGCACTTTCTTAAAATCAAAATTGTTCACTGACTTCACATTATTTTCTCTAACACAAGAGCTAAGTAACAAATTTGCCCACTTTTTATTCGATTCGTTAACAGATAATTTAAAACATTTATCTGTACAAATCACTTCGTCTGGTACAGTATCAGATGCAACACATCTTACCCCTTGGGCTTGCGCTTCAACTAAAACTAAGGAGAAACTCTCTTGATAGGAAGGCAAAGCCATGGCATCAAAGCAACTCATCAAGGCTATTGCATCTTTCCTGACACCAAGAAATATAACCCTGTCTTGAAGAGAATATTCCTCAACAAGCCCATGCACTCGTTTTCTATCATTCTTATCTCCATCTCCTACAAGTAACAATACCGACTGAGGGCGCTTTTGAAGAACACTTCTAAAAATATTGATTAACTTCTCATGATTCTTAACCTTATTAAACCTGCCAACATGTCCTAAGATAAAAGTATCTTTAGGTAGGTTTAATTCTTCAAGTAGCTTCTCTTTGTCATACTTTTGCAACTGAATTCCTTGAATATCAAGGCCATTAGGTATAACATCAACTTGAGTTTTAGAATTAAAAGCCAACAAGTCTTGTTTTGCCTTCCCTGTTAGAGCAAGAACATGAAGTCCTGCCGACAATTGATTCGAAAAATTATCAATCTCAATTTCATCGAATTGAGACAAGAAACGATTCATATCAGAATGCAAGGTAAAGAACCATTTGGGACACAATTCCTTATCTATCTGGGTATCTCGCAAGAATGTGTGAAAATGAACAACGTCGGGCTTATACTCAGATATCACATTCATTATTCTTTCATTAAGACTCGTTTTTGAAGGATATAAATGATTTATAATTCTTGTGATTATATTTGATTCTTTAAAAATACTAAAAACAGGAATACTGGCATTCTTCAATTTTCGAAACAAGATAGTATTAAAATGCCATATATCCAATACAGCAACTTCTATACCCATTTTCTTCATCTGAAGGGCATAATTTGTAACTATCGTTTCAGCACCACCCATCTTGAGATGGTGGATAACAAATAACACTTTCATTTCTTCAAATTTCTAATATTATGCAACAAACCAAGGAATTTAACCATTCGTGGAAAACGAAATCTATGTCCATCTACAACTATCAATCCATTTTTCATATTGAACGTATGATACCCCAAACTATAATCTGGATTATCAGAATGGAATGAAGTAATGGTTTCAAACACAAAAGTGTTTCCTTCTTTATTAACCTTTTGAATCTCTATACCATTTCCATAACACTTATTGCAATCCTGAGCAGGACGATACATCTGTTCATCAATGTAGAAGGCATCACCTGCATTACGTGCTACATTACTTTGAAAACTAACACTAGCTATCGACTTTTCATCCATAAGCATCGTTTTACCATTAAAAGGATAAACCTGCAGTTCATTTCCATTTGGATTTGGCAATTTGGTACTGAAAATATAATCTTCACCTGACTTGAACTTTACAATTGTAGCATCAGTCAATGGTAGTTTACCTACTTCATGCAATTTTTCCAAACAAATGTTTTGAGGGTTATATTTGTAAATGCTTATGCCGCCAGATTTCGAATTCTCTGGCATTACATAAACTTCTCCGTCTTTTTGGTAGATAACGGGAAACGAAAGATGAGTTGGCAACTCAAGAATAATCTTCATTTCTTGGAGAACATAGTCAGGACGACTTACAACAAGTCTGGCTATTCTACCTTTACGGAGCTTATAACAAAACTCTTCAACCAACACAACTATTTGTTTATCTGTCACCTCCAATAGATAAGGATCAGCAAACCATCTATCAGTATAGCTGTGCTTCATCCAATGGATATTTAATTTATCAGACTTAATAACATCAGCAATATCATCTGTCATAAAGCCTAGATTCCACATATCTGAACGTAGAATCATTCTATCTTTCTTTGAAAAAATGTTCAACATACGATTTACTTTTTTATCAGTCGTTTAATCATTCTACTAAAAGTTAATGCGAAATAAACTAACCCTGGCTTTATATCCCTTTTATTCAATATAAAAAAAGAATTTGTTTTATGCAAACAACTCAACCAATTAGCCAGTGTCAAGTGTCCCCCAGATATATGTTTATAGTCAGTTTCCTCTGACATGAAATAAAATGGCTTAATTAAGGACAAAGATTTACTATTATCAGTTATTCCACAACAATAATGATACCATATAAGAGGTAAGTTTAATCCTGCTCCTGTTGACATATAGCCATTTCCATCATTACGCATATTTATTTCCAAGAAATAATACTTATTTCCTTTAACAATAAACTCTATACTAAATAAGCCCTCATAGCCAATTTCATCTATAAAGTCTAAAACTTTTTCTATCTGAAAATTTGGGAACATATCTAATGAGTCAAGGCACGCAAAAGACGTACCACCTACCATATAAGGATACTGTCTATATTTACGAATCATTCCTGGAAATAAGACTTCTTTTCCGTTTTTTATAGATAAACCCATAAACATTAATTCATAATCTTTCTCAATGTATTCTTGAAGAATATAATCAATACCTTCATGCATATTCCGTAAAAGCTGCTCTTTATTATAAGAGATTTTAATGTCTGCTTTAGTACCCCCCAAGCTGTTGTTGGGCTTAACAAGTATTGGATAAATCAAATTGGCAGAATCAATTTCACTTTTCTTCAAATGCCATGTTTTAATCGTTGTTAACCCACACTTTTCTGCCAAAGGAAACATAAACACTTTATTCATATAGTGATTAATTCTTCCTCTTGTGTTCTTAGCATTAAAAATGAAAAACTTATCTTTTAACACATCATATGCATTATCCAACAAAGAAATGGAAGCATCACTACCGCTATATATTATAGGCTTTACCTTTTCATTCGAAAAAGTTGTTAGCAAATAATCAACCAAATTTTCTCCTTCTGATAATATATAATTTCCTATTATATATTTGGAAACAAAAAGCCAGTTCACTTTTGGGTGACAAGGCTCTAATATAACATAGGACTTTATTCCTGCTTCACCTAAACTACGGATTAAGCCATAAGTATTATGATGAAAGCCACCAATAACTATAACTTTATTCATTTACTTTTCTTTTAATCAATAATAATATTTTTTTTCTGTAATTTGGAAATATCATAAAATCAACAACAGTTAACAGGCCTGTATTTAAGACTATAGTCATGCAAAGTCTCAACAAAGAACTTGAAACAGTTTGTGAAATATATTCCAAAATTATCAAAACAAACAACATGATTACGCAACCCTTAATTATGCTAAAAAGATAATTATATATAGGAAAACGGCTCACTAATAACTTAAGAACTATTAAATTGATAACTGTCTGAATAAACAGACAGATAACCATAGAAATGTAAGCGTATTGTGCATCGAATCCCAGAAAAAAGAACAAATAAGTGAGCAATAAGCAAAACAAGTTAAGTCCGCCCATCGAAAGGGTCATTTTTTTGATATTTCCCGTAGCATGTATTCCATCCTGCAAAATCTGTGTTGCCACTGAAAACACGTTAAAGACGAGCAAGACTTTACAAAAAGCACTTGCATAATCAGGGACATTATTCAACCACAGATGCATTATATATTCTATATTAATATAGAGAGGAATAAATACCAAAGAAAGCAAGTAGAACAATGCATCACATTCTACACACATTAATTTGCCCATTCTTTCAATATTCCCAACCGAATATTCCTTTATTATTTGAGGTTTAAAAGCTTGAAGTACATTGGTCATAAATGTAGAAATGATGCTACTTGCCTGAGTTGCAACTCCACTAGCGGCATTCAGTGCTACACCAAAGAATTTATTGATTAAGATATTTATTCCCTGTTGCTTTACAGCAAATGTACCATTACCAAACAAATCACAAGCTGCAAATTTTAGCATAGGCTTCACAAAGTCTTTATTGTAATGAAGATTAAGCTCAAAACCATCAATATTCTTATAGCAATAAAAGAAATATAAGAAGCATATTAAAACAGACACAGCAAACAACAGACCACCATAAGCAATTAATCTATTAGGAAAAAGAACTAAGCAAAAAACGATAAGACACTTAAGTATGACATTAACAATTTCTATGATTGCAAAAACATCCATTCTTTCATAAGAAACCACACAAGCATTATAAGGTACTTGTAGGACTGCTATGACAGAAGCAAACAACGAAAATTGATATACCCAATTAGCAGCATTCATAGAGAATGCTGGAATATTTAATTCTGTGTTGACAAACCATAGTCCAAAAGTCTCACCTACCAACAAAACCAATATAGAAATAACAGTATGGATCTGTATGGAAGAACTAATCGTTTTCTTTAAATCTTCTATTTTTCCTTTACCGATGCTGAATGTTATAAATCTAGATGTTGCTCCACGCATAGAAGAATTAACAAACATCATAAGTGCAACGATACCACCTACAACATTATAAACACCAAAATCTTCAACTCCCAGATATTCAAGAACCAGTCTAGAAGTGTAAAGGTTGATACAAACTGCAAATAGCATTCGAATATACAAGTAAATAGTATTCTTTGCTAATCGTTTGTTTTTTGAATCACTCCCCATGATTTATTTAAAATTTAACATTTTCTTTTTTATAAACTTAATGTCTTCTAGCCTTAACAAAACCTGCATTTTTGCTTCAGAAGATAATCCTTTGGTACCAGTATTATAAAGCTTATTCTTCTTATAATAATCTTCAAACGAACAAATTATATGAGCAGGATTACCACCAATAACAACATTGTCAGGAACAGAATGTGTTACAACACTACCGGCTGCAATCAAAACGTTATTACCAACAATTACTCCAGGCATTATCAAGGAATTAGTTCCTATATATACATTATTGCCAATTTTTACCTTTCCAAAGCAATCAAAAGTAGGATCAATTATTCGGGCAACCTTTGCACCCCCATGAGTGAAAAATTTCACTCCTGCAGTAATCTGACAGTTATCACCAATTTCAATCAAATAAGGCTCCGAGCTCCAAAAAGCGCCTAATATCTGATTGTTTTTACCAATCTTCACACCACTTATCCGTGCTTGTTGTTCTAAACTATAGAAATGCCTAATACAAAACAAACATATTTTTTTGAATATATTCATCATTTGCTAATTATTTTGATTTTACATTTAAAGTTTTTCACTATCTAGTTCTTTATTTATTTCTCTTAATATTCTATTTGCCTCATTTTCTCTCTTTAAAACCTGCGATCTAGCTTGGTATCTATAAATCCAATATGAGCATAACAAAGGACAAAAGAAAGGAAGTAATAGTCCATTAAAAAAGGTAAAAAGAAAGATGCATAACTTGGAGAGTTCTACGGAATGGTCCTCTATCAACAATGCAGAAAAATGAGGATTCCAGCCTATTAACAAATGGCAAACTCCTGCAAAAAACAAAGAATACATGACAATGCCCAATATATGCGATATCAAGGATAAATAATAGCCATTATATGTATGTGGGTGAGTGTAAATAAAATACGTTCCACTTAAAATAGCAGGTATAAGAAATCCACCCCAATATAGACATTTTGCCAATCTAATATTATCAGAACTTAGTAATATATGACTACCGAACAAAGTAGCAATATATACCAATACACACACCAACACAAAAAATAAGGCATACATATATCTGTTCTTATCAGAAAAAGACTTTACTTCCCTTTCTTTATTGCACAAAGTTCTTTGGATATAATTTAACCAAATAAAACACCAATACACAATTGAGTAACTACTCAGCACCCATAGAAGTACCCCTAT
>ULMG01001761.1_pt1 | contig 31636 bp, 23 predicted proteins | sample 1951601 | NCBI WGS metagenome assembly ULMG01 (sample SAMEA4835545, study PRJEB28245) | human gut metagenome | biome: gut microbiome; material: fecal sample | place: Denmark | collected 2008
TATAAAACTTAAATTGGAATGAAGGTAATAAAGTATCCTGCAAAGGAAGAATGGAAGGAACTCGTTAAGCGTCCGCACCTCGATGTATCGCAGCTCAATGCGACTGTTGAGGGAGTTTTGGAAGACGTAAGAAATCATGGCGATGAAGCCGTGAAGCGCTATGAAGAGAAATTCGACCATGCCCATCTCGACAGTTTGTCTGTATCCGAGGCTGAGATGGACGAAGCAGAACACATGGTGTCGGCTGAGCTTAAACATGCACTGGAGCTCGCCCATCATAACATTGCCCGATTCCATGAAAGTCAGAAGTTTGAAGGAAGCAAGGTGGAAACCTGCCCTGGTGTGGAGTGCTGGCAGAAAAGTGTCGCCATACAGAAGGTGGGTCTCTATATACCTGGAGGTACAGCTCCACTTTTCTCTACCGTACTGATGCTTGCCACACCAGCCAAGATAGCCGGTTGCGAGGAGATAGTTCTCTGTACCCCTCCTAACGCAGAAGGTAAGGTAAACCCAGCCATCCTCATGGCCGCCAAGATAGCCGGAGTCAGCAAGATTTTCAAGGCAGGTGGTGTTCAGGCTATCGGTGCCATGGCTTATGGTACAGAGAGTGTGCCAAAGGTGTATAAAATCTTTGGTCCTGGCAACCAGTTTGTGATGGCAGCCAAGCAGCATGTCTCACTACACGATGTGGCGATAGACATGCCAGCAGGTCCATCTGAGGTTTGTGTCATTGCCGATGAAAGCAGCAACCCTGCCTTTGTCGCTGCCGACCTGTTGTCGCAGGCGGAACATGGTTTCGACTCTCAGGTGTTCTTCATTACCACCTCCGAAGAAATGATTTCTAAGGTGGTAAAAGAGGTTGAACAACAGTTGGAGCGTTTACCACGTAAGGAGATGGCACACACATCGTTAGACAACTCGAAGTTCATCATCGTCAAAGACAAGCAAGAGGCCATTGACCTGAGCAATGCCTATGCTCCCGAGCATCTCATCATAGCCACAAGCGACTACGAGCAGTTGGCAGAGAAGGTGGTGAATGCAGGAAGTGTATTCTTAGGAAACTATGCCTGTGAGAGTGCCGGCGATTATGCCAGCGGTACCAATCACACCTTGCCGACTCATGGCTATGCCTTGGCATATAATGGTGTAAATCTCGACAGCTACAATCGCAAAATCACATTCCAGCATCTCAGCAAGGAAGGCATCCGAAGCATCGGCAAGGCTGTAGTCACAATGGCAGAGAATGAACAGCTCGAAGCCCACGCCCACGCCATGCGACTGAGAGTGGAAAGCCTTGGTGAAAGGTAAAAAGGTAAAAAAGTAAAAAGGTAAAGAAGCGTTTCATATGCTTTTTTACCTTCAAATTTCTGACAAAATCATAATGAAAGAACTGAAACAACTTTGCCGAGAGAACATATGGAACTTGGCACCCTATAGTTGCGCCCGCAATGAGTTTAGTGGTCGCACAGCCCGCGTCTTCCTCGACGCTAATGAGAATCCATACAACGACCCATACAACCGCTATCCAGACCCCTTGCAGCTCGAATTGAAGAAACAGCTCAGTAAGGTGAAGGGCGTGGCAGAAGACAAGATCTTCTTGGGCAATGGTTCAGATGAGGCCATCGATTTGGTTTACAGAGTGTTCTGTCGACCAGGCAAGGACAATGTAGTGGCCATAGCTCCCACTTATGGTATGTATGAAGTATGTGCCGACATCAATGACGTGGAATACCGCCCAGTATTGCTCAACGAGCAGTTCCAGACCACAGCCGACCATCTCTTAGCAGCCTGCGACGAGAATACCAAGGTTATCTGGTTCTGCAGTCCCAACAATCCAACCGGCAATCTCATCTCACCCGACACCATTGATGGTGTATTGTCACGCTTCGACGGCATCGTAGTAGTCGATGAAGCCTATGGCGACTTTGCCAAGACCCGCCCCTACCGCCTGCAGCTGGCAAAATATCCAAACCTTATCGTGCTCAACACTATGAGTAAGGCATGGGGTTGTGCTGCCATCCGTCTGGGCATGGCATTTGCCAGCAAGCAGATAGTAGATATATTTAATAAGGTGAAATACCCTTACAACATCAACCTCCTCACCCAGCAGCAGGCACTCGAGGTTCTGAAAGATCCCTATCAGGTAGACGACTGGGTGAAGACCATTCTGCAGGAACGTGGCAAGGTGATGGCAGCCTTCACCGACCTGCCTATCTGCGAGAAGGTGTACCCCACAGAGGCAAACTTCTTCCTCGCAAAGATGACAGATGCTACAGCCATCTATAACTATTTGGTCAATCAGGGCATCATTGTGCGCAATCGCAACAATGTGCAACTTTGTGGCAACTGCCTGCGTATCACAGTCGGCAAAAAGAGCGAAAATATCGACCTTTTGGCTGCACTCCGCCAGTATTGAGAAAAAAAGCCATGCTCCTTTACAACAAATTACAAGATTTAGAGTTATTATATAATAAGAATAGAATATTAATAGCATAATTATCTAAAAAATTAGCATACAATAAACAATGAAGAAATATATCATTTTTGCGCTCATGCTCTTGTCTGCAGGTTCAGTAATGGCACAGTCAGGCATGACGGATGATCAGGTGATAAGTTTTGTAGCCAAGGAGCATAGTGCAGGCACCTCTAATTCGCAGATTGTCACCAAACTGATGCAGCGTGGTGTCGACATTTCTCAGATTCGCCGAGTTCGTGAGAAGTATGAGAAGATGCAGAAGCAAGGTTCTTTGGCCAGTGCTACCGACCGCACAGGAAATACAAGTCGTCTGCGCAGCAATAATGGCAAGACACGTTCCGACTATGGAAAACAGTCCGACAAAGAGGCTGCCAACTATTCCAACTATCGTGTGCAAGCCCAGCGCGACTATTCTTACAGACACACTTACGACAGCAATGACGAGGAATATGGCGACATGCAAAACGAGTTGAATGGCATTGTGCCCGATTCCACACAGATGCTCAAACAGTTGTTGGCTCAGCAGGCTAAAGATAAACATCGCGTTTTCGGCCGAGACATCTTCAATAACAAGGAGTTAAGCTTCGAACCTAACATGAACATCGCCACTCCACAGAACTATCGTCTGGGGCCAGGCGATGCAGTTATCATTGATATTTACGGAGCATCTCAGCGCACCATTCAGAGTACAGTTTCTCCCGATGGCGAAGTAACCATCGAGGGTTATGGCCCTGTCAATGTCAGTGGACTGACAGTAGCACAAGCCAATGCCCGCTTACGCAACACACTCGGAAACCGTTATCGCAGTAGCCGTGTGAAACTGACAGTAGGCCAGACCAAGACCATCATGGTCAATGTGATGGGCGAAGTAAAGGCACCGGGTACCTATACCCTATCAGCCTTTGCCACTGTGTTCCATGCCCTGTATATGGCAGGAGGCACCAACAACCTCGGAACCCTGCGTAACATCAAGGTTTATCGTCACAACCGACTTGTAACCGTAGTAGATATCTACGACTATATTCTCAACGGCAAACTGACAGGCAACGTTCGCTTGGCCGATAATGATGTCATCGTGGTGGGCCCATACGACTGCCTTGTCAACATCAGCGGAAAGGTAAAGCGCCCTATGTTCTACGAGATGAAGAAGAACGAGAGCCTTAACTCCGTACTCAAGTATGCCGGTGGTTTTACAGGAGATGCCTATACCAAGGCCGTTCGCGTGAATCGTAAGACAGGCAGAGAGTATTCAGTATTCAACGTAGAAGAATTCGATTACGCCAACTTCCGTATAGCTGATGGCGACTCAGTTAGCGTAGACTCCATCCTGCCACGTTATGCCAATACCGTAGAAATCAAGGGAGCCGTATTCCGTCCCGGCATGTACAACTTGGGCGAACAGATCAACAGCGTTCGCACTCTCGTAGAACATGCAGAGGGACTCACCGAGGAAGCATTTACAGCCCGTGCCGTAATGCATCGCATGAAGACCGACCGCTCTTTGGAGGTAATCAGCGTCGATATTGCAGGCATCATGAGTGGTAAGGTGGCCGACATCCCATTGAAGGAGAATGATGTGCTCTTCATCCCTACCCGTCAGGACAAGATGATAGAACGCACCATCACCATCCGAGGCGAAGTAAACTATCCTGGCACATACAAGTATGCCGACAATGAGACCATCGAGGACTTCGTTCTTCAGGCAGGCGGACTCACCGACAAGGCATCTGTAGTGAAAGTCAACGTAAGCCGTCGAGTCAACAATCCGAAGGCATTGCGTCCTGACAGCATCATTGCCAAGAGTTTCGAACTCACCCTGAAGGACGGCTTCGTTATCGACGGCACACCAGGCTTTACCCTGATGCCATTCGATGAGGTTTATATCCGCAAAAATCCAAGTTATACAGAACAGCAAAATGTAAGTATCGAAGGAGAGGTTGTGTTCCAAGGTGCCTACACCATGACCAAGCGCCCTTCACGTCTGAGCGACCTGTATCACATGGCAGGCGGTGCTACCGAACATGCCTACATCAAGGGAGCCCGTCTTCTTCGTCGCACCAACCAGACAGAACGCGACCTGATGTACGCGATTTATAAAAAGGAACGCGAAAACCAGCAGAAGAACCTCCTTCAGTTGGCAGCCAGCAGCAATAACGGATCCGCCATACAGCAGTCAGCCGAAAGTGCCAAGAATGCAGAACTCGAGAAGTTCAATATTCCAGACGAATACCCAGTAGGAATCGACTTGGCAGAAGCACTCAAGAATCCTGGCTCTGACGAAGACTTGGTATTGCGTGAGGGCGACCGCCTCATCGTACCACAGTACGACGGAACCGTTAAGATCAATGGAGCTGTTATGTTCGCCAACACTGTGGCATACGTCAAGGGCAAACGAGCAAGCTATTACATAGACGAGGCCGGTGGCTTCGCCTCAGATGCAGTCAAGAGCAAGGCATACGTCATCTATATGAATGGCAAGGTGGCAAAGGTAAGTCATGGCGCCCGCATCCTGTCAGGTTGCGAAATCGTTGTCCCATCCAAGCTGAAGCGCAAGATGAGTGTTGCTGAGACTATGAGCCTTGGTTCCAGCATGTCGAGCATCGCCACCATGATAGCTACTATCGCCAATATGACGAAGTAAGAGCATGACACCTCAAACGAAGGAGTCGTTCTTATGAAATATCCTATGCGTTGGTTAATGGGATAAGTTGTGATAAATAACTAAAGAAATTATGGAAGCAATCAAGAGATTACCAATAGGAATATCCGACTTCAAGACCCTACAGAGAAGTCAAAAGTATTTTGTTGACAAAACAAAGTACTTGCCATTATTAGAGAAGATTTCAAATTTTCTCTTCTTGATACGTCCACGTCGTTTTGGCAAGAGTTTGTTTTTGTCAATGGTAGCCGATTACTTCGATTGCGCCAACAAAGATATCGAAAAAGAATATCAAGGCACATGGATAGAAACACATCCTTTAGAATCAAAAGGCAAGTTTCAAATTTTGCAATTCGACTTTTCCCAGGTTTTGGACAGAGTAGAGAATGTTGAGGTCGACTTCAACACATACTGTTGCAGTTGTCTGAATCAATTTGTTCAAAAATACCAGAACTATTATACAAAAGACACGGTAGAATGGGCTTTGGCAGCCACTACTTCCAAGGACAAAATCAACATTCTGTCCAAAGAAGCCAAGGAGCGAGGCTATCATCTTTATCTCATCATTGACGAATACGACAACTTCACCAACACCGTTCTCAATGAGTTGGGCGAGGATACCTATCATAACATGACCCACAGCAGTGGTTTTTACCGCAATGCCTTCAAGATATTCAAACCGAACTTCGAGCGTATTCTCTTTATGGGTGTCAGTCCTATCACCCTCAACGATTTGACCAGTGGCTTCAACATCGCTACCAACATCAGCCTTCATCCATGGTTCAACATGATGTTAGGCTTCAGCGAAGAAGAAGTACGCCAAATGATATCCTACTACATATCTGTAGGACTTATCAAAACGAATGATACTATTGGAGTCACCATTAGGGAGGATGAAAAGATCAATGCGATTATAGCAGAGATGAAACCATGGTACGACAACTACTGCTTTTCAGAAGACAGATACAATATCGATCCGAGCATGTACAACAGCAACATGGTACTCTACTATCTCAACAACCTCATCACAACAGGAAAAGCTCCCAAGGAGATGGCAGATCCAAGTTGTCGTACAGATTATGCCAAGTTGAAGAACCTCGTAAGGCTCGACCATTTGGATGGCGACCGCAAAGGAGTCTTGATGAAGATTGCCGAGAAAGGCTTTATTGATGCCTCTATTGCTGATTCTTTTGCAGCAGAGGAAGTAATGAATCCTGACCGTTTCGTCAGCCTATTGTACTACTATGGAATGTTGACTATTGGAGGAACCGACCTTGATGCACTTCATCTTGTCATTCCCAACAACACCATCCGCAAGATGTATTACGACTTTCTGGTAGAACAGTTTCAGACATTGCATAGCTTGGATCTCAATGACTTATCAGCAATGTACCGTAAGGCAGCACAAGAAGGAGAATGGCAACCTCTATTTGAATATCTTTCCAGTTCATACTGGAAAGACAGCAGCATCAGAGACGGCATTCAGGGAGAACGCAACATACAAGGTTATTTCAATGCCTACCTTCATCTTTCAAAGCTCTTCATTGCGCATCCAGAGATAGAGGCAAATCATGGCTATTGCGACTTCTTCCTGTTGGCAGACACAAAGAAATTCTCCACCCTCCGCCACAGCTATATCATAGAGCTGAAGTATCTTCCATCAAAGGCAACGGATAGAGAAGCAAAGACAGCAAAGGAACAGGCTGTAGAACAATTAAACAAATACATAACAGATACAAATATACAAAGTCTGACTGCAGGAACACAACTTCACGGAATATACCTCATATTCCAGCAAGGTAATGCGACAGAGATAGGAGAAATATAAAATATCTGAATCAAAACAAAATAAAGACAAAATTATGGATTTACATACATTAATACAAGCACAGATGGAGCTGATGGGCAACGACCAACCAGTTGCTTCATGCTGTCTTCACGGTGCTACAAGAAGAGACGTAATAGAACAAGCAATTGAATATCTCCAAAAATCATTAGCCAACACCGAACGCGATGAGCCTTCCGGATATGGCTATCGCATAAATATAGAGATCTTCAAAAAAGGAAAGCCAAGATTCTAATCACAGCTAATGTACTTTACAACAAGTAATGATATTTTTGAATTATATTCAAGCAAAATTTAGCAACAGCGATAAAAGATCACAGTTACTCGTCAAAAACATAGCAGCATCCTTTGTAATTAAAGGATGGAGTCTTGTTGTGCAACTACTTCTTGTACCAGTAGCCTTAAATTGTCTTACAATATATGAATATGGTTTATGGCTAACACTAAGTTCCGTCATTACATGGATGGACAACTTCGATATTGGACTAAGCAACGGATTACGAAACAAACTTGCAGAAGCCATAGCCCTTAACGACACCATCTTAGCCAAAGAACTTGTTTCTACAGCCATGATAGTATTATCTGTAATTGCCCTATTCTTACTATGCGGACTTACGACATTTATTAATACCTTCGACATTTTCCCATTGCTAAATGTCGACAGGAGTCTTGTTCCTAATCTCAGGCTTGTTGCTACACTAATAGGCATCAATATTAGTTTAAGTTTTGCAGCTAAAATCATAGGTTCATTCTTTCTTGCCTTACAAAAGCCAGCCATAAACAACCTTATGGGCTCTATAGCGAGTACCCTTACCCTTTTGGGACTATGGTTTCTATCGCTGTCTTGCTATAAAAGCTTTCTTTCTGTATGCGTTATATTTACGGCAATGCCGTTACTCGTTTATATTATTTTTTCAATATACGCATTCAAATATAAATACAAAGAGTTAAGCCCATCAGTATCTCACTTTAGAAAAGACGCCATTAAATCGTTAGTGAATCTTGGTATCAAATTTTTCTTTGGACAAATATCAGGAATGCTACTTATGTGTACGGCAAATATTGTAATATCCAAAGCGCTTTCGCCCGCAGAGGTTGCACCCTATCAAATCGCTTACCGCTATTTTACGATGCTAACCATATTGTTTACATTAGTATCAACACCTATGTGGAGCGCCACAACCGATGCTTACAACAGAGGGGACATAAACTGGATATGCTCCACTACAAGGAAACTCGAACTATCTGTATTGGTAATGTTTTTGATACTAATCATTATGTTAATAGCTTCCAATGATTTCTATGCGATATGGACTGCGCATAAAGTTCACGTCGACTTCACCCTATCCCTTTGGGTTGCAACCTATACTTTTATCTTGCTAATGAGCATGTGTTACAGCAATATCATATATGGCATAGGCAAAATGAATCTGACGGTAGCTACAGTATTTGCCATGGCAATCATTTTCATCGTCACAGCTTATCCGATAACAACACGTTTCGGGATTACCGGATTAGTTGCTGTCCAATCTATAGTAACATTAGTATGTACTTTACAGAATTTAATACAATGCAAGCTACTTCTCAGTGGCAAGGCTAAAGGAATATTTAACAAATAATCATTAATATGAGAAAGATTAATAAAATATATTTTCTACTTCCAGGAACTGAAGTTAACAAAAAAAGAGAATATGTACCTGTAGGTGGATACAAAGTGATATACGAATATGCAAACTTATTTGCCCAAGCTGGATTTAATGTTGTTTTGGCTTATTCGCATGCAAGATGTCATTACAGATCCATTTGGAAGTATATATATAGCTTTTGTGGGTACTATTATAGAAAGTTACGCCATCAAGTTAATGCTGGAACATACTTTACATTTGATAAGAATGTTACAAAAGAGTTTTGCTATAGGTTTTCTTCTCCTTGGTTTAGATTAGGGAATAAAGATATTGCATTTGCAACAGCCTACGAAACAGCACAAGAATTAAATGCAATAAATAACATATCACAAAACAGAAAATACTACTTTATCCAAGGCTACGAAACTTGGGCTGGTTCTGAGGAAGAAATACAAGCATCATACAAATTGGGAATGACAAACATTACGATTGCGCCATGGCTAACAGATATAGTCAATAAATCTGGGGCAAAGGCTATATGTGTCACCAACGGCTTCAATTTCAAGGAATTTTATCTAATGAACGACATAGACAAAAGAGATTGTTATCATGTCATCATGCTAAACCATATACTTGAGCATAAAAGATGTAAGGACGCTTGGGCTGCACTTGAAATCGTTAAAAAAGCGATTCCACAATTACATGTAACAATGTTTGGCACTTACCCAGCACCAACAAATATGCCTTCATGGTATGAATACCACCAAAATCCAACAAAAAAAGAACTAAATAGCATATACAATCAAGGAGCAATATACATTGCTGCATCTGATTTTGAAGGATTTGGTTTAACCATTGGCGAAGCTATGATATGCGGATGTGCTATAGCATGTACAAACAACGGAGGATTTAAATGCATGGCAAAACAGGAAGAAACAGCCTTACTTTCAGATATATATGATGTAAAAGGAATGGCAGATAACATTAAAAAGCTCATTTTGGATGAAACTTTAAGAATCAAAATAGCAAAGAAAGGAAATGAATATATTAAGAATTTCTCTTGGGAAAAATCATTTGATAAAATGTTACAAATAATTTTAAAATAATCATTTTTAAGATACTAAATATTGGAAATATCGTTATATAAATAGTATAATTCTAACAATATGTAAAAATGGAACAAGACAACAAAAATCTTAAAGTAATAGATTTGACTAAAATTATAAAGACTCTTTTAAAACACAAAAAGGCATATATGACAATAATGCCTATAGTGTTTGTGATTTCTTGTATATTCATTCTTAGCCAACCAAGATATTATAGAAGTGAGGTCAAGTTAGCACCAGAATGGAACGACCCTTCTGGTTCTATGAGTGGTTCTTTAAGTTCTTTAGCATCGTCTTTTGGTGTAAATCTTGGAGGAAAAATGACTAGTATAGATGCTTTTTCTCCAGAGCTCTATCCAGACATTGTTACTTCTTCAAACTTTATCGTTAAGTTGTTTCCTACAAAAATTACGACCAAAGACAAGGTTACGACTTGTAACTATTATACTTATATTAAAGACAAGCAAAAATCCCCATGGTGGAATAAAATTATAGAAGGAGCAAAAGGGCTTTTTGTCAAGAAAAAACAAATCGACACTTTTAATGGTGTTGGAAAAGTTAATACTTTCATGTTAACCAAAACTCAAGATGATATAGTACAAAACATAAAAAGCAAGATAAAATGCGCTGTTGACAAAAAAACAAGTGTCATCTCTATTACAGTTGAAGACCAAGACCCTTGTGTTTCTGCTGAGATTGCTATACTTGTTAAGAAAAACCTACAAAGTTTTATAACAGATTACCGAACAAGTAAGGCTCGCAAAGATTTGGATTATACGAAGAAATTATATCTTGAAGCAAAATCCAATTATGAAAAAGCAAGAAGGTTATATGCATCATATTCTGATGCAAACCAAGATGTGATGCTTGAAAGTTATAAATCCAAAGTTGATGATTTGGAAAATGACATGCAACTAAAATATAACATTTATAGTATGCTAACAACCCAGTTGCAGCAAGCAATGGCAAAAGTTCAAGAACGAACACCAGCATTTACGGAACTAACATCTGCTTCCGTACCCCAAAAGCCAGCTGGTCCTAAGCGAATGATATTTGTACTTGCCATAATGGTCATTTGCTTCATTATAATTTCTTTTTATATGATAATTAAAGAAAAATGATATATCTATTCTGCGCAATTTTAATCGCTATAATTAGCCTTGTTTTTTTAGAGGAATATCTGGGTAAATATAAAGCCATACTCTATTGGGGAGTATGTGCTTTTCTCATTGTATTTACAGGTTTAAAACCTGTAGGATTAGATGCAGATTCCATAACGTACGAAGAGCTTTTTTTTTATGCAGATTCTAACGACCCGAACTTATTGGTAGAACCATCATTTGCATTTATTTCCAGCTTTTGCAAAACTATAGTTAGTGATGTACATTTGCTGTTTTTCATATATGCCGCAATTTCTATTTCTATAAAATTTTATGCTATAAAAGAGAATTCAGAATTCATATTCTTACCTTTAGTCATTTATTTTGGTAATTATTTCATCCTTCATGATTATACACAGATACGAGTTAGTGTTGCATCTGCATTTTTCTTGCTATCAATCAAACCTCTAACAGAGGGTAACAGGAAAAAAGCTGCACTCTTTTTATTATGCGCATTGATATTCCACTATTCATCAATGGTACTTTTCTCTATTTTATTTTTTGGGAACAATACTCTGTCGAAGTTTTGGAAAATCGTATTACTAGCCATTATTCCTATAGGCATAGGTATGTTTCTTCTAAAAATTGATTTAATAACATCTATTCCTATTGAGACTGTTCAGAAGAAAGTTGAAATGTATAGATTATTGGCTGACAATGGAACATTTGAACCACTGTCTTTAAAAAGTCCTTTTTTGTGGACTAAAATTACAATGATGGTATATAGTATCGTGTTCTATGATACACTTTATGAACACTGTCGCATTTTACCAATACTGCTTAAAATTAATGGTCTATCCATTTTTTTCTTTTTTGCATTTTCCACGATACCAGTTATAGGAGGGCGTGTACACGAATTATTTGGCATTATAGAAATTTTACTATTTCCAACTATAATATATACGATTCGGCCTTTTTGGAGTGCAAAAAGTATCATATGTATTGTCGGAATCGTAGAATTCATATTCACTGTATTCATTTGGTATCTGTTAGATTATAAATCATTTGGTTAATTATGAGCAAAACTAAAGTTTTAAGCAAATATGACGTATCCATCATAATAGTTAACTACAAGACAGCTACAATTATAAAAGATTGTATCTTGTCAATAACAAAACAAACAATAGGTATATCCTATGAAATAATTGTTGTAGACAATAATTCTTGTGATGACATCGCTAATGTAATCCAATCAATAAATATGAATAATTTACATTTAGTACAATTAGAAGATAATTTAGGTTTCGGAAAAGCGAATAACGAAGGGAGTAAATATGCACAAGGGAAATGTTTATTTTTTCTAAACCCAGATACTCTTCTACTCAATAATGCTATTAGCATTCTATTTCATCATATTGAAGAAAAATCGACAGTTGGCATCATTGGAGGGAACTTATATGATGAGCAAATGAATCCTGCGTTATCATACCGAAAAGTTTATCCAGGAATTAAAAACGAATTATACGAAATGACTTGTCATTATGTAGAAAATATTATCTATCGAAAGAATTGGTGTTTTAACCATACTGATAGCCCAAATAGAGTCGCTTATATATCAGGAGCTGATCTTATGATAACAAAAATGCTATTTGATAAAATTGAAGGTTTTTCTAAAGAATTTTTCATGTATTGTGAGGATACTGATTTATGCCTAAAAGTACATAATATGGGGTACTTGATAGAGAATAATCCGAATGCAAAAATTCAGCACCTAGAAGGAAAAAGCACAAAAGGAAAAGAGGGACTGGTATCAGAGAAAGGACTGCTCATGTCAGAAAATGGACGAATTGAATATTATAAAAAAAACATAAATCTCCCAACTTATATGCTTGGGAACATAATCTACATTTTGTCATTAAACCTGCTGAGCTTTATAAGTTATGTTTTTCAGATGCCATCGCATAACGCATTTAAAATCAGAAAGAGAATTGTACCTAGTCTCTTTTTTGAAGGATTTATTCATAAAATAAAACATTAAAAATATGAACATATTAATAGATGGAAGGCCATTGGTGACCACAAGCACAGGTATTACGAACTTTCTAAAAGGAAGCGTATTAGCATGGGCAAAAAATATGCCGTCATCCACTTTCTATGTAGCCATTCCCAAAAAGATTGATGTAACATCTGATGATTGGAAAACTACAAATAACATTAAGTTCATCCTGTACACAAATAAAATATTAGTAAAACTTCCAAATTTAATTTGGCTAAATGTCATTATGGCACAATTATGTAAAAAATTGGACATTAATACTTATTTCTCTGCACTTCCTTGTATTCCATTTTTTATACCGTCAAAAGTAAAGGCAATAATTGTCGTACATGATGTTGTGAATATAGAATTCAAAAAGACTATGCAATGGACAAACAAAATTGCCAATAAATTATTTTTTAGCAGATCAATAAAAAATGCTGACATAATATGGACTAACTCAAACTACACAAAAAATAAAATTATGAGGTATTTCCCATATAGAAAAAGCAAAGAGATTTTCGTAGGAGCCGCAGTAAATAATAAATATTTCAAAGTACAAAATATACCACTTTCAGAAGAAATTATTCTGAAAAAAGAATTTGGAATAAAGCAAGACTTCATTTTATTTGTAGGCTCACTTGAACCAAGAAAGAATCTATCATTTTTATTATCATTAATGCCAGAGCTATACAAGACCACTCATCTACAACTTCTTATAGTTGGCGCAAACAAGTGGAAAGAAACAAAGGTAAAAGACACTATTGAAAGTCAAGGATTTCCCAAAGAAAGTGTTATCTTTAGCAAATTCGTCAGTGACGAAAAATTAGCAAAATTATATGCACTAGCAAAATGCTATGTGTCTACATCTTTAAATGAGGGTTTTGGCATGCCTCAATTAGAGGCTTTATTATGTGGTTGTCCCATAGTAACGTCACATAATTCCGCAATGATAGAAATTGCTGAAGGGAAAACTGGAGCATATACCGTTGAAGGATATAACAAAGAAAGATGGATTTCTCAAATCACAGAGACCGCACATTCTCATGCAAAGCCTAATCCAGATGAGTTAACTAAATATAATTGGAATACAATTATAAAAGATTTTACAGAAAGATATATACTAAAATAAAGATTTTATATAATATAATATTGGATAAAACAACATGAAAATAGCTATAGACTGCCGTCTAATCGGCCAAAGTGGAATAGGTACATTTATCGAGAACATACTCAATTATATGATACTTGACTTTACAAACCAGTATCTTCTGATTGGAAAAGAACAAGCATTGGCAAAATATTCACAACAGAAAAATTGCCAATGCATTAATTGTACCTATGCCAGTTTTTCCATCAAAGAGCTAATTGCTTTCCCTGTAAAAGCCGTCAATCAGTGCGACGCATTCTACACCCCAAACTTTAATATTCCATTAGGAATAAACGTGCCAACATACAGCACCATACATGACATCGTATTTTTTGACACCGACAACTTTTGTTCACCAGCAAAACTCTTGATTTATAAGTGGTTTGTCAAAAGAGCTCTTCGTATCTCAACTAAAGTCTTTACCGTATCTAATTTTTCAAGGGAAAGAATACATAACTATTTCAACACTTCAAAAGACATCGAAGTCATATACAATGGCATAAACCAAGAGCTCAAAAATTACAAAAAGGCTCACATGAGTGAAAATCGAAAGAAGGGCATAGTCTTTCTCGGAAATTTAAAGAGACATAAGGGAATACATCTTCTGCTTGAAGCTTATAATAAACTCCAAGAAGAAAAGGAAGATATACCACTTACTATCATAGGAAATTTCAACTTTAGGACAAAAGATACAGAGATCATCAATCTTCTTCAAAACAACAATAGCAAAATTAATTTTATGACAAATGCAAGCAATCAAGAAGTCTATGATATCATATCAAAATCTGAGGTTTTAGTCTCACCATCCTATTACGAAGGATTCGGCATACCTCCATTAGAAGCTATGTATCTCAACACAAATGTCATAATTTCAGACATAAACGTCTATAAAGAAATCTACAAAGATTATCCCGTGACATTTTTCAAATCAGGTGATTCTAAAAGTCTATATCAAGCACTGCGTGATTTTTCATACACCGCTATAAATGTAGAGGCAAAAATAAACAATCAATACAACTACGAGCTTACTGCAAAAGCTGTTTTAAACAATATCACCTCAAAATAGCAACTTTTACTCTCCAAGCAAGCTCTCATACTTACCAATACATTCATCAACCATCTTTTCTTTCAAGAATAGATGGTTGAAACGTTCCTTAGCCCCTTTTGCCAATTGATGATACAAATTTCTGTCATCGAGGATTCTTTCAATTGCATTGGCCAGAGCCTTACTATCTTTGATAGGCACATTAAGCCCAGACTCACCATCAGCATTAACCCAAGAGACCCCTGACTCAGGTATTTTGGTAGCAACAACAGGCTTGCCACATGACATAGCCTCAACCTGAACAATAGCAAAGGCCTCAGTTTTCATGATGGAAGGAAGGCAATACATGTCGCAAGCTCCATAATACGAAGGCAACTCCTCATCACTAATTCTACCTAAAAGAATAACTTTTCCTCGCAAATTATCATACTCAATTTGCTCCTGCAACGCATTTTTCAAAGGTCCCGAACCTCCTATCAATACCACATAATTATCAGGAAGATATTTAGCGGCATCGATCAGATATTTATACCCTTTGTAACTTACAAGTCTTCCCAAGGAAAATATGATTTTCTTTCCTTCATATTTATTTTTCAATGGAAGAACCTTATTTTCATCATACGTAATTGGTTCTATTCCTATTGGCAAATAAGTACATTTTTTTTGAGCTTTCCTCAAATGCGGAGATTGAGCAACATAAACAGGAGTAGTGCCTACAATCATATCAGATCTCTTTATTAACCAGTTTTGCAAAGGCATAAAGAATTTCAACAAAAGTCTTTGCTTCAAGATATCACTATGCCAATGAAGCACGACCTTTCCCTTATAACCTGACAATAAAAGAGCGAAAGCTGCCATTGGGTCAGGATGATGAATATGAATTATATCATAATTAGAATTGATTTGTCGTAATATTTTTACCATTTGCCATGAAAGCATTGTAGCAAACCTTTTACCAAAAGCATTAGCACAATAAATTTTTGAAAACTTATTATACTCGATGACTTGTGTTGCTTTACCAACCATAGCATTAGCACAAAGCATATCGCAACAAATGCCCTTATTTGACACCCCATCCAACAAGTCCAACATTACTTTTTCCACACCTCCTTGGATAGGATAAAACTTGCCTAATTGCAAAATTCTCATATTTATATATGTTTAAAATTCTATAAAAAGTTGTTCTGTCCTTTTAGAGGAATTGCTATCAACATTTCATACCAAAAATGCCCTCAATATACCCTTATTCACTATCAGGATCTCATTCACCCCCATCAAGATAACATTTTTCTCTCGTTTTAGCCGTATCCTATCAGCAGGAGTAACAACAAATGAATCAAAAGGAGGTTTATTGTGCGATGGCATAGATATGTTCAGAAAAGAACGACATTGCTTTTTGTTAAGCACTCCCCTTTCTTCCAAAAGATTCCAAGTATCCATCAGCTGGAGATAAGCCTTAGAAGCATTTTGGAAATTGTTTGGCTCCTTATCCAAACCGTATTTCAACTCACAAAGCAAAAGCCATCCTCCTTCGACGACCTCTTTGCACCTAAACATGCACTCACAGTCTTTCCTTCCTTTTGGAAAGAATTCCTTGTTGTCCTCGAAATTGACAGCATAGTACGAAACGCCTTCTTTGTTCACCAAATGAAAAGATGATATATCGTCAATGGAAATTCGACTGATCACAACTCCTTTCTGATATTCCCTATCCATTCTTTGTGTAGCTTCCGTATAGTCGGCTACCCAAACATCACCATCATACTCTTCTACGTGGTGAAAAACCGTCACCAACTCAATCATAGTAAATGGAATAGTTAGTAAAATCATTCATGACAGTTTTCATTACACTGTCAAAATAGTTGTTTCTAATCAGTCCATCCTCATCCTGGAGATTCAGAGCAACGGAGCCATCTGATGAAGGCTGCAACTCCCATACTCCCACATCGTCTGGATTAATCCAACTTTTCTCATGAGAGAATAATTCTCTATCAGCAGAAGGCATCTTTTCTCTTACTTTATACCCCAACATACAATTATTCAATGCATATAGGATATATGGACTATGAGAAGAGACAAACAAGCCATCGTCATGAACAGCAGATTTCTCCATAAGCTGATAAATCAACTCGACTTGAGTCTGAGGAAACAGGTTTAACTCTGGTTCTTCCAAATAAATGTCTGAATAAACGTTCTTTGTATAGGACTCAACAAGAGCCTTACATTCCTGGAACTCACCTTCCGAAGCAAAAGTAAGTTTACTCATGCCGATTCTGCCGATAAACGGCAAATTTTCCCCTATTCTATCCGATAAGCCTTCCTTAAACTTCACTGTATATATATGTTGCAAAACTTCCTCATTCTCTGCTTCTTTCGAAACAGAAGAGAATGAATTTGACTCATACTGTAAGTCAAACAGGTAGTTTAGATAAACCCACATTGGAACCACAGACTGCAAACCACTGGAAGCATTTGAAAATTCTATAGACTTGCCGTTTTCTAATAAGATATTGTCGGTTTTGACCTCTTCATCAAAATAATAGGACACTCCTAATCCTAACACTGGCATGGCACCACTTTTTTTATAGAGCTGCCTTGTTAAATTCCAGTCGGAAATAAAACTCAAAATATTTGAATTTCCAATACGAACATCGAACCAATTAGGAACCACAGCTATCAAATTGCGCTCTGCTGGTATGTAAGACACACGCGGACGCTTGTAAGTCCACCTACCTGCTTCATTCCAAGACAATTCAAAGGATTTCTTGTCAAAATCACATACAAAATCTATGTGTTCCGTCTTATAACAGATTCTACTGCCTTTACGCAAAAAGCCATTGAGCTTATGAAAATCCACCAAATTATTTTGGATATATGAGAAATCCGCAAAACCATTCTTTCCTTGTTCCAGTTCAATACGTTTCTCCGCCCAAGCACAGAAACAAGCAATCTTCAGAATACAACTTTTGCCTGCACTCTGAGGTCCCATCAAGATATTGACTCGCTTTAAGTCCATCTCGACGTGGGATATTGGTCCAATATTATCTATGATTAGCTGTCTCATTTCCTTTTTTCTGCAAAAATACAAATTATAAATCAAAGAAAAGAATATTCCATAAGAAAAATAGCCAATTCTTATTTTTTTTAAACATCACCCAAAGTTAGACACACATATACTTTTACAAAACTTGATGTTTTAAAGATTATTTTATTTTTCATGCAATATATACCCCAGTTCGGGATAAGAATATGATTTCTATGTCCTGCTAATAAAGAACAAGTAATAATGCTCGAAATAGTTGAACGATGAGGAAAAATTGAGGAAACTTTTTATAGCTATGCAACATATACTATACAATTCAGAAGAATTATAATGAGGTAAAAAGCAGTACCTCTCTTGTCTGCGCCGTTTTCAATTTTCTGAAATCGAATATGCAAAATACCCTTCACCCTTCATCTTTTTCTCAGCCCCCCTGTGTTTATCGGGGTTTCAGAGGGTGATGGGTGCTATTTCACCCTTCATCAAAAAAAGATTTGAGCCTCAAAGCAAGCATTATAGAAGACCGGAACAGGTCATAATAGATGACCAGTAGCCAAATTATCAAATAGGACAGCCTATCTGTTTTTCGAACTTATACAGATGATTTAACACGAGATGAACATACTCTTCATTATTGATTAAATACTTTTTGCGTTCACTCCATTGATTAATATGCAGAATCACGAGTTCAAATACTTCTTTAGGAATAAAATTACATAAGCCGTTCTGTCATAGACCATCAAGTGGTCTGTCTTGCCCATCAAATGGGCACTTAGGGACCAAGCGTTGGGCATCAACAGACCAAGCGTTGGGCACCTGTTGCCCGTGCGGTGAGCACAGAGTGCCCAAACGTCGGGCGTTTTTTGGGCACTTCTTGTAAGGTCGGCAGTTTTGCTATTAAGAATGCCTCATGACGTTTTTGCGATGCTTTGATGACGTTTATTATGATACTTCTATCACATTTATGATACTTCTATGATACTTCTTATAACACAATTCAAAATGTATCATTCTTCTATCTTGTTACATATCAGTTATTTATTTCTGTACTCAGTCGAAAAAATGATACTTTGATACTTTTTTCATAAAAAACATTTTCCTATACTATTAGCACGGGCTGAAAGCCCCTTTCCCTTATAGGGCGTTCCAACCGTACAGGTCGAACAAACTTCTACTCCCACAAATGTTACGCCTTCTGGTTTAAAGAAAAACTATGCTGTGCTCTTCCACTACCAGCCATTCTTTCAGTCCCCTACTCTCCTTAGAAAATTCAAGAGCGATACTAATGATTTTCTTTTCACTCGCTGCATAAATATCAGCATAATGACGCGACTTCATCTGATTAACAGCTGCATTAATACCGCCATTATCATCCATTTTTAATTCCATGACATAGACATAGAAATCATTCTCGGCTATCAAATCTATTCTGCCTGATGCCATTTCAATTTCCTCCTTAGCATCAAAGCCGCACAAGTAAAATATATTCTTTAAGATAAATCGGAAATGCTCCTCAAAAACAAATTGTTCTCTCTTTTGAATACTATAAGGAGTACCTGCAACCAAACCTTTAAGACAAAGCATGGCTTCATCTACATTTCCAATACACAAGTTCAATTTTAACTTTTGAATGAGAGTATTTACTTCTGAAGAAGATTTATTTGTCATCATGGGTAAAACCATTTCAAACATGGCTTTCTTTACTTCCTTATTAGGATAACCTAAGATATAATAATCTTCTCTTACAGCCTTGATGGTAAGATAGCCAGATTGATAGAGAAAGAGTTTCGGCTCTTCCATATTGACATCACTCATCTCCAGATAGTCAGCATCTATGAGACAACCATCGAGTGAGGGTATTTCATCCACATATTTCTTGGAAAGATTATTAAGAATTTCATTGGAGCCAGTTGCTATCCAGTAAGAATTTAGCTGTGAGCGACTAAGCGCATTCAACACGCTAAAGGGGTTATAGACATTTTGTAATTTTCGTGAAAAGTGATAGCCATCATAAGTGGCTTTAAGTTCTGAAAGTACTTGCGATACCTCCATGTCATAGCGTGAGGCCAACTTAGAAATTTCCTCAGAATAATACTGAACCAATTCATCATGTGTCAATCCACAAATCGCAGAATATTGTTCATCAAAGCTTACATTTGTCAGAGTATTGAGCATACTAAACGGGCTAATCTGAGTAAACTTTGTGATGCCTGTGATAAAAACGCATTTGATGCAATAACCATAATCTTTTAGCCCAGTAAAGAAATTGCGATAGATTTCCCTACATTCATCATGCTGATTAGTTTCATAAGTATGCTGCAAAGGCACATCATACTCATCAACAATAACGGCTATCTTTACCCCAAACTGCTCGTAAGCTCTCTGAATAATGCCATTAAGGCGATTTCCCAACGAACGCTCATCAGGATTCTTTCCATAAATCTTCTCGTAGAAAGACAATACATTATGCAAGTATTCCCTAAGTTCCTGGGCAGAAGAACCACCCAAACTCATACTTAAATAAATGACGGGACGTTTAACCCAATCATCCTCAACCTGCATAATTTTCAACCCTTCAAAGAGCTCTTTTCTTCCTTCAAAATAGCACTTTAGGGTAGAACATAACAGGGATTTACCAAAACGACGGGGACGGCTTAAAAAATTGTACTTGTCACCATTAGCCAGCTGCCATACAATATCTGTCTTATCTACATAGAGATAATCACCCCTACGCATCTCTTCAAAGTCCTGTATGCCCAAAGGCAATTTCCTATTTTGCTTCATCGTTTTGATTCTTTTGTTTTATCCCCGCGTGATCATTATTTATATATAGTCCACAAAAATACACATTTTTTCAATACCATCCAAATATTTTTAATGAAAAACAGCAGGAATAGTACTGAGTCTATCGACAACCAAGCTAATCTATAATTCTTTACATACAACCATTTCGACTCCACGATATACTATCACAATACGATGGAGATGAGTGCTCCTCGCACCCAACCTTACCATTTCGGTTTCTGCATACTTACATACTTGTTTCTCCGCATCATGAGTTTTTACTTCTATCTCTGCTTCTGAAGCATTTGACTTCACGTATTTCAATTCTACCACGTAGGAATGCTGGATATCTTTATAAATGTCAAGCAATGGCAAGAGGAAAATATCGGCATACCCTTCCTGATTAGGGTATTCTGATACTGGTCTATAGAACTGATTTTGGCAAGTCATTGCCAAGGTAAAACCATGTACAAACGACTCGCCTTTCTGTTTGTCACGTTGTGAGGAAAAAAGATAAATGGTGTCTGATATGTTCTGAAAATAGGGTTCCCAATTACCATCATAAGCCAATCCTTCTTCTAATCCGTCGTGCTTACGGACATCTACGGACAATCCGTTCTCATCATAAGTATCCAACAGGTACTTGAAAACCTGCTCACGCACTACTTCATTAGGTATCACAAACCTGGTCTTTCCACGATAAGTTCCTGCTATTGTAACAAGACCGAAATAGTACAAAAGACTAATAAAATTGTCGGGCTCACAGATTCTCTCTGCAGGAAAACCTGCCTTCAACTCACCTACGACAAAGCCACAAGTTACCAAGTCTTGAATAACAGATGCATCATGGGTAAAATTTTTGTCTTTACGAATAAGCATACGAAGCTTATTGTAATCAATACGGATGTTCTCCTCTAACATGTCCTCAGGAATCACACAACCATTATTGAGATATTTATCCATAAAGTACAAAACCATATTGGAATTATACATTGTAGTTTTTCCGTAAGACTCTTTGGCGAAGCAATAGTTGTCGTACCAAGGCTTCATTACCTGAATCAATTCATCAATAGAATGATTGTAATCATAATATTCTGAGTACTCTTGCAGCATGGCACGTACTTCTACCTCTGTAAATCCTGTCATCTCGTTAAAACGAGAATCGAGTGAATAATTGGTTCCTATATTAAAACCGCTTGTAAGATCATCCATCGTCACAGGACTCACTCCTGTCAGGAATACTCGCTTGATGCTTGAATCTGTACCTGACTTAACTGCGTTGTAGAAGGAGCGAAGATATCCTGTACCATGTGTCTCCGAAGCATAGTCATCTTGACGCGCAACCTCTGAAAGTATTGTATTAGTGAAATGATCATACTCATCGATGAAGAGATAGAGACTTTGACCTGCTTTGTCACAAAGGTCGCACACACAATAAAGTTGTTCTACTGCTCCTTTTTTCTCCTTCAGTTTTATCAAGGCATCTTCCGGCAAAAGCCGTGAATACTTCTCACAAAAAGAAGTAAAGACCGTATTGCAATACGAATCCATAGACTCTCTATAGGAACTAATTTCTCCATTGACAACAGAGAAATTAAAATACAGTACTAAATAGCTGTTATGCAAAGGTGTAGGATGCTCACCTATATACAATCCTTTGAACCATGTTTCAAATTTATCAGCCTCATTCACATCATAATAATGACGCAACATTGAAAGGGTAAGACTCTTCCCAAAACGACGAGGACGTATGTAGAAGAAATACATGTTGGCATGCTCTATTTCTTCAACAAACCTCGTCTTGTCCACATAATAACAGTTTTCTTCTCTCAACGCCACAAAATTCATCATGCCGTATGGGATGCGCTTTGGATTGTTCATATTGCTAATATTTTAGCACAAAAATACACATTTTTTCAATACCATCCAAATATTTTTAATGAAAACATCAGAAATTAATCGTTCGCTTATGCGCATCTTTTCGCACCATGGCAGAACTAAAGTATGATGAACCATGCTCATTGGACCAACAAAGAGGAAACATTTTATACATACTTACAACAAAAAATTCATTTTTTTGATTACTATGCAATAATTGTTAAGGTTAGGGGTTATATATATAAAGAAAAGTAAATACACACAATCCAAAACGGAATAATAAAGAAATAGAACAACAATGATACACTATATCCTCCCTGTCATAGGTGCCTTTGCGATGAGCACAATCTGTGGATTTATTTTTATCCCAGTACTGCAAAACATAAAAGGAGCAAAAAAAACTTTAAGAAAGATACAATAAAAAGAAAACTATGCCGTTTTGATAATAAATAATAAAAAACAGAAACTATGTTTTCAAACGCTATTAACATAATTAAAAACTCTGAAGACTTACCAGAAATACCATCTTATATCAAGATGAATAAGGATGTAGATAACCCTCGTTTTATTTCTGATGGAATGAACGAGTTAGAGCGAAATGTAAAGCGAGTTGGCGATTTTCTCCTCTCTGGAATTAGCCTCGTAGCCTTTTCGCCTCTCTTTGTTATTTGCTATTTCTTAGTAAAAAGAGAAGATGGTGGCCCTGCAATCTTTAAACAAGAACGTATAGGACGATTCGGTAGACCTTTCTATATTTATAAATTCAGGTCTATGAGAGTGGATGCTGAGAAAAATGGACCACAACTCTTTGGTCATAAGAAAGACAATCGAATGACCAAGATAGGTCATTTCCTCCGCGATCATCATCTTGATGAATTGCCTCAGCTGTGGAATGTGTTCAAAGGGGATATGGCGTTCATCGGTCCGAGACCAGAGAGGAAGTTCTATATCGACCAGATCATGGAGCACGATTCAAGATACCAGTTCCTGTATCAGATTCGTCCAGGCGTTACATCGTATGCCACCCTCTATAATGGTTATACTGACACCATGGAGAAGATGCTGCGACGTCTGGAACTCGATCTCTACTATCTGGAGCATCGTTCGTGGTGGTTTGACGCCAAGATATTGCTGAAAACTTTCAGCAACATTGTCTTCGGAAAGAAGTTCTAAGAAAAGATGCTTTAAAGAAAGCGATTCTAAGAAAGGAAAAGCTTTTAAAAAAGATATTAATCATGAAGGGCAAGCTACGGATCTGCAGCCTGCCCTTCATATTTTTTTGTATCTCTGTTTATTCGAAATATAATGGATATATCGCCCCAGAACAGTTCATGCCAGATGCAAAGGCAGAACCAAGGACTGATATCTTTTCCTTGGGAATAGTCATCGAAGAAATAGCCACGACCATCGGAGATAAAAAACTGGAGAAAATTGCTAAGATATGCACTACCCACAATCACTTACTGCGTCCAGGCAGCATTGAGATTCTGCGCAAAAGACTATCAGAAAAGCCTAAGAACCAAAACATCATCATACTTCTCGGTTGCATAGTCTTTCTCTTGGCAGTAGCCATTGGCATATCCTACTATCATCGGCACCAAGTGACCCAACAAAAAGAAGCCACTACGGAGCAGTACCTCGAAGAAGACTGTGCTAACCATAGTGACAACAAAGTTATGGATATTCAACTCTGGAACCCATAATCAATCTCAGACAGTATCGCTTATCTTATCCAAAAGCGCACAGTCTCGATACTTTTCCAAACCAAAAGGAGTATCAACTATCACATGTCCCATCAGAACAGTTGTGTCTTGATGCCTAATGACAAGCCGAAGACATCCCAGAAACCGGCAGAACCATTGCGATAGAAACGCATGAAATAAATATCGTTGGTGCTCAGCTCGTAGAAGAAGGTGACACTCTTCACAAACTTGCGGCGGTTCTCGGGCACATCCACCGTGAAACGCTCTCCCACAAAGATGTTGGGGCGGATGCGTGTGGAGAAAGGATAATAGCCACTGCCATACTTTGACGGCTGCTTCGTCCAGAAATCTGAGCCAAAGACGGTGTTGAAATACAAGCCACACTCCAAAGGCTCGAAGGCCCAGCCATGACCCAACATCACCGACCAGGGTATATAATTCTGCTTCAGGGTCATCGTCATCTTGGCATTGTTGGAGTCATATTTCGGTATGTAACCGAAGAGCAACTGCGTCTCCCACTGGCGATGCTTGCCATAATCCCAGCCCACTCCGAAGGAGAACAGTCCCATGTTGCCACAAGTCTGCAGGACGGTTTGCGTAGGGATGAGTGCTCCCCAGTAGCGGCGATAACGGTGAATGCGGTTGTCATAGCGACTATGTTTCACCATCGTGTCGCGAGCAGCCAACGTTGTATCTGCCATGGCGTTCTGTTGCGCCTGAACATATGCAGGCATCAGAAACGAAAGAAGAAATATCCTAAAAATCAATAATCTCATAGCTGTAATCGTCGGGAGTAATGGTAAATATATAATACTTTCGCTCCTTGGCACTCGCTGTCATATAGAAGATAGTACCGTCATCATAGAGGTCCTGTATGCGGATGTGATGACCATGACCGTCGAGACAGAACATCAGCTGAGGCAGCTTGTGGATGTAATCATTGAAGGGTTCTGCCACGTTATTGTTGAACTGTTCGGTGAAAGGAGGAGCATGCATACAAACGACTGAGCGGTCGAACTCATCTGCCCGATTGGTCCACTCGGCCTTGATAAAGTCGAAATTGGGAACTGGTTGCGAATAATCGTACTCGATGGCATTGGTATTGAGGCACACAAACTTCACTCTGCCTGCGATAAAAGCAAAGTCGGGATTGCCAAAAGTCACCTGGTAAGCCTTTGTCCCTGTACCGAGACAGTCGTGATTGCCCAAGAGTGCCACAAAGGGTTTGTTGAGTTTCTTGAGCCGGTCGCGAGTCCATAGAAATTCCTTTGTACCACCAAAGTCGGTCATGTCGCCACCATGAATCACAAAGTCGATATCTGGCCTACGGTTGATGTCGCTCACCTCGTCACTCAGGTCATTGAGCCACTGGTGTGAGTCGCTGATAAAGGCGAAACGAAAGGTGGGTTTGTCCTTCGTCGCCTCCTCTATCTTCACTATCTGCTTGGCGTTGACATTCTTCTCTCCCTTGATATTCACATCATAGGGATGCACATCGAACACCTTGTCACAACTGACGAGCGACAGCCCCAACAGGCCAACCATCGCCCAGATAAATCTCATCTTTCTTTTTTTCATACGGTTGCAAAGGTAATCAAAAAACCTGAATTACGAAATAGTTTTGTATTCGAAAAGAAATCAAAGAGTACATATATTCCTTATTTCGTGACATTTAGAACAGTCGTTCACCTGATTCAGCCCCCTAAAAAAATGATAAGCCCTGAGAGAGAGAAAAAAAACGGGACTCTTGGGGGACGCACAAACAGCTGAAGTTTCGCAAATTTTGCCCCACACGCCCTGGGCTAAGAGCTTCTGCCCTTTCAGGGCGTGCTGCTTGTATCCATTGCTCTGGGCTAAGAACTTTTGGGCCTTCAGCCCGTACATAAACCACTTGCGAAACTTGAGCAAACAGTATGTTCGCTGGGCTCCTCAGGAAGCTATCCCTCCCAAATCTCATAAGAGAACGGAAAGGCAAGGGCATCCGCCTGCACCTGAAAAGCATCCGCCTGCAACTGAGAAACATCCGCCTGCAACTGAGAAGCATCCGCATTCCATACTGCCGAGGCGCAGCCCCCCTTCAAGAAATGAACCCGGGCGGAGAGCGCCTTGCGGAACACACGATAACTCTTGAGACTACGGTCGGCATCGGCTTGCTGGATGAAGAAAACATATCTGTTGAGAGGATGGGAAGCCATGACGGAAGCGATGCGTGTAGCCAACTTCTCGGCTGACTGGGGACCGATTTTCGCAAAGATGTACGAGAAATGGAAGAAGATGACCGTAGGAACGCTGGACAAAGCATTCCAATCATCGTCATTCAACTCCTCAAAATGGCTCAGTTTGTGATAAACCACCCGGTCGGCGTAAGCGGCATGAAGCATCCGCTCGCCCATCTGATGCATGCTCTCCGAGATGTCGACTGCCTCGTACTCCAAACATCCTATCTTGTCGCCGAAAACCTGCATGAAAGCCAGGGCATTGGTGGCTGGTCCGCAACCCAGATGCACCGAGATGGTGCGCAGGGAGGTGGAGGAGAGCCTCTCCTCCACCCACTCCCGAACCGAGCCGTACATCAGCTTGGCGCAGGCATAGTGGGCAGGCATCATGTTGTGACAGTAAACGAGCACCTGGTCGGCGGGCGTGAAGGTGCGCATCCGGTTTCTGCCCGAGGCATCCTTGAGGTCGGTCTGAATGATTTTGGATTGCACGAAATGGCTCCTGCCATAGTCGATAAGCGCCTGATTGGTGGCAAACTCGTTGCCCAAAACATACTGGGGCCAACGGGTCATCGCATCGCCCTTGACGGGCTCTTCGACGACCGTACGAAACGTACGGTCAAAGGTTTCATCAGATGATAATTCCTTGAGCGAATCGACAGGGCCGACAGAACCGACAGCACCAGCCGAATCGAGCGACCCTGCTGCCCCAACGACAAAGTTTCCGCTCACATAGTCGCTGGGCGAGATGTCGAAATAGCTCTGCCTGTTACGGGCAAACTCCATGAGCTTGAAGAAGATGACGTTCTCGCGCAGGAGTCTGGCGTTGCCGATCATGATGAGATGTTTCATGGCACGGGTCATCGCCACGTTGAGCTTGCAGTCGATGATTTCGCCCGACGCACGGTCCACATACTGGTTGCCGGTGAGGAATCCCAACTGATAGTATTTCCTGATGGTGAAGCCGTAGATGATGTTCTCGCACTGGCTTCCCTGATAGCGCTCCACGGTGTCGATCATGATGTCGTGGAGCGGTTCGATGTGGTAGCTGTCTATCTCGTTGCGTATGGTGGAGATCTGATTGCGATAGGGCACGATGATGCCCACCGTGCGGTCTTTGTCGAAGCCCTCTGGATCCATGAGGTAGATGCGATGCACCGTGGCGGCGATCATCCTGGCCTCGATGAGATTCACCTTGTCGGAGGTCTCCTGCTGCCATGGGTCGAGTCCTGTCTGTCGTGGCTCGGGATAGGTGACGAAGGCGATGCGGCGGGTGGTGAGCAATGCCTCCAGCCCGTCGTGGCTCTCAGAGGTGAGCGGCGTGGGCTCCTCCTGATAAGGCAGGGGCACGGGGATGAGCTTGTTCTGATAGAAGGCATAGTTGGGGAAGATGGCTATCTCGCGGTGCATACGTCCCTGACGGGTGAGCATGTAGCTGTACTCATTGTTGACACCCTCGGAGCGATAAGCCTTGATGAGGCGCTCGAAGAGCGAGAGCCGGCAGTCGGTGAGGTGGATGGCCCGCAGGTTGGGTTCCTGCACCATGGATTCCGACTCCTGTTGCTGCACGACGGCTGGCAACTGTTTCTCGTCGCCTATGAGCACAAACTTGGCGATGGCGTGCTCGCCCGTGCGCGCATTCTTCGCCGAGAGCAGACCTACGATTTGTGGCTCGAGTATCTGGGAGGCCTCGTCGACAATAGCCAGGTCGAAATGCTTGATCGACAGGAGGGCTATCTGACTGTTGAAGGCTGTGGTGGTGCCGCAGAACACACGGCAACGCTCTATCATCTGCCTGATCTCACGGCCGTCGCGGCACGCCTCTGACCGCTTGCCGAGCAGGTGGGAGCGGTAAGCCTCATGACAGCCCAGCTCGCTGCCCAAGCGCACGAAATCGATGCCCTCGCCTACCAGTTTGCTGCACATCTCGTCCACAGCCCTGTTGGTGAACGAGAGCAGCAGTACCGACGTGCCTTCCTCCATGAGCTGTTCCTTCAGCACGTTGACCATGCCGAAGGAGGTCTTACCCGTGCCGGGAGGTCCAATGATGAGGAAGAGGTCCCGGGCCTGCTTCACGCGCAGCACCAGGTCGTTGAACTCCGTGTTGCCCTGGCTGGCGTAGTCGCCCTGGAGTGTGAGTGTGGTGTCGACCCTCGGCTTGCGCTGCAACAGGAGCAAGTCCTTGCGTTCCTGACGGGCTTCAAGGAAGAGTTGAAGACCCTGATAAAGAGCACGGTACGACGATTCCATAAAGTCATGCTCTATCGCCCACACCTCGCCATCGAACACCTCGCGCTGGGTCTGCGGATTGCGGAGCGACACCTCTACCCTCGTCTCGTGAATGTCGACGATCGACCCACGGAACACATAGTGGCGCGTGGCGTTGGGCTCGCCCTCAAGGGTGGGATTATAGGCATAGAAGAAGACGATATCGCCCTTGCGGAAGTTGGACACGTCCTTGTCCTGTCCGTCGGCGAAGGCGAACTCCACCCGCTCGATGGGCATTCCCTTGACCTGTCGGAGGGGCATCATGCGCAGGTCGCAATAGATGTTGCCGGCGTTGCGTCGCTCGTCGAGGGTGGAGTTCCATACCGAGGCGAATCCCGACTCCTCCTTGGTTCGGTTGCCCACCTTGGAGAGCATCTGCTCGTTCTCCACAAAGGTGAGGAAGCGGTAGTAATAGTCTTTCTCCAAGGGTGTGGCCGTGCGCACCCGGTCGAGCAGCGCCTGCAGCTGTGGCCGCTTGTAGCGTTCCCACAACGTTCCGCTCTCGCCCGGACATACGAGCTCGGGGGTGAGCGACTCGAGAATACGGAATCCGCCACGCGTGAGGAGCAGTTCGAGCCAGGCCACCTGGTTGCGCAACCTGAGCGCCTTGAAGAGCAGGTCGGGCGCCGAGGCGATGTCGAGCAGGCTGTTGGCGTACTTCGAGTAGAGCATGTAGGAATGGAAGTCCTTGTAGGCCACGCCGTAGTTGTATCTGAAGATGGCACGATAGAGCAGCGCCTGCACATAGTGGTCGGGGCGAATGCGGGGTGTCTCGGGGCTCGACTTATAGGACGCCTTGCCCGATTTCTGCTCCACCATGAGCGTGAGGTCTTTCTGAATGAAGTCCATACGGGCCTGCAGTCCGAGTGTGGGCGAGAAGAAGGAAGGCTCCAGGATGGTGTTCTTGCCGTCGCGCCTGAAGGCTACCGACGAGGCCTCGGCCAGGGCTCCCTGCACGGCACGGCGAATGTGCTGGCGCTGCAGTTCGGCATCGGCACGGAAATGGTCTGAGAGGGGCGTCACGGCGAGGCTCACGGCATTGCGGGCACAGAAGTCGGCCATGCTCTTCTCGTAGGGGCGGTCTACGTGGTAAACCTCCTCGTCGAGCAGCTGTCCGGCAAAGTTACCCAGCATGATGGCCTCGTTGCTGAAGGCGGGCGCCAGCTTCCTGAGCATGTAGGCGTAGGGGGTGGCGGTCTCCTGCTCGGAGAAGCATCCTGCCAGCGAGGTGACGTCTATCAGATAGTCGGGGTTGTAGATGATGATGGCGGGATAGATGATGCCAGCCTCCTCGCGGGGCAGGATGAGGTTGAGCTGTTCGCCCTTGAGCAGGATGTCGGCCAGATAGGCTCGGTCGCCCAGCGCATACGGGTTGTCGGCCTTGCGATAGTAGATGCGGCACGACTCGCCCGTCTCGCTGTCGGTGGCTGTGATGAGGGTGTCGTCCCAGGTGTCGATGATGACCCGCATCTCGCTGCCCTTGCGATAGAGCGGACGGTAATAGGAAGCCACGACATAGGGGAAACGATGGTCGAGACTGGCGGGCACGGGAATGTCGTAAACGAGAGCGATAAACTTGCACAGGGCGGCTGTGTCGTGGGCGACAGACTGGCGCAGCTCTTCATCGGTCAGTACGGCTTCGGGAGCGTTCTGTGGGTTTCGGGGGGCATTCAAAGCTTGAAGGGGCGCATTCTGAAGACGGCGCAAGCGGATGCGGAAGGCGTTGACCGAAGCCGAGAGAGAGGCGTCGCGCATCTGGTCGCGGTTCTCGGTGAGCAGATAATCCACCTTGGCGAAGAAGCCGGCAAACTTGGTCTTCGACTGCTGCAACTTTCCCTCCACGGCCTGATGGAAAACCTCGCTGAGCAGACGGTAGCGCAGACGGATGTCAATGTCGGCGGGTATCTGGTCGACCTGTTCGAAGAGGTCGGTCGCCACACTCTCCACGTGCAGTCCTGCCAGTCCCTCGCCTGCCGTCTGCACATCGTAGGCCTCTATCCTGAGTCGTCGGGGAATGTCGCGCATCTGCTCGGCCGTAAAGATCTGTGCGCCCTGACTTCTGCTGCCGAGGGTTGCGCCCTGACTTCTGCTGCCGAGGACAGCTCCCAGGTGGCGGTTGTCGCACACGGAGAGCCACTTCCCTACACTCTCCGAGAGGCCCGAGGCGTCGATCTCCGCATCCCCGCTGAACACGACCACCACTCCCACTTCGAGGCGCTCACATCCGAGATATTTGCGCAGTCCTGCGGCAGTTCGGCTTCGGTTGAGCCGTGCCTGTGCGAAGGGACTTTTGCCGTAGGCTCCACCTGCTATCGTCCTGCCGTCGCTGGTCCAGGGTCCGTTCTCGCCTGCCACGATGCTGCCGCCCCAGTTCTTGAACTCTATCACCAATGCCGCCTGCGGTGTGAAGAGCAGCGCATCGAGCTCCACGCCCTCGATGTTGTAGTTGCCCACGAGCACGTACTCCCCACCCGTCTGCGCCTCCAACTCGCCCAGGATTCGGCAAAGTGCATCAAACTGCCTGATCTCGGCCGCATGCTCATACTCAGAAATCTTGTATATTCTCACCCCCATGTATCGTTTTTTATTTTGCTCACAAAATTACAAAATATTTTCGATACCACCAAATTTTTGCCTGCGTCAACAGGCGAAAATGGACAGAAGCGCTGACACTGACACTGACAGTCCAAAATTCCGCAACTCCC
>ULMG01009867.1_pt1 | contig 31427 bp, 18 predicted proteins | sample 1951601 | NCBI WGS metagenome assembly ULMG01 (sample SAMEA4835545, study PRJEB28245) | human gut metagenome | biome: gut microbiome; material: fecal sample | place: Denmark | collected 2008
ATTATAATAACCTGCCGTCATAGGCGTTCCGTCAGGATATGCAATTCCCTCTACAAATCGGTCAGCCAAATAAAGAATGCAATTCTTTGCAATCTTATTACCATCGCTGATAAAGTAATAATCGCCGTTGGTGTGCTGTATCAGACGATAAGCCTTCTGTTGATTGCCGTTCAAATAATAATGGTCGTTGTAAATTCCCGTCAAAAGAGTCGCCGAACCGTCTACACCACAATCGTAATAGCGCAACAACCCAACTTTGTTTACCATAGCATAGCAATATGGAACAATTCCCGTCTGCATATATCCTTGTCTATTGAATAAGTATGTTTTGCCATCTATGTCATACGGTCTGCAGGAGCTGATTTCCGGAGAAGTATCTTTGTAATATCCGGGACCGTACCAGTAACGCATGCCATTCTTGGTCTTGACCCAAGAACCGCTGGTCAAACGACCATTGTCAAAATTGAACAAAATAGCATTGTCACTGTAGCAATCACCATCCCAAGCGTTGTATGTGACAGTATCGAAGAAATACCAATCGTCATCTACTGCAATCCAACCGCCGGTGAGCATACCATTAACAAGGTAGTAGTTTCTGCCGCCAACGCTCTGCATACCCGTCCCCTTAAGCTTACTTCCGCAGTCGCAGCATAAGGTATTTCCTACTACTTTGTAAGCATGTCCTGTAGCGGGAATCGTTGTGCCCCACTCAACAACAGAATTGCATTTTTCGCAGAATGTTCTGCCGGTGTATCCGTTTTCAACACAAGTTGGCTGTTTGTCAACAATAGCAACAGGTGTGTGAACATGGGTTGTCCCATGCTCTGCAAAATATGCTTTATCAATTCCGTCTTTGTGGGTATACATTTCAGTGTCAACATGGAATTCCTCATTGGAGAAAGTACTGGTCGTGCCGTCAACATGAGTAATAAGACCCATATCGACATCAAGCTTCATATCCTGAGGCCAGAATTCATATGTCGTCCAGTATGTCTCTGCAGTATAACCCGGAACAAGAATATCCGTATCAAAATAAATAATGCGAATTGGAATCTTCGCCAGCACTGCGGCTCCGGTCTGGGTATTGTCACCGGTACGCGTAATAGTGATAGTGGCTGTATTTGTTTCGGCAGCGATGGTATACTCTGCCGTGAAGCCTTCAGCAAGCTCCATGTGTTCAAGTTCCCAATGGTTTACATTATTCAGATCAATTACGGTAGAAACAGTTTGAATTGTTTCGATCGAATTTGCCTCAAGATTCATCCAGTAAATAGAACCGAAGGGAATTCTGTCAAGCGTCGTATCGGCAGGAACAAATTTCAATGTAGAATCGCTCGTGCCGGCTTCAACCTTGACTATACGTATGACAACAGACTTGTTGCCTGCATTATCACAGATTTCAAATTTCACACGGTGATATCCATCTGCCACGGCAATATCGGTTGCAGAAAGAACACCCCCTGATAAAGAAGAAGGAACTTCAACGCCATCGATATATACTTTAGCCGAATTAGGATTCAATCCAGAAGCATTATAAAGCGGAACCTCATTCTTATTGGCGTCAAGCTTTGTGGAAGCATCCGCAACCTCTGCCGAAAGATTAAGAATATTGCTTGTCGTAACAACAACATCGCGCTTAATAAGTGCGGTGGTTCCATCAAGATAAATCTTGCCTATTTCAGGGTTTTCTCTGTCATCAACAGCCTCTGAATAGTCTACCGTAAAGTTATCAAGATAGTATGTATACGGACCGTTTATTGAGCCGTTTTCCTGCCAAAGCTTATTATTGATTGCTTTATGAAAAACAAAGGCAAGGAAAAATTCACCTTTTTCACCGGATGCACCGTCGCTGGGGTCTTTATCAAACTGCTGAGATGCTTTCAGTGCAACTTTTTCAAATGCGCTGATATCCATAGACAGATAGTGCCAACCGGACTCATCAATATTGTAGTAAACATTCTCGGATTCCATCAAGCTGACAACATTTTCAGTATCAAATATGCCATCTCCGTTGGAGTCTGTCATGTAGTGTGCCTGCACCCAGCACTGTATGTTGTCCTCCGGCACATAAAGCCAGAATCCAAAGGAACGTGCATTTTCAAGTATAAGTGCTTCACCGTCTACACCAAGTCGGATCCACGCATACTGTTTAGAGTGTGAATCTTTTGAATGTATGCCGTTAGTTTCAAGGCGCATAGAGTAGTTGCCATCATGAACCTGACCGTTTGTACGATCTGCCAGTGACAGTCTGAGATCATAATCCCAATGAGTACCCTTTCTATTATTGATGACATTCCATTCATCAATATCTGTCTGACCGCCTTCAAAGTCCCAAATAACATGAGAAGCCCGCCCCACCTTGAGTTCAACAGTTGTTGTCGGCTTTGTACCCATATTAAGGGTTGCTGAAAGCGTACCGGTGGTAACCGCAGGAGCATTCTCTTCGTCTATGGCTATAAAACTGAGTCCTTCAAAAGTGCCAAGCTGAGCATTGTCCGTGGCAAATGTTATGTCATTCTCACCGAGACCAATTTCAAAATTAACACCGCCTATGTTTGCCGTTGCCTTCAGTGGGATTCTTGCAGTCTTTCCGAACGGAATGGTTACGACAGGTTGCTCAAAGAAGATTCTGTCCGGAATAGCAATTGTGATCTGACGTTCGCCAACGACTTCGTTATTGTATATCATCTGAGCGGTTACCGTTCCGACTGTACCGTTAGATGTGAAAACGCCGTTCGCTATCGTGCCCATTCCGTCCTCTTTTACCCGCCACTGAACATCATCGGGAATTTCAACCTTTGTTCCGACGGCATCGGTACCGAGAGCTTCAAACGATACAGTGCTTCCCGGAGTATAGTAATTATATTCGGATTCAATCGTTGCACGCACGAATGTTCCGTCTGCGGGAGCAGTTGAAATAACAAGGAATGTATTTGTTGTCGGTCTTTCACCACCGTCAGAAAGTGAGCAATTGACTTTAAGCTCCTCGCCGGGGCGCTGTGTGCAAAACGTAGTAGAGCCTCCACCATCACAGTTGGCGGCATAGATACAGCCCATCTTAATCATATAGTCGCCCATTTCATGCATGGTAAAGCCTGTGGAGTAAGGAGCCTGCTCGCCATCGGAAACAGAAAGAATAATTTCTCCTTCTGCTGTAATGCCCACAAAGGTTCTTGATGCAACGCCGCTACCATGATCAACGCCATACTGATTGACAGGCTTTCCGTTTTCATCCGGCCTTACAAGGAAAGACCAAACAGAAAGTGCATTTTCTTCCCAACCGGTAAGAGGATCGCTCATATAGCGCATCTGCACCTTCGGCATATCATCAGGCCTCTTTTCGCCTGTTACGGGATGATGGTCGTAGTTAATAACAACTACAGCATAGCTTCCGCTCATCAATCCAAGCTTGCCTTGGCTGTTTTCGTAGTAGTAACCATTCAGAATGTTGTATCCTAATGGCTCGCCAATAAGCTCAGGATGTGCCTTGTAGTACGCGCTGTCGTACCAGCTCAGCATAGCATTAGTTGCGGCAACAACATTGCCGTAACCGAGCTTTTCAGCATTCAGAGCCTGCGCCGATGTTGATTCGGTTCCATAGTTGCCTGCCGTCGGAATCATACCTTTATAACCCGGAATGACTTTTGTATATGGATTGTTCATATCAATCTTAACTGTATGAACAACCTGTCTCCGCGTTCCGTCGGCGTTATTCAGTACAACTTCAGTTTCCTCAATACCAGGCGCAAGATCCCAGTCTCTTTTTGAAATCAACTGATAGTAGTTTGTGCCGCCATGATTGTCATCGTATTTTATGCTTGCTGCTATGGTACTCAGCGGCAACATCATAACAAGCATTATTATAGCAAGTGACAATGCGATGAATTTGGCTAAATTGCTGGTTTTCATTTCTTTCTCCTTAAATTAAATTTTATTTATATAAATAGTCCAGGACTACTCATATCGCAAATTATAGACGATATGCCTTAAAGCTGTGATGCGTCTTTCTCTTTTCGACCGGCGGCTCCGGCATATAATCACCGTATAGGCATGTTAGATATGTATCATAACCTGCCGGAGCGGGAAACATCTCACCTTCAAATTCTACATATGTCGTATCGGCAAAAACCTCGGCAGGAATAATACCTCGCTCACCGTATATCGCCCATACTTTTACCCCTGCAAACTTACTTCCCGACTGACTTGGTTTGTTACTTTCTTTTACCATTCTCTTAACAAAAAAGCCTCCGCCGATTAGTTTTGCAAACAGGATAACACCTTGCCAAAGAATTCGCTTTAGTGGTGTGGTTGTCAAGGGTTTGTCAAGTTTGGTCATTTTTAACCACTTTTGATATTTCTTTATGCGGGCAGCCTCAATTTTTGCTTTTTCAAAATCGTTATCCCACAAATCCAATGGAAAAATATCAATTTCCACGCCTAGTTCTACATTTCTATTCTTGTATATAGTCTGCTCTTTTTTAGTCGTCATGTCACAAAGCTTTGCAAAAGGATAATGAAAATAATGATTCTTCTCAAAGGCAAAAAGGCAATATTTGGAGTCATCTCTAAATATTCTGATAAGCTTGTCATAATCCTCTCGCGGCACTAAAACATCAACATCGTCGTCCCACGGAATAAATTTCTTATACCTAATAGCACCCAACAATGTTCCAAATGCGAGATAATATTTTATATTGTTATCTCTGCAGAATGAATCAAACATTTTTAATATATCAAACTCAATTTCCTTCAGCTCCTGCAGTGTTAATTCTTTCATAAAGCTTCAAATACTCCTGAAATCTTTCATTTTTGTCAAATGCCTTGGCTTTTCTAATACAAGCCTCTTGTGAATAGGGCTTGTCGGTGCAAATCCGTATAATTTCGCTTTCTAACGCATCAATATCTCCGCACTCAACAACCGAGCCACAGGTTTCATCGAGCATTTCAGGGCTTCCTCCCGTCCGAAAAGTCAGAACAGGAGTTCCACAGGCAAGAGATTCAATATTCACGGTAGGATAATTGTCCTCTCTTGTGGGATTGACATACACATCCGAGCTCGAATAAATAGCAGCAAGCTCACTTTGGCTCTGCAAGCGATTTATGGTTATGATATTGTTTGGCAACTGACGCTCAACCCTTTTATCGATACCAACCAGAACAATTTGATATTTTTCTTTGTCAAGTCTTTGGGAAAGCGCAGTAAAAAAATCCAATCCCTTACGAGCATCCCAATAGAAAGCGACACCGAGCACAATAGATTTTTTGTCTGGAATATGGTATTTTTGCTTAAAATCAGACGAAATCGGCTTAAACACCTCAAGATCTATACCATTGTTAATTACTTCAATAGGGTAATCTTTTAAAAAGGATTGTTTTACAATATCTGCAAGCCATATAGAAGGTGTTACTATAGTCATATCAAGCCCATCAAAAAGCCTCTTTTTTCTGTGAAATAGTTCGTTGCTTCTATCAAACAACAATGAATACGTGCTTCTTTGCGTACATTTTTCACATTCGTTTTTCCATTTATTACAGTCGTTCATTGAAAAGTATGTGCAATACCCCGTAAATGCCCAGCAGTCATGAAACGTCCATATCAGTTTTATTTTTCTTTCCTTAAAGTAAGAAAATAATATTTCCAAATTACAATCGTGACCATGGATGTTATGCAAATGAACAATGTCCGGGTTAAGTCTTTCAATTTCCGACACCATCCTCTTTGTAATAGCAACCGAGTTGAAACCATAGTTTCCGAAAAAATATGATTGCATCGCTTGGATGTTTGTATAACTCTTATTGCAGAACCGGATTCCCAGAGGATATTTGCTGGATTGGAACGAACAAAAAATATAGTTGTCTGCGTTTGATTGCGTTAACAACCGGCTTATGCCTACCGCAATTTTTCCGGTGCTACCTATTCCGCAAGTGGAATTTATCTGAATAATTCTCATGTGCTTGTCTCCCAAAATGCACGATACGGAAATACATGCAGATTGTTTCCGTTTCTTGCGCCGACAAAGAAATATGCTAGAAAAAATATAACCATCGCATATCTAGCAAAAATAGCTACTTGATTATATCGTTCGCTCCGGCAAGCGATGATTTTAGGAATAAGTAACGGTATAAAAATGATATAATAATAATTCATACGCATCGCCAGCGTATGCAACGGCGCAAACATCTGAAGCAGAAGTGAAAAAAGCAATATATTTCTAAGCCCTATTGTTTCCTTATCAAGAAGCGTCTCATCAGGAATTACAAAAGAAAATATGGCAAAGGCGGCAAAAAGGATCAAGACCGTGTATGCTCCGGTTTGCTCTACAGTAGCGTCAAATCTTGTATATTTCTCCAGAAATGTTCCCAAAGCCATAAAGATTTTTTTATTAAAAACAAAAGTCAAAATTAATACCGGAAAAACCACATAAAGCCATTTTCTCGTTACCTTCGCATGATATAGCGGATACATAAAAACAAGCATGAAAGCGCTTGTATGTAGCGATAGCGCTATAAGAACACAGACTACAAACGAGACAAGATTATTTTTTCTGGTTGCTTCAAATGCTATGCACCCAACGCCAATGGCAAGCATTTGGCGAATGCCCGAAAACATCATGAAAAACGTTGATATGGTGCAAAAAAGAACAATTGAAAGCGATGCATCCAAGCATAATCTTCTATAAGTTGGATATATCATTGCTCCGGTAACAATTGCTGTAATTGCCAGATACGTTTGCGAATCTTTGACAAACATGGAAATGGCTTTGTTATATACAACAAACCCGACTTCCTCGCTAGACCAATCTATTTCTTTCCATGAGAGATTCGAATATTGTCTAAAATAGCTAATATAGTTTCTTGTGTCATTTCCTACAGATTCATGCCGAAGAGCAACAAGCATCACAAGAAATGAAAAGAAAAATGCAAGCGCATATATGTTCCATTTCGAATTGTTATTTCGATAGTAATTTGTTTTGCCATGCTGAATAATTATGGGAATTAAGAGAAGAGCAACAAATGCTGCCAAGTTGTATTCCTCCGTATCGTTTGAATATATGCGCAAATCAACAAGTCTGATTGAATACTATCAATCTCGCCAATCGCATTTATAAATTAATTTTCAAAAACATCTTTTTTATCAGGTTTGCTAAAAAAAGCCTTGCCTTTGCAAACTCCTTTTATGGTAAGCTTCTTAATCTTTGCCAGCTTAGTTCGCTCCAAGGCTTTGTCGCCTTCAATATTTCGGGTCTTCATATAGGCGTTTTTGCCAAATGAAAGGAGTAAAGTATCGTTATTCGGATGATTTGCCAACAGCCAATCCAAACTTCTACCCTAGAAAAAGTCCTGTTCCGGATTGTGATATGAGAAGCCGATGCTTTGCGATATTTGTTTTTTGTGTATTCTGCCTTTAACAAGAATCTGAGGTAAAAAATGAATTCAAAAATTCAACCTGCTTTTCCACTTTTTCCGGCACATACAGATCGTCATGACTAAGCCATGAGAGCCATTCACCACTCATAATGGTAATCCCAACGTTTAACGCAGACGATGAACCGCCGTTTTCTTTGTAAATATATCGGATTTTATTGCCATAAGACAATGCTATTTTTTTCAGTTGCCCCATCGTCTTCTGAGCCATCATTGACAACAATGATTTCAATATTTTAGTATGTTTGTGCCAAGGCCGAATCTATAGCCTCGGTCAAATAATTTGAAGCATTATAAGCAGGAATCACAACGAGCAACCATTTTTTGTAATTTTGCATAATACGGTGGGTATAGCGCTAAAAGGATAAATGCACTTATATGAAATAAAGTTGCCAAAGCAACAGTAAGCAAAAAGCGTAAAGGCATATGTTTTTTACGCACTGAAACGCCAGCATTCCAAGCGCCATAGCTATCGACTATCGCAATCCGGAAAAAAGCATGATAAATGTGGACACGGAAATAAACAACGAAATAGTCCACACGGAGTCTTCAACTTCACTCCTATATACGATGGCAATCGGGATAATTGTTATTAACGCGCATGTCACCAAAAGCCATTGAAAATTATCAGTAAATAAAGAAACAACTTTGTTCAGCAGATAATATGCAGGTTCTTGTGCAACGGTAAGTAGATTTCTATCCATGCAGTTTTTGCAATTTTGAAAAAGAAATCACGATAAACCGGCAGATCGCGCCCTACCTCATTGGAGCGCAAAGACAAAAGCAAAAATAATATAATAAAGAATGTACATACTGATGCACTCTCTTGTCTGCAATCTGACTTTTTATTTTAAAGATTACAACCAATACGGGAATTATTACCAAAAATAACATGGCAGCACTTATACACTCCATTTTTATTATAATTCGTCACGAATATGGTATAACCGGCTACCGTTTGAACACGAATTTATCTCTCAATAATTTTAGAGCGTTTCTTACATAACCAATAATCAAAATTCCAGCAAAGAATGGAAAATCACTCTTTTTTAGACACTTTTTTAATCTCATCTTCTGAATAACAGTTTTTAATTCATTTTTCAATCCGTCCATGGCGCAAAAATATGCCAAATTGCGAAGAGCTGCTTGTCCATCAATTTGAACCGAATCAATAGAATCCAATGTTTTTCGAGCTAAAATATGCTTTTCTGAATTATATAATGATTTTCTTTTAACAGATACTTGGTCTTTGTGAATACGCGTTTTCACTAGGCGGTCATTAATATATTTAATTTTTGTATTATTAAGTGCGGTACGAAACCAATAGTCTATATCGTTCAAATAAACCAAATTTTCATCAAACAAGCCCACCATATCAATTACGCTTTTAGGCATCAACACAGCACACCCGTTTACACATCTGCCATGCGTTAGGTTGCAAAAGAAAGTTTCTGCATCAATTAGTCCATAACGGTGTTGCTTTTTTTTATTAACCCTAAAAATGGTGCTTCCATCAGAAGCAATCAGCCAGCCATCGCATGTTACCATGCACGGATCTCTTTCAGACGATACCGCATTTATCTCCAACTCGATCTTTTGCGGCAAATATAAGTCATCATGACTTAACCAAGAAAAGAAATCGCCACGCATAAGCTTAATGCCTGTGTTTAATGCGGATGATGAGCCGCCGTTCTCTTTTTCAAAGTAACGTATCTGCCTGCCATAGGACAGTGCGATGTCCCGCGTTGCACCGCCGTCATCCGAGCCATCGTTCACGACGATGACCTCAATGTTCTTATAGGTTTGGGCAAGAGCGCTGTCGATAGCCTCACGCATATAGTTGCTTCCGTTGTAGACTGGAATGATGATAGAAACGAGAGAATTCAACTTTTATTTTCTCCTCCTGAGTATTTTAATCAATTCTAACATAATACAAACCGACACAGCAAAATTGCGTTTTACGCAGCCATAAAATATTTTCCAGTGTAATGGCATACGCTCTGTTTTCAAGTTTCTTAAAGCAGCTTGTCTACGCTGATCATAAAGACACTCACGCACACGATGTATCTTCGTTAATAAGGATGTCCTGTCTCCCACTGCATTCAAGCCAAGTCCAAGAATACTCAACGCAATACGATTGTTAAGTGCTTGCGTATATTCCACGCCCAACTTATTTTTTATTATGTGTTGCTCAATATAATTAAACAGGTTATTCCACTGTCCAGGCAGATTTGGCTTGTACTTATTTGTCACGGACCCGATGCTATCCTTACGATAGTGATAAAGTGTACGACCAACATACACCGTTTTCCCAATAGAATCTGCACAGGAAAGATTAAATAAAAGATCTTCCGCCGTTCCAATCAGAGACAAATCAATCATTTTTGTGTGTTTAATCGATTGCGCAGGATAGAGACGAGCACATAAAGTACCAAGGCTCTCCATATTTTCTGGCTTTCCGATCTCATCCCCAACTGGACCGCACAGCATCCTCTCAATCTGTTTTCCTGACAGAATAGTACCGTCCCCCATTACACATTTCGGTAACGACTTCTTATTATACTCACGCACATAGCCGCACATAGCTGCATCTGCTTTAAATCGCCGCATAGCAGAATAAAGGATGCTGCATATGTCGCAATCAACCCAATCATCACTATCTACAAACATAATGAACTGTCCCCTGCAAGCAGACAACCCCACTGCCCGAGCAGAAGATACACCAGAATTCTCTTGTTGTAAAAGTGTTATGTTCGAATTTTTCTCTACATACCTATTGCAGATTGTAACACTGCCATCCGAAGAGCCATCATCCACAAGGATAATCTCGATGTTTTTGTAGGTTTGATTTACCAAGCTGTCTAGACACCTGTCCAAATACTTTTCCTGATTATACACTGGTACAATAATACTAATTAAAGGCTGAATTTTATCCATAAGACTCCTCCATGTAAATACCAACCGCATTTCTTTCGTTGTTAGATCTCCGCTGCGTATATCCGCCGCATTTCGAGGCTAACTGCGACGGTGGAAAATCTATCCACTCTTTTGCTTCCCGTCTGACACAGCTTCTCTTTCAGCCGCGGGTCTGTGTGCAAACTGGCAATAGCAGTTGAAAGGTCATGTGGCTTATTGAATTTGAACAGTACCCCTGTTTGTGAATTTATTAAATCTACATTACCACGGATTCTGCTGCAAATTATCGGAAGTCCAGATGCCATTGCCTCCATCACAGAAACATTTAAGCCCTCCCTGATTGAAGGCAAGCAATATACATCCGCCGTCTTATATAGCTCCGCAACATCGTTACGATATCCAAGCAAATGTACCTGTTCGGCTACGCCAAGTCGATTTGCAAGGTCAATCAATTCATCATGCAAATCGCCTTTCCCTGCAATCATGTAATGAATATTGCTATCATTCAACTGTGCCAATGCCCTTATAACAATCTGATGGTTTTTATTTGCATTTAACTCGCCAACAGAAAGTAACAAAAATGCATTTTCTGGAATGCCGAGTTCTTTTCTTTTTGCCGTGCGATCAACAACTGTATTTCTGAATTTATCAACATCAATCCCGACGCCCGGCACATATTCAGTTTTTTTGGCTTTCATTTTCTTTTTTGCCAAAGCATAATCTTCCTGATTTATTGTAATGAGTACATCGGTAAAACGGGAACAATATTTTTCAATAGGATAATAGACAAGCCAATTCTTAAGCGGTGCGCCTTGGTAAAAATGAAATCCGTGTGCCGTATATATTACTTTTAATCCGTTTTTACGAAAGCTCTTGCAGGCAAGTCTTGTGCATACGCCAGCAACAGGGGTATGGCAGTGGACGATATCATAATGATTCTCAGAAACGATTTTCTTCAGTTCTTTAACAGCTTCAAGATTGCTTTTGCTTAACGGTGAGCGCACACAGCCGATATGATAGACTTTGCACCCTAACTTCCGAAAAAAGTCATCGACCTTATATTCGTCTTCATTGCAAGCAATATCGACTGCATGGCCCTCTTTAATTAGCTCGCCGACAAGAGCTTTGAAAAAATTCATCGTCATGCCGACAGTTGTTACATATAAAATTTTCATTTTAATCTCCTCACAGGAGTACCAGCATACGTCCCGCTTTCGGTAATATCATGAATGACAACCGCACCTGCACCGACAATGCAACTATCACATATATCAACATTATTTTTTACGGACGCACCGATTCCGACATGCGTGCATCTGCCAATATGAACCGAACCTCCGAGAGCTACTCTCGGAGAAAGATGTACATAGTCATCAATACTATTATCGTGCTCAATAACAGCCCCCGTGTTTATAATACAATGATTTCCTATAGAGGTACAAACATTTACAACAGCACCCGCCATAACAACCGTACCTTTCCCAATGGTAACATCCGCGGCAATTTGCGCTGATGGGTGAATCAAGGTAGTCCAATCGGCATTATGCTTTTCTGCTACCTCTTTTCTTACAATATTATTTCCGATGCCGATTACAAAATCCGTATCGCCGTCATTTTCGCGTTCAATGTCATCGCAGGTACCTATAATCGGGAAATTCATGCAGATACCTGATGCATGATCATCAAGGAAACAAATATCGGTATATCCGTTTTTCTCTGCAATGTCGGCTATTACTTTTCCGTGACCGCCGGCACCTATAATAACGAGCCTATTCATGATTTATCACTTTCATTTCCTTTTCTACGCCCATAAATTCCTCCATCGTTACAGATATATCGGAGGTAATGCCTTCACGCTTTAATACAACAGATATAGTCTTAAAAATAATTTTTACGTCAAGCCAAAAAGAAAGATTGTCTACGTAATAAACATCCTTTTCAAACTTTTCTTCCCATGTCAGCAAGTTGCGTCCATACGCCTGAGCATAACCGGTTAGTCCGGGCCGCACTTCATGTCTGCGACGCTGTCTTGCAGAATATCTGGGAAGATAGGCAACAAGCAAGGGGCGCGGTCCGACAATTGCCATATCTCCTTTTACGATATTGACAAGCTCACCGAGTTCGTCAAGTGAAGTTTTCCGAAGGAACTTTCCGTATCCGTTAAGCCTCTCGGCATCGGGAAGCAGATTTCCGTCTTTGTCTCGCTTATTGCTCATTGTTCTGAACTTGATAAGACGAAATATCTTCTCTTTGCCATCCTTACCTTTCTTCCCGGGACGGGGTTGTACAAAAAACGGATTTCCGCGCATTGCGATCGCACCTACAACAGTCAGAATCAAAAGAATCGGTGACAGCACAATCAGTGCAAACAAAGACAGTGTGAAATCAAAAAATCTTTTCCAAAACTTCGCGTACATATATGTAACCCCTTGACAAATTTAATTGAAGCAACTCTTGATTATCTCAATCACCTTTGCCTGATCTTTTTCTGTCATCTTGTTATCGCTCGGCAGACAGCAACCGCGTTCAAAAATATCCGCACCAACGTCGGTTGCACCGCCTGCAATATAAGCATTCGTGCGGCAACGGAGCGTACCTTCTCTCCCAACCGCTTCATGCATGCGGTACATCGGCTGCATATGCATAGGCTTCCAGATCGGTCTGCCTTCGGCATTAAGACTTGCAAGCGTCTCTAAAATTTCCGTCGGACAAGTCTTGCCTTTTTCTTTTATGTAGAGTGCCTTGGAATCGTCTCTGACCTGCTTGCACATATAATCCTTATCAATAATCAGAGTGGACAGCCAATAATTCGGCTCTGCCCCGTCGATAATCGGATTCATGTGAACAGGCAGATCTTTCAGTCCGTCGCGGTAACGCTCATAAATCGCTTTTTTCTGCGCAATATGTTCTTCCAGATGCGGATACTGTCCGCGAATAACGCCGGCAACCACATTGCTCATGCGATAGTTATAGCCGACTTCTTCATGCTGGTACCACGGGGCATTTTCTCGCGCCTGTGTAGACCACTTTCGTGCCTTGTTTGCCACCTCAATGTCATTGGTAAGTAAGCAACCACCGGCGGAACCCGTAATAATTTTGTTTCCGTTGTAGCTGATTGCCGAATAATCTCCGAAAGAGCCACACTGTTTGCCGTTCAGCGTAGCTCCCATCGCTTCTGCGGCATCCTCAATCAAAAGTGCGCCGTGCTTTTCGCAGATCTGCTTGATTAAATCAATGCGTCCGGGAAAACCGTACAGTTCGGCACAAACGACAAGTTTTACATCGGGATACATCTCAAATGCCTTTTCGAGTGCGACGGGATCCATATTCCACGATTCGGCTTCGGTATCAATAAAAACCGGAATGCCGCCTTCGTAAACAACGGGATTGAGCGTTGCGTCAAAGGTCATATCCGAGCAGAATACGCGCTTGCCTTCCAATGCGCCGTGGCTGATGGCAGGCTTGCCGTACAGCTTTTCTCCTGCGGATTTCACGCAAAGATGAAGTGCTGCCGTACAGCACGAAAGCCCCACCGCATATTTCATCTCGGCTTTTTCGGCGGCAATCCGCTCAACTTCATTGATGTTTGCGCCGACCGTGGACATCCAATTCGTCTCATACGCCTCGGTCATGTATTTCAGTTCTTCGCCATGCATTGTCGGCGTAGCGAGCCATACTTTTTTCTCAAATGGTTTGATAGTTGAATACATCTTTATCCTTTCAATGCTCCTGCCGTGCTTTTCACTGCTCTCACCGCGCTCCGCCGCGGTATTAAAAAGAGCAAGTGTATCATGAAGCTCTGTACTTCACTACATAAAAAAACAATATATAGCTATACTTCCCGCATATACATATAATATAATACTACAATAGAATGGTTTTGTCAATAGCCAATCGTAATTTGTTATGCCGCAAATCAAAAACTGCCAATATTTCTTTAAATTCGGTCGCAACTTTGCGGAGCTTTCAAATATTCAATGGTTTTTGCACAAAATTCGTTGTCAATTTATTGTCAAAATATCGGAGGTAAAAAGATGGCAAGAAGAGGAGAAAATATATTCAGACGCAAGGACGGACGGTGGGAGGCTCGCGTGTCTGAGCACCGCGAAAACGGAAACAAGATCTATCGTTCTCTTTACGGCAAAAGCTACACGGAAGTGAAGGCAAAAAAAGAAGAATATTATGGCACAGTATATCAGGTTGCAACACCTGCCGCAAAGAAACTTGCGACATTCGCACATCTGGCGGAATGTTGGCTGTCTGCAGTCAGAGGAACGGTCAAAGAGTCTTCATATACACGCTATTATCGCAATGTGCATAGTTACCTTGTTCCGGCAATAGGCAAGTACGCAATATCAGGAATCGACAGTGCTCTTGTCGGATGCATGAAAGACGAAATGTTGTCCCATGGCGGAAAACGCGGTAAAGGTTTATCCGAAAAAACTGTTTCGGATATCTTTTCCACGCTGAAAATGATTTTATTACATGCATCGGAGCAAGGTTATTCTGCTATGAATATTGCCTTCATACATAGTCCGAGAAGAAAAAAGAAAGAGACGACTGTCATCCCGAAAGATAAACTGGAGCTGCTGGAAGAAGCATTGCTGAATTCCGATGAAAATATATGTCTCGGCATTCTGCTTGCCTTACATACCGGCATTCGCAACGGTGAACTTTGCGGGCTGCGTTGGGAAGATTTCAATTTCCGGTCATCAACAGTACAGATTCGGCGGACTGTGGAAAGAATTACCGATCTTGCGCCGCTTTCAAAAAGCAAAACGAAAGTAATCATCAGTGAGCCGAAGACCGATACCTCACGACGGGATATACCTCTTCCGAGAGCATTGTGCCGTTATCTGAAGGAGCATTGCAAAGAGGGCGGTAATTATCTTCTCACAGGAACGGACAAGCCATCGGAACCGCATACCTTATATATAAGATATGAAAGATTTCTGAAAAGAAACGGTTTCGGACAATATACATTTCATGCTTTGCGACATACATTCGCCACCCGTGGTATTGAATCCGGATTTGATACAAAATCCCTGTCCGAAATTCTCGGACATTCTGATGTGACGACCACACTCCGATGCTATGTACATCCATCCATGGAGCAAAAACGAAAGCAGATGGAAAATATGTTTGGCAGCAAAATTCGTGGTCAGAAATATGGTCTGTGAATACAAAAAGTCATTGATATTACATAGTAAATTGAGCAAGTGTAGTGAAGTACAGAGCTTCATGATACACTTGCTCTTTTTAATACCGCGGCGGAGCGCGGTGAGAGTAGTGAAAAGCTAAATGAAAAAATTATTCGTAGATTTGGGAACTGAATAGAAATGTATAAGCATTTTTTTAAACGATTTATCGATATTGTTTTGTCGTTTATCGGCATAGTTGTACTTGCGCTGCCGATGATTGTCTTCGCATTGATTATCAAGGCGGAGGACCCGGGACCTGCGTTTTTTAAGCAGAAACGCATAGGTATACATAAAACGCAGTTCAGTTTGCTCAAATTCCGAAGCATGAAAATGTCTACGCCGCATGATATGCCGACGCATATGCTTGAAAATCCGGAGCAGTACATACTCAGATGCGGGCGGTGGATGCGAAAAATGAGCATCGACGAATTGCCGCAGCTTTTTAATATTTTCACAGGGAAAATGAGTATTATCGGACCTCGCCCAGCGCTTTGGAATCAGGATGACCTTATTGCCGAACGTGATAAATACGGTGCCAATGACGTGAAGCCGGGTCTTACCGGCTGGGCGCAGATCAACGGTCGGGACGAGCTGGAGATTCCCGTCAAAGCGAAATTGGACGGCGAGTATGTCGCTGCATTGAATGCAGGCCACGGGGAAGGTTTTACAATGGATTGCAAGTGTTTCTTCGGCACAATAAAGTCGGTGCTTCACCATGACGGCGTCGTTGAGGGCGGTACCGGTGAGATGAAAAGAGAAGAAAAAGAGAAGGAAACGGTCGGGAAATGAAAAGGATACTGATAACGGGTGCGGGAAGTTATATCGGTACTTCATTCGACCGATATCTGAAAGAAAAATATCCCGGCCAATACGAAGTAGATACGGTTGATATGGTAGACGGGAGCTGGCGAAAAAAGTCTTTTAGTGGCTATGATTCTGTTTTTCACGTTGCCGGAATAGCACATTCCGATAATGGCAAAATCAGCGAGGAAAAAGCAAAGCTTTATTATTCGGTGAATACCGAATTGACGATTGAAACTGCAAAGAAAGCAAAGCAAGACGGTGTAAAACAGTTTATTTTTATGTCATCCGCAATCGTATATGGCGAAAGCGCACCGATCGGTAAGCAAAAGATCATTACGAAAGATACTCCCGTATCTCCCGCAAATTGTTACGGAGACAGTAAAGTGCAGGCTGAAAACGGCATTCGTCCTTTGAACGATGACGATTTCAAAGTAGTCATTTTGCGTCCCCCGATGATATACGGAAAAGGGAGCAAGGGCAATTATCCGACACTTTCAAAATTCGCGCAGAAGCTGCCCGTATTTCCCTATGTGAAGAACGAACGTTCAATGCTCTATGTCGAGAACCTCTGCGAATTTGTCCGGTTGATGGTCGAGAACGAAGAGTGTGGAACATTTTTCCCGCAGAACAGCGAATACAGTAATACAAGCGAAATGGTAAAAATGATTGCCGAAGCGCACGGAAAGAAGATTCACCTTATTCGAGGCTTTACATGGGCATTGAAACTGCTTAGCCACTTCACCGGTGTTGTCAATAAGGCATTTGGAAATTTAAGCTATGAGATGGAAATGAGCAACTATAAGAGCGATTACAGGATAGCATCGCTTGCTGAATCTATCGAATGCACGGAGAAGTGAAATGAAAATTTTGGTAATATCACAATATTTTTATCCGGAAACTTTTCGTGTAAATTCGCTGTGCATTGAACTTGTAAAACGCGGACATGAAGTTACTGTTCTTACGGGATTTCCGCAGTACCCGAAAGGAAAAATATACAAAGGCTACGGCTTTCGCAAAGAGTATGAACATGAATGGAATGGAATCCGGATTGAGCGCCTGAAGGTATTGCCACGCGGGAAAACACCGATAGGAATGCTTTTGAATTGTCTCACTTTTGTTACAGAAGGCAAAAAATGGGTTAAGCACTGCGCTCAAAAATTTGATGCAGTTTATGTCTTCGAAGTGTCTCCGGTAACGGTTGGCTTGCCTGCAGTGGAATATAAGAAAAAATTCGGAACGCCGATTTATTTCAATGTTCAGGATCTGTGGCCTGAAAATGTAGAAGTGGTACTTGGAATACACAATAGGCTTATTATCGGTAAAATAAACAAAATCGTTGACACGATATATTCCGCGAGCGATAAAATACTGTGTTCTTCAAACGGATTTGTGGAGAACATAAAAGCACGCGGAGTTCCTGCGGAAAAGCTTGTATTCTGGCCGCAGTTTTGTGATGAGCCGGATTTCGTAAGCGTCGAAAAGCCCGAAATATATTCCACTGACGATTTCAAAATCGTCTTTGCTGGAAATATCGGCGAGGCGCAGGGACTTGATTTGATGATTGAAACGGCAAAGCGGTTGAAAGACCATAATGACATAAAGTTTTACCTTGTCGGTGACGGTAGAGCACGTAAAAGACTTGAAAGCGCGGTAAAAAAAGATAATCTCGATAACGTTATTTTTGTGGGCAAGGTTTCTGCGGATGAGGCAGATCGCTATATTCATTTTGCTGATTGCGCCTATCTTTCCTTTAAGGATAACGATGTTTTCAATATGACTATCCCGGCAAAGCTTCAATCATATCTGGCGTGCGGAACTCCTATTTTAGCAGCAACCAGCGGCGAGAGCCGCGATATAGTTATAAAAAATGAGTGCGGCTGTTCTTGTGAGAGAAACGCCGGAAAAATTGCCGATTCTATAATGCAATTGAAATCAGACGAAAAGAAACTTCGGCTGATGCGAGAAAAGTCAAAATTGTATTACAGAAGCAACTATATGCCGAACAAGCTGATTGATGATTTGGAGAATTTAATTGCAAATTGCATGTAGAAGATACAAAGTCTGACTGATGTAATTTTATGCTTGCCATATAACAATATTCGTTAGCATTTCATGCGCGATTGATATTGCAAAGTTTATGGCGCTTTTGCTAAAAGGCATTTCAAATCTCCGCTATGTTATTTACTGCAAGTTGCTATAAGTCAAGTTAATTTTCTTAAAAGTTAAACTATTTTATTTTCAAAGAGGTGTATGACTATTCGCAAATTAAATTTAAATGAGATTCGTGATATTGAGTTTGGCATACTGCTTCATTTTAAAGACTTCTGTAAAAAAAATAATATTCGCTTTTTTTTGTCAAATGGATCGCTACTTGGCGCAATTAAATATAACGGATTTATACCATGGGACGACGATATAGATGTTTTTGTGCCGCGTGAGGACTATGAGAAACTTCTAAAGATTTACTGCGATGGAGAGCAATATTGTTTAATTTCACGGGAACGCCAAAAATCCTTTCGATACCCATTTGCCAAGCTATGTAATGTTGCCACTATAAAACAGGAAACTCAAATTGACAATGGGTTGCCGCTTGGACTGGATATTGATATTTTTCCGCTGGATAAATGCTCAAAAAAAGTCCTTAAGCCTCTTAACTTATTCAAACTCAAAATTGCCGTTATCGGATGCTCACTTTCGAAATTTCAATCTTACACATCCAAAAATATCTTAAAGCAGTGGGCCTATTCTGTTTGTAAGGTTTTCGGATACGACTTTTTCTATAACAAACTTCTCAGTGTTGCAAAAAAAATGTGTGCTTCGGACGGTGAACTATCAGGTTGCCTTTCTTGGCCGATTTATGGCTATCGCGAGTTTGTTCCGTCAGAAATTTTCGGTCAGTTTGTATTGGTGGAGTTTAACGGTGAAATCTTTCCTGCTCCGAGCGGTTATGATGTCTATTTACGAAGTTTATATGGGGATTATACCAAAGATCCGCCAATTGAAAAGCAAAAATCCCACCACAGCTTTGACGCATTTGCTGTTTGAATGCGGCATGCGTCAGTCCAATCGGTAATTCCCCATGTCTGGGGTTACAATAAAAACTACAAAGGAGAAAAACAATGAGACACAATTCAAAGGCATTCAGAACTTTTGCGATGATTCTGTGCGTTCTAATGGTTATTGCCGCAACTCAGTTTTCGGTATTTGCAGCCATTAGTGCGCCTATAATTATCGTGGAAGACGGAGAGTATGGCAAAATCATTTCTAAAAAAGATTATGCCATCGCACCAGGTGTATCGGAATCGAATATTGTTTACAATGACGAAACCGGTAAAAATCAGCAGAAGGGCTATGTACTGGAAGTTGATTTGAAAAATCCTGCCGTTGATTTGATGGCAAGCTACTATAATCTTGGTACAACTATCAAATCCGGCGATTACAGAACGCAGGGTCTTTCGGCTCAGGCTGCTTTTGCCGAATCGAAAGGCTACAATGTTGTTGGCGGCGTTAATACCAGCCTCAGGTTTGGTAGCCCCGAACCGATGGGAATGCTCGTCATCAACGGTGAAGTTTTGCATGATGAGATACAGTCCAACTGCTATTTTGTCGTGAAAAAAGACGGAACCTGTGAGATCCGTTCCGGAGATCAGCCGCTCGTAGGTAACGAGCAGCAGGCAGTTTGCTGCTTTGCACAATGGCTGGTTCGCGACGGAAAGCAGGTAAGATACGGCGACGGTCATGCGCAGGGAAGCCGCGCTCCTCGTACTGCTCTCGGTATCAAAGAGGACGGTACTGTAGTTATGTTTGTATGCGACGGCAGAAATGTTCCGGTAGCAGTCGGCATGACGATGGATGAGCTTGCGGAGGCTATGTACGGTCTCGGCTGTGTTACTGCTATCAACTGTGACGGCGGTGGTTCATCCACATTTATTTCCGAGCGCGAAGGTACGGGCGAGCTTACAATAAAGAATACGCCTTCCGATGGTACCGAGCGCGAAACACTGCACGGACTGCTTGTTATTTCCAAGGTAGAAAAGACAGGTATATTTGATCATGCGGCTGTTTCTCCCAAAAATGATTATTATTCTCCCGCAAGTCGCATTACTTTGAATGCAAAAGGTGTCGATTATTCCGGTGCCGCATCTGACAGCATGCCTGATACGGCGACATGGAAACTTACCGACGAAACATTCGGTACCATTGAAGATGCCTCTATTGACGGAAATGCGGCAACGGCAACATTTGTATCAAACGGCAAGCAAGGAACCGTCGGCGTTGAGCTTTGGGACGGCGAGAACAAAATCGGCGAGACAGAGTTTTTCGTTTATGCACCCGATATGCTGATGTTCAACTCCGATAATGTAAACCTGATTTACGAGCAGGTTACGGATCTCGGACTTGTTGCCAAATACAATGGAAACACGGTTATTCTGAATTCAAATGATATTATATGGACCGCTGAAAACTCCGAAATCGGCACATTCGACGGTTTGAATCTGATTGTAACGAACGATTATCTCGCGTCGATTACTACGCAGATAACAGCAACATACAGAGGAACAGAGCTTACCGTAGCCTGCACTGCAAATGTCGGTATGCAACCGAGCGTAGTGCTTGATGGCGGTGACAGCGATGGTTTGCGCTACGATCATTTCGGACGAAGAGACAATCAAAATGATACATGGCAACCCAATGTTTTTGACGGGAACATATATGACGAGAATATGTGCGACATTATTTCCTATCACTATATGAATAGCCCGACATCGAGCAGAGGCGGTATGGAATATCTCGAGCTGGTTTCTGCAAGCGATGAGGAATGGACAGACATTATCAGATTCGGCAATAATGCACTCAAGCTGAACTATGATTTTACGAATACAAACGGTATTGAGGGTGCCTGCATAGGTTTTTCTCATGATACTATACTGACAGGTTCACCTACAGCCGTGGGATGTTGGGTATACGCTCCGGAGGGAACGGCAAACTACTGGCTCCGTATGGCGATTAAGGTCGGCGATCCCGAATCTGCCGCATATACATATGTAAACTTTACCGAGCGTTGCGATACCGCGATTGCCAATTCAGGCGGAAAAGATTTTGGCGGTATCAACTGGACAGGCTGGAAATATGTTGAGGCTGATCTTAGCCAGTATGCAGGTCAGCAGATAAACATTATCAAGGGTGAAACCATCCGTGTTATGGACTGCTTCGGCGCTTACGGTACTACAGTAAACGGTGTTGCCGGCGGTCAGGGCTCATGGCTTCAGGACGGCACATATGTTCCCAGAAGCGAGCGCAAGGGCTGGATCCTTATTGATAATCTTCAGTTCGTATATGGCGCAAACAATGAAGATATCACCGAGCCGAACATTTCTTCTATAAAGTATGAAGATAAGAGCGGTGCACTTCATGAGCTTGAAAACGGAATGACACTTGTATAACCGCAAAGATTACAAGTCGTATCGCAGGCATTATCAAAGATGTGTGCCGTGATATTCTGTTTGTCTCCGCAAACCGTGCACTCATCCCAATGGCTATTCTCATCGTGTTTCTGCTCATAGCTGTGGGTTATCGCTCTTGTATAGCCGCATGTATTGCAAGTCGTATCGCATGCGTTATCAAAGATGTGAGTTCTTTCATCTTTTCTTGCCCCGCATATGCCGCACTCATGCCAGTGTGCATTTTTATCACCAGCCCATTCAAAATCAAGCTCGTGCACCGCTACATCAACAGCATCGCCGCACACAGAACATTCATGCCAATGGCTTTCATTATTATAGGCATAACCTTCACCATAATTATGCGTGCAAATATTTCTTGCTTCAATTATCTTCTCGCACTTACCGCATTTGCGAATTTCCAGATAAGAATGCTCGGCATCCACTGTCCAATCGCCTGCTTCATGCTCACAAATCTCCTGTGCGCTTGCCGTTCTTATTACTGCAGAATCATCAACATCCGCTATCTTTCCGCAGACGGTGCACTTATAATAATAAGCATTATTGCCCTCATAGCCGAAAAGAATATTCAGAATATGTTCAATCAACCATTGCAGGAAAGACTTGCTGACATATTTCTTTTCATAATTATGCGGGAGCATATTTGTTTCTTCCGTCATTGTTTCGCCGCATGAAGAACACTTGTATGTAATATAGCCGCCGTTCTTGCATGTAGCTTTTATCTCGGAAAGTATTTCATAGCTGTGCCCTGTCGACTGTGCAACATCCGTTTCCGTATAACCGCAATGACATACGCGATATTTTATTCCGTCATCAGAGCAGGTCGGTTTTGTCGAGATTATCCAATCGCCAAAACTATGCCCTGTTTCTTCGGTAATATCTGTCATATAAGAATCACCACAGATACTGCATTCATGCTTTGTATAGCCTTTTGCGGTGCAAGTCGGCAAAATCACGGTAATGATATAATCATGTCCGCCGCCGATATGTGACCAGCTCGAAGCTATCTTCATATCTGCCGTTGCGCTCATGCCCGCATAATAACCGTCCCAGCCAAGGAACACATATCCCGCCGCCACGGGAGCGGTCGGCTCGGGAACAGTCGCGCCATAAGGCAGAATATAGGTATAGAGCACATCGCCGTTTTTATCAAGGAATTCTATCGTATATGTTGCGTCTTCTGTTCTGTAAACAGCATTTGCTTCTACTTCGCCGAGCACTGTTGCAGGCAGAGAATCAACCTGACCGTCGCCGTCAAAATCCCAGCCGACAAAAATACGGTTTGTATCTTCATTTTTAACATCGGCAATATACGGCGGGCGGATAACCTGACCAGAACGATATGCGCCATCGGCAATGACCTCGCCATCGGAGCTAAACTTCACTCTTGCCCATTCATCGCCGTAGAAAACCTTGTTTCCGTTGTTCCAACCGGGATAATCATGATCCCATGGGCAATCTATCTTCGCATCCTCTACATAAATTGTAACGCCGGTGATATTATCGAACAAGTGTGGGTTGCTGACATCTACACCGGATTTCAGGATAATGGTTTTGAGCGTGAGAGGGATATCCCAGAAATAGCTATGAATGCCAAAACCGCTCGGCAAATCGGTAATCACAAGAGTTTCAAGATTGGTCATTTGACCATATTCGGATATATGATGGTTTCCACCAATTTCGGCATATTTCATCCCATATGCTTCGAGAAAAGCATCGTATGCCACGCAAACTATATCCGGGCGTTCAACGAATCTCGTAGCATTTTTTTGTACTTTTATCAAATGCTTACCTATATACAATACTCCATCATCCCAATTATCGGGATTATTGTAGTATGCGGTATTATCAAATGCGTTCCGTCCAATATTAGTCACGCTATCTGGTAAATTTATGTTTACAAGATTGTAGCATCTAGAAAACGATTGATATCCTATGCTTGTTACACTATCTGGTATCGTGATGCTCGTAAGGTTGCTGCATTCATAGAAAGCATAATCACCTATACTCGTCACGCTATTCGGTATCGTGATACTCAAGAGGCTACTACATCCGCTGAATGATCCTACTTTAGTAATTCCATTTGGAAGAATCACATTTCGAACGCCGCGCATAGAAATGTGATATTCATGCCCTTCTACCGTGTACGGCAGTGTAACTGTATCTTCGCTACCTGCATATGCAATTAGACCGTAATCTTCATCGCAAATACTAAATAAGAATTTATCCTCAGTTAACAAATATCTTATTCCGTAAAATTTGGGATATGTTATGATTCCGTTTTTATTTACAATTGCGCGTGCAAATCTTGCTATCTCTCCATAATCTGTACTACTTATTTCAAAATCCAATTCGCTGTTGTTGTATATAACATAAAGACTATCGCAACCAGAAAATGCTTTGGTCTCTATATTAGTTACGCTATTCGGTATTGTGACATTCGTCAGATTAGTGCATTGAGCAAATGCCTGCACTCCTATACTTGTTACGCTGTCAGGTATTATAACGCTCGTGAGACTGCTGCAGCTATAGAACGCAGATTTGTCAATACTAGTTACACTATTCGGTATCGTAACGCTGATAAGATTGTCAGAACTTGCGAATGCGTAGGCTCCTATGCTTGTCACGCAATCGGGTATACTTGCATCAATAATATTTTTTTCTGCAAACAATGCTTTTTTGCTTTCCTTATCCCACAGAATCCCATTAGTAACCTCATAGTTTAAGTTGTCATTTCCGACTGATAAATCGACAAGCTTCCAACAATAACTAAACGCCATCTCTCCAATTCTAGTCACACTATCTGGTATTTTTATACTTTCCAAACTAGTGCAAAGGGTAAACGCGCTGTCTCCTATAAATCTCAAGCCATCTGGAATAGCTACGCTCGTCAAACTATAACAACCACTAAAAGCACGGATGCCTATCTTTGTCAAACTATCCGGCATATCTACGCTCGTCAAATTATAACAACCACTAAAAGCACCATATTCTATTCTTACTATGCCATTTGATATTGTAACACTTTCAAGATTTACGCACGAGATAAATGCGCTATCTCCTATTATCACCACTCCGTCTGGAACAGTATATGTTTTTTCCGTCTTGCCTGCCGGATACTGAATGAGCCATCTGCCTTTAAAAAGCACGCCATCTATTGATTTATACCGGCTATTTTCCTTAGCCACCTCAATATCTGTAAGGCTCTGGCAATTAGCAAACGCACAATTTCCTATGCTTGACACACCTCTCGGTATCGTAATGCTTACAAGGTTATTACATTCAGCAAATGCATACTCGCCTATACTCGTCACGCTATCCGGTATTGTAATGCTTACAAGATTTATACATTGAAAAAATGCGCGCGCGCCTATATTTGTAATAGTATCTGGGATAATTATATTTTTTACATTATTTTTGCCACCTGTCATTAAAATCGAATAATCGTTTCCGTTAGCAGTCTCGGGAAGAGTGATCGTTTCTTCTTTGCCAACATAATTTATAAGCGTATAATTACTATTTTCTACTTGGAAAACAAAGCCATCATCAGTTATGTATAGCGGCTTGCCATTTTCGCTTTCTCTATACATCACCGAGCCATCTTTGTTATAAATTATCCAAGCATTTTTGGCAATACCGCCATAATCATAGCTGTCAATAGTAAGCTTCAAGTTACTGTTATTTCGTATAACATACAATTTACATCCGTCAAAAGCCGATTCTCCTATGCTCGTCACACTGGCAGGTATTGTAATACTTGTGAGGTTATTGCATTGATAAAATGCGTGCGTACTTATAGTCGTTACTCCATATGGCACCGTAATGCTCTTAAGATTAGTGCACAAGTAAAAAGCCGCAAATCCTATGCTTGTCAAGTTACTATTATCGCCAAATGTAATACTTGTTAGTTCGCCACAATGGCTAATTGCCCATTCTTCTATACTTGTTATACTGTCCGGTATTGTGATACTCTTAAGATTGTGGCAATTACTAAACATATGCTCGGGTAGCTTTGTTATTCCATTCGGCAGAGTAATATTCTCTATCTTTGTCTCTGCGACTTTCGCATATCCACCACTCCCATGAGCTCTGCATGTCTTCTCATTTCCGCCTTCGTGCGCGATATATGTCCGCAGGCTCTGCGGGATATATGTGGCATTTGCGCTCGGTGCGCCTGCGCCGAAGACATAGCCTATCCAGTAGATATCTTCATCGCCGTAGCTTGCCCCGAGGAAAGGCACATCTATTTTTTCCATCACCTCGCATTCCTCAAATACACCTATACCAATGATGAGGTCGAGCTTATTGTCATCGGGGATGAAAGCACTCGTTATTTTCGTTCCGCGGAAAGCATAATCGCCGATATCGATGAGTGTTTTCGGCGTTGTGAAATCGCCGCAGATGCCCGAATATGCAAAGGCATAGCTGTATATTCCCTTTATCATGCTCGTATCGCTGACAGGAATTTCCGTAAGCGAAGTACAACCGTAAAAGGCATAATCCGATATCTCAACTATATTATCCGCGAGAATGATATTTTTCAGCTTGCCGCAACCGAAGAATGCACCCTCATAAATGCCCGCAAGTCTGCTTCCCTCTTCAAATTTCACCGTTTCAAGGTTGCTGCACTGCGCAAATGCATAATAATCTATCGCGACAACCGTGGCAGGTACCGTGACCTCTCTCAGGTTCTTTGCACCGTAGAATGCACGATAACCGAAAGAAAGTATATTTGACGCGCTGTCAAATACGATGCTGTCCGCAAGGCTGTTTTCAAATGCGCCGAAACCGATGACCTCGGTTGACTTCGGAACATAAAGTGTTCCCGTGATGCCTGCGGGCGCGGCGATTATCTTGCGTTCGTCCTTGCTGTAGAGCAGTCCGCCGAGCGCCGTATAATACGGATTTGCCGCATCAACCGTGAATGCCGAAAGCGAACGCAGACCGACGAAGCAATATTCGCCGATATATTCCACATTTGCGGGAATATGAACTGCGGCAAGGCTCGTATTATAGAATACATTGCTCATCAGGCGGAGGTTTTCGCCTGCACCGAGCGTCAGACGGCAGAGCGCCGTACAATCGCGGAAAGCATTGTGATTTACAAGCGTTACGCTGTCGGGTATCGTCACCTCGGAAAGCTTTGTGCCGGAGAAAGCACCCTCGGGTATCTCCGTAAGTGTTGTTCCGGCGGCAAATACAACGGATTCGATGCCGCTTCTGTAGAATACATATGTGCCGAGTTTCACTATGCCCGCGGGAAGTGTCACTGATGTGAGTTTTCTCGTATATGCAAAAGCATACTGCTCTATCACGCTGACATTGCTTCCCATGAATGTGAGATTCATGATGCCCGTATTATGGAAAGCATATTTTGCGATATACTTCACATTTGCGGGTATCGTTATGCCTGCAAGAGCCGTATTTTCGGCGAATGCATAGCGCTGTATCTGCGTGAGGCTCTCGGGAAGAATTATGCTCTCGAGATTTTTTCCGTAGAATGCATAACCGCCGATAGTGCTTATCTCTCCGATATTCAGCGTGCGCAGGTCTATATTCTTCTCGTTTCCGAGATATTCGAGAATGGCTGTCTTGCCGTTTTTGAGTATGGCATATTTCCAGTCGCCCGACTCCACCGTCTGCGAAACGCCGACATAATAGCCCGAGAGTCCGTCATCCCAGTTTTCATCGAGATAGAAAGGAAGCTCGGCACCGGAGAAATACAGGGCGCAGTTATCCGTTCCGTGGAAAGCATACGAACCGATATGCTCTATCGTCTCGGGAACGGTAAGCGAAGATAGTGCCGTGCATTTATAGAAAGCAAATCTTCCTATATTTATAAGTGTATCGGGCAGATTCAGTGTCGCAAGCGAAGAACAGTATCTGAAAGCATAGTTATCGATATTTGTCAGTTTTGCATCGCCGAAATCTATCGAGGTAAGATTTTTCATCCCCTCAAGTCCGTGTGCCTGTATCGATGTGAGGGCACTGCCGTTTTCAAATGTGATATTCTGTATACTGTCGCATCCGAGGAAGAAATATGCCGAAATGCTCTGCAGTTTGCTTCCTGCGGCAAATGTCACGCTTGTCAGCTGCTTGCATCCCTCAAAGGCATACTGTGCCACCGTGGAGACATTTGCGGGGATACGCATCGTCTGTATTCCTGAAAGCGCAAATGAAGCAAACGAGATTCTTGCCAGCTTTGATGTATCGCTTATATATACCGTATAGAGCGAGCTGTCGTATGCAAAGGCATATCTGCCTATATTTATAACGCTGTCGGGAAGTGAAACACTGCTGAGACTGTAGTTTTTCGCCATGGAATACGGTCCCACCGTTTCAAGCGTATCGGGAAGCGAATATCCGCAGACTTTCTCGCAATCAAAGAAAGCGTATTCATAAAATTCGTCTACACCCGCCGGTACAGCTACACCGCGCAGGTTCCACGAGCCGTAAAATGCGGCGACGCCTATTTTCTGCGTTCCGTCAAGCACGGTATAGTTTTCGGCAGGATTTCCCGCAGGGTATGCGATTACCACCTTGCCATCCTTGGTATAGACTACGCCGTCTATATCCGCATATATTTTGTTTCCGCTCTCAACTTTGATTTCGGTAAGCGCATGGCACGCACCGAATACACCGCCGCCGAGCGATTCAAGCGAAGCGGGAACGGTAACAGAACCCGCGATTGCCGTATCGGCGAAAGCATAGTCGCCTATCGTGCGGATATTTGCGGGGAAAGCAACCGTGGCAAGCGGCGCATATCGGAATGCCTCCGCTCCGATGATCTGGAGACTGCTTCCCTCTCCGAACGATATTGAGCTAAGACTGCACTTGAAAAACGCGCTATCACCTATATTCATAAGCGAATCGGGAAAATTCACAGAGGTAAGCGGACATCCGTAAAATGCCGCATATGATATAACTGTCAGCTTGCTGTTATTCTCAAAAATAAGTTTTCCGAGTCCTGCAGACTTAAATGCAGCTCCACCTATGCTTTCGATTCCCGCCGGAATTGTTATTTCGGAAAGATTGCTGCAATATTCAAATGCTTCTTTTGATATGCTCCTCAGTCCGTTGCCTATCTTCACAGAGGAGAGGTATGCGCTGCTCTGGAAAGCATATTGTCCCATGCTGATAACCGTATCGGGGATTACAACAGCCGAAAGCGAGCTTGCGGCAAAGGCACTGCCGCCTATTTCCGTCACGCTTCCGAGGTCAACCGACGAAGCTTTTGTATATGCAAAGGCACATGAGCCTATATATCTGACATTTTCGTGAACGGTATATGCCGCCGTCCTGCCTGCGGGATATGCCACTATCATGCTCTTTGTATAGTTGAAAAGCACACCGTCAACCGAGACAAAATGTTTATTTTTCGACGCTACATTTATCTCCATATTTGAGGTAGTGCCGAGGAATGCGGAGCCGTTCACGCTCTTGAGCGAAGCGGGAAGGTCCACACGGCGAAGCTTTGTGCAGTTTGCAAAAGCATTGTCACCTATGCTGATAAGACTGCTGTCCGCAGGGATGGCAAGAGTGCCGAGACGAACCGCATTTGAAAAGGCGGAAGCGCCTATTTCCGTCACCGACGCGGGGATATCTATTTTATAGAGATTCGTGCATCCCGCAAAGGCACCTGTTCTTATTCTGCGCAGGCGGGAAGGCAATCTCACCTCGCGAAGCCGCGTTTCTCCCTCGAAAGCAAACTCGCCTATGCTCGAAACTGCTTTTCCCTCTATTTCCTCGGGCACAGTGATATATCTGCGCTTGCCCGTATAGCTTCTTATCTCGATAGTGCCGTCATCAAGCGTAACATATATGAAAGGAACGCCGTCATCTTCATTTACCCAGTTTGCATAGAGTGTTATATCCGAATTAAACTCATCCTCATACCAGTTGTATTCCTCTGTGCAGTGGATATCATAGTACCAGCCGTCGAAAACAGCATAAAGTCTCTCGGGTTCAGGCATATTCTGAAGCGTATGCGAACGGATAAATACCTGCGTTGTATTTTCCAGTTCATCCGTAAGCATATTAAAGGTTACCGTGCCTTTTTCTTCAAGCAACAGTGCGGATATATCGAGTGCCCCGTAACCATAATAGAAATCTGGACCGAGATCGCCGAGGTCATAGCAGGAAGCATAGAGTATCTCTTCCAATACCTCGTTTGAGGAATATTTATATTCCCAGTTTGATTTCATAAGAGCGAGTGCCGCCGCAACTATCGGAGAGGAAAACGATGTTCCGTTCATCGTCCTGTAGCCGCCGCCTGCCGCCGCAGTATATACAGTACCGGGAGCCACAAGATTTGTATTCTCGCCGAAGTTTGAGTAGGAGGCAAGATTCCAGCCGTCGGCTTCAAGCGCGCCGACACCGAATACGTTCGGGTCAGCCGCGGGATATGTAAGCGATGCCGTAGCATCATTTCCTGCCGCCGCAACACAGATTATATCGCTGTCCACGGCAAGCTGTGTTGCCGCCGCAAACGGGTTGATGCCATTTATGCCAAACGACATATTTACTACATTGACATCGCGCTCGATAGCATAGTAAAGACCGAATACAAGATCAGAGCCGCGCAGGAATCTGCCGTTTGCATCGCACTCGGCTTTTATCACTATGATGTTTACCTGCGGAGCTATGCCGACTGTTCCCTGCCCATCCATCGCCGCGGCGATAACGCCCGTTACGGCTGTTCCGTGACCGACAACATCCTCGACAAGCGACCAGTCATAGCCGCCGTCTGCCGCCGTGTAGTCCTTGACTATCTTGTCATATGTAGCATTATAGGAATATTCGCTTATCCTGCCGGCAAATTCGGGATGATCGGTATCGATACCCGTATCTATCACGGCTACGGTAACGCCGTCTCCGCGATAATTTTGCCATGCATCTCCGATATTGAGATAGCGCAGATAATTCTGCAAGTCATAGCCGTTATCGGATATGCTGTAATTCGGAGTGGTTGTCGGTCTGACATACTTCTCCGAAATTTCGTCTATATCCGATATGCTTGCCTTGTAGTCCGGCGTTATCTGCGAGAGATATGCGCGATTTTCCTTGTCGGCACATATATCTCTGATGCTCACGCCCTCGGGCAAAGTAAGCGTGGCATATTTGCCGTCGGAAGTGATTCTCAGTCTCGCTCCGAATCTCTCCGCCAGCTTCTCTGCCTTTGCCTTTGATGTGGCGCGCAGGACTATACTGCTATCATCATATTCACCGGCTCTGCTGTCGAGTTCGCTGAGTAGTTCGCTCTGCTCGCCAGAAAGCCGTGCTTCTCTGATGAAGACAATGCCCATCGCCACGGCAATGCAGAGCAATGCCGCAATCAGTGTTATAATCAATGCTCTTCTTCCGATTGTCTTTCTCATATTCCGCTCCTTAAGATGTTCTATATGCGTTTGTTTACATAATTATTTATATAAACAATATATATTTTTATTATAATACCATATGTTATGAATGTCAATACCATCCGAATTATTTCTTTATTTTGGACTGTCAGGCACTTATATTCTTTCAACAAGAAACATGTGCTGATAAGTTATATTTAACAGCTTAACAAGTGGCTTTCGTTATACAGTCATAACCACCGGCTAAGCCGGTGGCTTGC
>ULMG01004952.1_pt1 | contig 30918 bp, 32 predicted proteins | sample 1951601 | NCBI WGS metagenome assembly ULMG01 (sample SAMEA4835545, study PRJEB28245) | human gut metagenome | biome: gut microbiome; material: fecal sample | place: Denmark | collected 2008
CACATTCCTTTTATGTCTACTTTTATTTTACAACTTCACTTATTTAATAAAACTATTCTTTTTTAATTTATCAATTATTTTATTTACTGATACATCGCCTTCAATTCTAGTAGCGGTTGTTTTTTCTTCGCCATCTTTGATAAAAAGAGTAACTGGGGTACTACCATCAAAACTAATTCTTGAGGAGAAGTCCTCTAATTCTTTTTTGGTATACTTATCTACATCAGTATAGTATATTTTGATATTGTATTTACTTGCTACTTGTTTTAGTTTTGGTTTGTAATTATTACAATGTATACAGGTAGTTCTAGAAATACATAGGACAAAGTTTTCTTTGTTATCTAGTTTTTCTATTATTTCGTTATAGTTTAATTTTACTAAATTATTATCTATGGTAAAGATAGAATATCCAATACCTGCTCCTATAACAAATAAAATAATGCATATAATAATGTTCTTTTTTTTATTTTTCATTTAAATCACCATATTAATAATATCACTTTTTAGAGAAAAAAGCAAAAATATCTTCCAATATATTTAAAAAAATGGTATAATTTTAAGTAGTATAGGGTACGGGTGATATATATATATGAATAAGTGTAAATATTTAGTAATGGCATTTTTATTAACTTTGTTTATTAATATATCTTTTGTTAAGGCAGATTGTACTAATGAGGAAATAGCAAAATTAAAAGATGAAGCTAGTAAGATAAAGGTTACTTATGAGCATTTGGGTGAAGTTACTAATGATATTGGTGATGTTTTTTATGATAGATTTAATGTTGAGATAACTAATGTTGGTAATGATATAATTTTAGAAATAAATGATTTAGGAGAGTATTCTTCTGATAAAGATGGAAAGGTAAAATTAGAATTAACTACTGGTGATAATATTATTAATGTTTATAGTAGTAAATGTAATATTAAATTAGATGAAATTAAAGTTAAACTACCAATATTTAATCCTTATTCTTTAGATCCTTTGTGTAAAGGTGTTGATAGTAGTGAATTTTCTCTATGTAAGAAATATTATAAACCTTCAGTTACTTATTCTGAATTCGTTAAGAGAGTTAAAAGTTATAGAGTTACTAATAAAATAAAAGATAATAATAATGGTAATGATATAGATAATACTAATATATTTACTAAGATTATTTCTTATGTTGTTAAATATAAATATTATGCTATAGGTATTGGTTCAGTGTTGATTGTAACACCAATAGTTATTGTTTCAGTTAAAAAGAGAAGAAACAGGGGTGTCCTAAAATGATAAGAAAATTAAAAAATAAAATATTATTTTTAATATTTGTATTGTTAATAGGTACTCCTAGTGCAATGGCGATGACAAGAGGAGAACTTAGATATCAAATAACAGAGTTAACAGTATATGATTCTGAAATAACATTTGAAGGTTGGGCTATGATTGGTGGAATGCATAATGGTAGAGATCAAAATGGCTATGATATTGGACAGACAATCTCAATTAGAGGTGTTGATGAAGATGGAAATTATTGGCCTGATGCTAGAGGTGTATCAGTTAATGGTGGTGGTAGTTGGAACTTTTATTATCAACATTACTATGCACAAAACTTGAGCAATAAGGCAAATGAAGCTTATAATGCTTATTATGGTAATTTTGTTTCTGGTTGGAATAATAATTGCACACCATCTGGAAGCGGTACAGTTCTTACTAGTCAATGCTTTTATGAAAAACTTGGATTTAGCATTACACTAGATGTTGGCGATTGGGATGTTGATAATACTAGAGTACATTTTGAAATGTTAGTATCTAATAATAATGGTTCTGCCGGTTGGGAACAAATAGGTGTTTTAAGAGATACCCCTGGTAATTGGTCTAGTACTGATTATATAAAAGTTGATAGTGGAACTTTTTCTAATGAAGTAGAAGCTCTTGTAGATGATGGTATACTTGGCGTTAATGGTGGAAAAAAATATATTGATGGGAAAGGTTATGCTATTGTTGCACCTGGGTATGTTTATGAAGTTGATGGAGGATTTCATTCTGGTGGTAGCACAAGATTAGGTGATGGACCTGGGTGGTATAATATAAGAGTTGATATGACTCCTTCAACATGTACACTTCAAGAAGGAACAGTAAGAACGGCTTGTTTTCTTCCAGAAGGAATGGGCAGTGATAATGATAATTATGATGACAGTTCTGGTTATCAATGTAAAATAACTGGTAATCCTGCATGCCGAAGTTGTGCAAGTACAGGTTGTCCAGATATTTTAGGAAGTGACAGTCTTTCTGGTGCAAGTGTTAATATTGGTTCAAAAAGTGGTGGTTGGACATATATTACGGATTCTTCTTATGGTTATGGTGGCTGTTGGGTAGCTAATGTAAGTGGTTCACCTCCATATTCATGTAGTGGTGGCGGTGGAAGTTCATCAGGTAGTTCCGGAGGTGGTTCTGGTTCAATGTCAGTTTGGGCTTCTTGGATGAAACCTAGGGGTTCATTATATATTATCGCTACTGGTGCTAAGAAGTGTGAAGTAACTAGACCGAATGTAAATGCTGCTTGTAATTCTGGAGGTAATAGCTTTAGCAGTGATTGTGAAGAGTTAACAGTTAAAAAGAAAGATGGTAACGGGAATATAGTGGCAAGTGGAAATGTTAGTGTTAGTGAATCGGCTTTTGCTTCTGTTATTTTATCTCCAACTGAAACTTTTATAGGTGGTGGATTTAAATTTGGTGTATTATATTATAATAAAATATCTTGGAATATTTTAAAAATAACTAGAGGTTCAAGATCAGATATTAATAATATAATGAAAGATAAGTTAAAAGATTTAGAAACTTTTAGAACAGGTTTAAAATTAAATAATATTAAACTAGGTAATGATACTATTCAAGAACTTGTGGCTAGAGAATGTAAAGAAGAAGTTACAGATAATTCAGTTACTACAATGTGTATGTTATATTTACCTAATTCAGAATTAGAAGATTATAGTGGTAAAGTTACATATAATTCTGGTACTAATTTAGGTATCAATAATAAATATTATACTTCTCTTAGTTGGAATGAAAAAAGTAAATATAAGATAACTGCTAATATAGTTGGTATGGATAGATTTAAAGAAGATGTTGCTATGGAAGATAGTAAAGATAAGACTAGACCATGGACTGGTAATTGGGAAACTGATATTAAAAATTGTAGTATTACTTTATATCCATTACTTGGTATACCTAAAAATAATAGTTATAAATATTTGTTTATATATAGACCAATTGATTTAAATAATCCATTTCCTAATAGAAATGCTGGTATGAATTGGTATGATTGGTATAATAATAGTCAAAATAAAGATAGATTAGAAAAATCTTATAATAAATTACAATATCAAATAACTCTTGATAGTAAGTTAGTTTCAGAAATTAAAAAATATAATAAAAATGAATTAAATAATGGTGGATATTTAGATTGGAAAACAATAGATGAATTAGGTAATAGTTCATTTGTTGATGAGTATTTTAATACTAAAAGACAAAATATAGTGAAGTAGGTGATAAATAGTGAAATGGTCTACAGTAACAGTTGGTGTTATGATTTTAGGAATAATAGGTGTATCAATAATATTATTATTTCAACAAATTACTACTACTAATGAAAATGATTATTACTTACTTAAAGAAATAACAGAGGCTGCAATGATTGATTCAATAGATATTTCTCATTATAGGGAAACGGGTGAACTTAAGATAGTAAGAGAGAAGTTTATAGAGAACTTTACTAGAAGGTTTTCTGAATCAACATTGATAATAGGAACTAGTTATACGATAAAGTTTTTTGATGTAATGGAAGTTCCACCTAAAGTATCAGTAATGATAGATACTGGTATTGAAAACTATAAAATATATAATACTGTTGATAGTTATAAAGTATTAAATAATTTATCTGGTATTCTTGAATATGTTGGTAAGAATGGTAAAAAGGGTCTTAGTACTAAAACTAATCCTTATGAAGTTAAAACTTATACTAAAGATTATTATGCTATAATTAAAAAAAATTCTGGAGGTTATGATAAATCTTTATCTGTTAATGTACCTGAAGAATTAGTATCTGGTAAATATAAAAATATTGAACTTAAGAGTGTTGAATATCAGAGTGAAAGTTATGATCAGGGAAAAGTTAATTTAGCAATTTTACAAAGGGATATTGTATATAAAAATGCAGATGATGATTATGGGTTCTTTTTACCTCTTGATAATATTGAAAAAAATGTGTATAATGGTAATAGCATAAGAGGTTATAATTGTATAACTGGTGGAGTTAAGAATTCACAAAAATATAAGAATGTTTTAAATGTCATATCAGCAGAAAGTATAGCTTGTGATAAGGATAATAAGTATTGGATAAATATTAATTCTTCTGGTGGCTCAAGAGATTATGCAATTATTAAATATAGAGTAACATGGCAATATGAAGATTATAAATATAAATTAAGTTAATAAAAAGGAGGAAAAATATGAATAACTTAAAAGCTTCGATGAAGAAATTTCTTGGTAACAAAAATACTGTTACCATATTGGGGATAGTATTATGTTTAGTAGTACTATATGTTGGTTATAACTATCGTATTAATGCAAAGGTTGAATTAGTAGAGGTTCCTTATGCTACTAAAACTATTCAACCGAGAACTTATATTACTAAGGATATGATAGGAACTATGAATGTACCAAAATCTTTTTTAGTAGGTAGGTATTATAATAATGCTAATGCTATTGTTGGTAAGTATACTAATTATAATACTATTATAGCAAAGGGAAGTTTATTCTATGCTGATTTGGTTGTATCTAAAGATGAGTTACCTGACTCAGCATTTGCAGAAGTACCAGAGGGTTATACTGTTATAAACTATCCAGTTAATATTGCTACTACTTATGCTAATTCAATGGCTCCGGGTAGTTATATTAATATCTATTATAAATCACTTGATGATAATGGTAAAATAATGTTTGGTAAGTTTATTAGTAATATTAAGGTTCTTGATGTTAAGGATTCTTCTGGTCAACATGTATTTGAGAATAGTGAAGAAACTAGAACTCCTGCTTATATGTTATTTGCAGTACCTGAAGAGACACACTTATTATTAAGAAAAGCTTTATATTTAACTAAGTATTCTGTTGAATTAATATTAGTTCCTAATACTGCTACTTTAACTGATAGTGATAAGGTTAATGTTAGTAGCTCTGATATTGAAAGTTTTATTAATGATAAGACAGAATTTGTTGATGTAACTGATTTACCTAATATTAGTGATCAAGTTCAAGAAAAAAAAGATGATAAAACTGAATAGTTAAATTAAGAGTAAGGAGGGCAAAATATGGATGAGATGTTTACCCAGATAGATTTTGGTCCGCTAAAACCTTTCTTGGAAAATGATGATATTACCGATATTTCTTATAGTAATAATGGTCAGGTTTGGTTAAAGAGTTTATCACAAGGTGTATATAGAGTAGAGAACACTGGTATTGATAATCCTTTAATGGAAAAGATAGCGTTTCAGTGTGCTAATACAATGGGAAAGTCATTCAATATGGCAAATCCATTTCTAGATGCTGAGTCTGCTGAACTGAGAATGAATTTTGTTCATGACTCAATAGCTAAAAATGGTATTGCTGTACTTATAAGAAAAACCCCAGCTAAAATAAGATTACAAAAAGAAAAGATAATTGCGGATGATTATATAAGACTTAATATTCATGATTTTCTACTTAAATGTGTTGAAGGACATTGTAACATATTAGTAAGTGGTGAAACTGGTTCAGGTAAAACAGAGTTTATTAAGTATTTGGCTGCTCATACAAAAGAAAATGAGAAAATAATAACAATAGAGGATACTTTAGAGTTACACTTGGATAAGATATTTCCTCATAGAGATATTGTTGCTATGAAGACTAATAATATTGCTTCATACTCAGATGTTCTTGTTACTTGTATGAGACAGAATCCTAGATGGATTTTATTATCCGAGGTAAGAAGTGCCGAAGCGGTTATGGCTGTTCGTAATAGTATTTCCTCGGGTCATAATATTTTATCTACTATTCATGCAGACAAAGCTGAATCTATTCCTAGTAGATTATATAGTTTGCTTGAAACGAATCAGGATGTTAGTCAGTTCTTGGCTACTATTCATAGATATGTTCAACTTGGTGTACATATTAAGGCTTATTATAGTCAAAAATATAAGAACTTTCATAGGGAGGTTTCTGAAGTAGTAGAATTTTATGTTACTGATGATAATAAACCAGAATATAAGATTCTTTATAGAAAGACTCCTGATGGTCATGAGACTACTGCTAATCCTAGTAAGCATTTATTAGACTATTTGGAAAGTCAGGGTGTAATAATGCCTCCAGATATTCTTGTTAAAGAAGAATTTAAGGATGGTAGTGTTAATAATGAGACTAATGATTTTGTAGTAGATAATAGCAGTGCAGTTAGTAATGCTCAGATATCTAGTAATACTAATATACAAAGTAATGTTACTAGTCAAAGTATTTTAGGTGGAATGGTTAGTCAACAACAAAGTGTTCAATCAGGACAAGCTATGCAGAATACTATTAATCAAAATGTTAATGGTATTCCAAATATTTATGGTACGCAGACTGTAACTCCTAGTGGAGTAAATGTAATGAGTATAAATAATAGTTAAGGGTAGGTGATATAATGGAAATAGTTTTGATAGGAGTTATTATAATATTTATAATATCTTATCGTACAAAACAAGGTGAATCTGTATATAAGTTTATTTCAGAAACTGCTGTTAATACTTATAGAAAATTGGAACCTTACTCCTTTAAAGTAATGAGAGATAAAGTAAAAGAACTAGGACTAGAATATACACCTAGACAATATTTATTTCAAATACTAGCTTTTGCTGGATTATCTGGTGGAATAAGTTATCTATACTTTTATAATATATTTATAAGTGTCATTTATATTTTAATAGCGGTATCTTTTATACCATATGTTACTTATTTAAGATGTAAAAGGCAATATAGTGAATATTTATTTGAACAAGTACAGGTATATTGTACTAATACGATAATGGAGTTTGCTACTACTGGGGCTTTTGTTAAGTCATTAGAGGGAGTAGTGGAATCAGGTATATTGGAAGAACCTTTGGTATCTGATGTTAAGACAATGATAGCATTATCTTATGAGAAGGGTGATGTCTATGATTCAATTAAGTATATGGATACTAAATATCCATACTATATGGTTAAAAATATGCATCAATTGTTTTTACAGGTAACTAAAGAGGGTGCTAAGGATACGGAAGAAACTTTTGAAAATATGTTATCTGATATTGATATCTTAGTAGAGGGTGTATATAGAGATAGAACTGATAGAGCAGCATTTCATAAACAATTTATTACTTTTGGTGTTGCTTTATATGGTATGGTTGCTCTTATACAATTACTTATTGGTCAAGAAACTTATATTGCTATGATAGATAATTTTTTAATTAGATTATTTGTTCATGGTGTAGTTATAATTAATAGTTGTTTTCTCTTGAATGGAGAAAAATATTACAACGAGAATGTAGGTGCTGAATAATGTATTTGGAACTTATTATTGTTACAGTTATTGTCTTCTATATATTTATTGTTAATAAGAAGATAAAGACTTCATTCTTTAGTAGTAATAGTAGGCTATGTAATATATTGAAAGAGAAAGATTATGATTTTCTTTTGATTGCTAAATATGGTGATAGGGTATATGATCCTAATGAAGTATTTATGAAAAGAGTTAGAAATGGTGTTTTAGTGGCTGTTGGTCTAATATTTGTATTTGTTTCTAATATGAGTTATTTAGCTGTTATTATTGCTTTAGTAATTGGGTATATTACATTTAAGTATCAGTATCTTGGGTTAAAGAGATGGTATAAGAGTCATTTGAATTATATTGATTCATTACTTCCATATTATTTAAAAACATTAGAAGTATTGATTCATCATTATACTGTGCCAGTAGCTCTTGCTAAAAGTGTTGATGATGCTCCTGAAGTATTTAGACCAGGACTTAAGAGAATGCTTAGTAAGATAGAGGCTGGTGATCAATCTATTGATCCTTATATGGATTTTGCTAAGGAGTATCCAGTAAGGGATTCAATGAGAATGATGAGATTGTTATATAGATTAGGACTTGGTGAACAAGAAAAGAAACATCAGCAATTGGTATCTTTTTCTAGATCAGTATCTTCTCTTCAGGCTAAAGCTAGGGAAATGAAATACAAGGCTAGACTTGATACAATGGAGAAGAAAACTTTGGTAATGATGGTTGTTACTGGAGCAGGTTCTTTAATACTATTATTGATTTCAATTTTTATGTTGATAACATCAGTATAAAAATTTGGAATATATTAAAAAAGAATAAAAAAAATGTATATAAGAAAGAAGGTGAGATAATGAAAGAAGCAACAGGTGAAGTATCAATGACTGTTATTACTATTGTACTTTTAGTAGCAGTATTAGGTATTGGTATGTGGTTATTTGGTAGTAAGGATTCTGTTGGTAGAAAGTGGATTGAAAATACATTTAATAATATTACAGGTACTACTGATGGAAATGTTGGAGACATTAATGGTTAATTAAGATTAAAGTGGGTGAAAATTAATGAGAGATTCAGTTGGTGGAACATTTATGATATATGTGCTTATTGTCTTTCTGGCTGTTTATATTGTCTTTGTAGCAGTGGCATTTAATTATGCTAGGGCTTTTAGAGTAAAAGATAAAATAATGGATATTATTGAACAGAATGAGGGTATTAGTGATTTTAGTAATACTTCAGGAGAGATTGGACAAATAGAATCTTATTTAAATAAGATATCATATAGGGTAAATGGTATAAGTGAAAGTAAATGTAATGGTTTTGATTATATAAATGAAGATAGAGGTTATTGTATAGCAAAAAAGACTAGTGGTAGTAGTATAGATAATAGTATTACTAATGAATATTATAAAGTTAGAACTTTTGTTTATATAGAATTTCCATTTTTAAAATTGCAATTTACTATACCTATAAATGGGGAAACTAGAAGAGTAGATAAGATTACTAGTTAAAGAAAGGATAAAAAGTTATGGATACAGTAGTAGGAAATAAATATATTAGTATATTAAATGAACTTAATATAGAAGTATCTAAAAAAATAGAGGGTGAATTTGAAGCAAGTGAAATTATTAATACTTTTCAAAATTACTTCTTTAATAAGATGTTTTTAGATATTACTGCGATTAAAAATTATAAAGATTTAACTAATTTGCAAAAGTTATCAATGGGTATTAATATGGATAAGGTTATACTTCTTTTAGATGCTGAAGATCCTATAAGTGATTCTAGTTTCTTTCTATCTAAATTAGTAGGTATGGGAATATATAATTTTACCAAAGATAAAAATAATTTAATGTATCTATATACTAATCCTAATCTTTATAGAGATGTTGCTTATTTACAAAATGTCTCATTAAGTGAAGAACATAAGGAGTTATCTGGTAATCAGTCAGTTCAAAAGAGAGTTTTAGGCATTAAGAATGTTACAGATTCTGCTGGTGCTACTAGTTTGATATTTATGCTTAAAAAAGTATTAAATGAACAATATAATGTTATGGCTTTAGAATTAGATAAGAGAGATTTTACTTATTTTAATGATAAGAATATGCTTAGTATTAGAGAAGATGAATTAAATAATAATATTAATAGATATAATGCAGAAGTATTTTTAGTTGATTTAAATAAGGCTAAAAAAGAATCTTCTTGTACTGATGTATTATATTTGGTAGAACCTTCTACTTTGAAATTGAATAAGTTAATGACAATTAATCCAAGAATTCTTAATGAACTTAGAGATAAGAAGGTAGTATTAAATAAGAGTCTTTTATCAGAGGATGATATTGCTGATTTTGAAGTTGAGTCAGGAATAAAGGTATTCTTTAATATGCCTCCAGTTAATGATAAGAAGGATAATAGCAAGAAATTGTCAAAATTACTTGGTATGCTTGGTTATGTAAAAGTAGTTAGTACTGATGATGAAGAGGAAGATGAAAAGAAAAAAAGCATTTTTGATTTATTTAGATTTAAATAAAAAAAGTGTATATATTTTACAAAGATAAAAGTAAAATAATTGACTTTTGTCTTTTTTTAGTGTATGATATATTTAGATTTAAGGAGGGAAATTATGTATTTATTAGCAGGAGCAGATATTTGTAGTAATCCTAGCTTGGCACCTTTATGGAATATTGTAGGAACAGTAATAAATATTATTTGGATAGGAGTACCTATATTATTAATTATATTAGGATCTATTGATTTAGGTAAAGCAGTAATTTCAAGTAAAGAAGATGAAGTTAAGAAAGCTAAGAAATCACTTTTAAATAGACTTATTTATGCTGTGCTTGTTTTCTGTGTTGTTTGGATTGTTCAAATAGTAATGGATGCAATTAGCAAGATTGGTATTGAAGGAACTGATACTACTTCATGGGCAGCTTGTTGGAAACAAATAAGATCTTAATTATAAATATTTTAGAAATCATGAAAAAATGATTTCTTTTGTTAATTTATGTAAAATAGAAATAATGGAGGTGTGGTAATGGAAAATAACAAATTAGTAGTTAATGGAGAAAATGGTAATAAAGTTACTTTGAATGTTATAGATATTATAGCAATTAAGGAATTAAATAAAGAATATATTATATATACAATTGAAGGAGATAGTAGTGATAATATATATGCTTCAATTTTTGTTGAAGATGAAACTTCATATACTATCAAGACAATAGAAAATGATGATGAATGGGAAATCGTTCAAAATATAATTAATGAGATGGGTTCAAATCAAGAGGGGGATTAGGAAATGTATAGTACAGAGCAACTATTAGATATGTTAAACAAAAAGTTAGAAGATTATAGAATGGAAGCTACCGAATTAGAAGAAGCTGCAGATAAATCAGTTAATCCAAGTGAATATAGAATGACAGTAGAATATATTAAAAATAAATATAAAACTGATGAAAAAATAAAGTATATAAAAAATGTAATATCAAATACTGAAAAAAGAATGAATAATTTGCAAAGTATTGATAATAATATTGGTTCAAATATAAGAGATAAAGCAATAATTAGAAATCTTGGGTATATGCATAGTGGAAGTCAAGAAAGAATAGCAAGGTTAAAAAACAAAACTGGATTAATTCAAGAAAAACAAAGAAAATTTGCTGATAAAAAATATAATAAAATAACAAAACGTATAGAAACACAAGCTGAAATATCTAGTGAATTAAAAAAAACTCATATACAAGAACATAATACACAAGAACAAATTGACGATATACCAGATAAAATAGAAAATTATGAACAAAAATTGGATGATTGGAGATCGTTAGGATTATTTGGATTATTTAGTGGTAAGGAGTTACCAAATTTTGTGAAAAAGACTTTAGTTTTTGGCTATACTGTTGGTAGTTATGCTAAAAAATCTGTTTTGTGTGCTCGACTATTAAGATTAAAAAGTAAGAAGGCAATTTATGAAGAAATAAACAAAAGAGTTCTTTATCGTGAAGCAAATATAATAAATAGTGGAAAAGTAAAATAATTTTAATACTTTTTATAATATGTATAATTGTTATTGAAGATATTTAAAAGAAATCATAAAAAAATGATTTCTTTTTTACTTTTTGTATGCTATAATTAGGTTATAGTGATTTATTGTGCTTGATTGGAGTGAAAAAGTAAAATGAGAAAGAAAATATTATTAAGTTTAACTATTGTTATATCAATGATTGTGGGTGTTAATAGTGTTATGGCTGCTACTGAACTTACTTGTGTTTACAAGAAAGGAGTTGCGGTTTTTGGGCAACCTGCTGTTAAAATTGTTCAATATGCTGACGGTACTAAAAAAGTATATATTAATAAGAAAGAAAAAGAACCAGATGTTGATAGTGAATCATGGCTTCCTGCTTCAAGATCAAAAGTTACTGAGGATTTGTCATCTTGTCCAAAATATATAAATTATAAAGATGGAACAGTTATTTTTAATAAAGAAAAAAAATCTGGCTATACGGAATTAATTAAAGAATCTAATACAATACCAGAAGTTGATAAAACATATTCTAATATTCATGATATACCAGATATAAAAAATACTACTTGGTTGAAAGAATGTACATACAGAAAAGTTGGTGGAGATGATTATATTTTCTTGTTTTTTAATAATGATAAAATGAAGTTATTTCATGGTATTTCTGATGTAACTGAAACTGTTGGAAATCATGCTATTGGTATGACATCAAATGATATTAAACTTGATGATTTGCTGAAGACTTATAATAAAAGCAATTCTTGTCCGAATGCTGTATATATTAATAGTAAAATATCTTCAGGTTTTACTGCTGCAACTATTACAACTTATTCACTAAAGAATGATAATGGTGCAACTTTTTTGCTTAATAGGACACAAAATGGAGAAAGTACATCTGAAGATCCTGTAGATGATGATTCATGTGATTTATTTGACAAAGATTTAATAGATTTTATTAATAAAATAATGCAATGGATAAGAATATTTGTTCCAATCTTATTAATTGGTTTAGGAATATTAGATTTTACAAAGGCAGTTTTTTCAAAAAGTGAAGATGATATGAAAAAATCGAGAGAGAAATTTATTAAAAGGATTATAGCAGCGGTAGCAGTATTTTTGGTTCCAATGTTTGTTAATTTTATTTTAGATTTAGCTAATAGTGTATGGAGTTGGATTAATCCAAATACTTGTATTAAATAGGAGGTGAATAAATATGTTTAGTTTGGATATTATGTCTTCAATACAAGATTCGTTAAGAGTTTTAATGCTTGAAATATGTAATGTTGTATATAGATTGATTTCTTTTTGCTTTTCTATTTTTGAATCATTAGGAACAGCTGAAATAATAACTAATGATAAAGTACAGGCTATTTTTAGTAGAATTAGTTTAATACTTGGTTTATTTATGGTATTTAGAATTACTTTTGCATTCATCGAGTATATTATTGATCCAGATGCTATGACTGATAAGAAAAAAGGCGCTGGTACAATTATTAAAAAGGTAATAATAGTTATTGTTTTACTTGGAAGTACCTCATCTTTATTTAAACTTGCTTTTCAAGCACAGGATATAATTGTAAATAATGATATTGTTTCTAAAGTTATATTTGGAACAAAAAATACGGATAAGGAAAAATTTGGTTCTGAATTAAGTTATGAAGTTTTTTCTGCTTTTTATAGAATTAATGATAATGAAATTGTTGATGAAACAGCTATATATAATGAATGTAAGGATATAATGGATAATTGGTTGGAAGAAGATATGAGAGAAAATAATGGAAGCTTGGATTTGGCTTATACATGTCTTAATGAAAGAGCAAAGTATGATATTAACGGGGAAACTAAAGAAAAATATATAATTGATTTTGATGGCGGTGGCTTTTTGGCATTATTTATAGGAATTATTATTTTATATGTTATTGTGATATTTACTATTCAAGTTGGTGTTAGAGTTATTCAGTTAGCATATTTACAAATAATTGCTCCTATTCCAATAGTAATGTATTTAACTCCAAAGGGTGATGATACTTTAAAAAAATATGGAACTCAATGTATGACTACTTTTGTTGATTTCTTTTTAAGGACTGCAATAATATATTTTGCTGTTATGCTTATTAAAGAGCTTTGGGGAAATGGTAATTTAATTGGTAATGTTTTGAATGCTAATTTGTCAGCCACTGGATGGCCTGCATTGTATGTGAAGGTTATTATGATATTGGCAATATTAGTATTTGCTAAAAAAGTACCAGCATTATTGAAAGAAATTTTTCCATCTCTTGGTGGGGCAGCATCATTTGATTATGGGTTAAGTTTTAAGAAACAGGTTGTAGAGCCTTTAAAAGCGGCATATAATACCCCTTTGGGATGGATACCAAAATTGGGTAAAAAAGCAACAGTTGGTACAATTGGTGCTATTGATAGAAAAATACATAATTTACCTAAGCCTAGAAGTGCTTTTCAACAAAAATTAGATAAATTGACACCTGGACGTGCTGAAGTGATTAAAAATAGAGGTGAGCAAAAAGATAGAAGAGCTTTGTATGAGGAAGGAAGGCAAATATATGATAGGTATGGAGGAGAAATTAAGTTTGAAAGTGGTGAACATAAAGGTAAATTAAAACCTGGTGTTTTTGCTAATGAAGCTTTTAGAAAAACTTGGCAAGAAGTGGCTGATGCAAAAGGATTACAAAAAAAATACGATGCAGAGCTTTCACAAGCACAAGCTAGATTATCTAGGGGTGAAATAACCATTGAAAGCCAAGAATGGAAGGATGCTGTTGGCAATGCAAAGGCTGCTGCTGGTCGTTTAGAAGCAGCAAAGAAGGATCATGAGAATAATAGAAAGATATACTCTAATGATGCGAGAGTTGAGGATGCGTTTAGTTATTATCATGATATGCAATTTGGAGAAGTATCAAACGATAATAATAATCAACAAAATAATAATCAACAAAATAATGGTCAAACTTCTAATATTATTGTTGAAGAACATACATCTTCTAGACCAAGACAAGAAGAAAATACCGGTACTTCATCACAAGATGAATATTCAAGATTAGTTGAACAGTATAATGGAGAAACTGATCCAAATAGAAAAGCGGAAATAAAAAGACAATTAGATGACTTTGAAAATGGAAAAAGAGGATAAAAAAGGAGTGTGATACATAGTGAATGGTTATTTAGTACCTGCTAATGCTAAAAGGGGTACATTGATATTTAATATGTTTAGACCTATTGATTTGATAATGTTTGGTGTAGGTGCAGGATTATCATTGTTACTTTTGATGATAGTTCAATCAGATAGTACAGTACTTGTATTATTATCTTGTTTACCTGTTGGTATAACTGGGTTATTAGTAGTACCTATACCTAATTATCATAATGTACTTTGCGCATTACAGAGTGTATTAAGGTTCTATAAAGAAAGAAGAAATTATATATGGAGAGGTTGGTGTTTTTATGACGAGCTTGCAGACAACAGTAAAAAATAATTCTAAATATACTGAAGATTGGTTACCTATTAGAAATATATCTAATGGTATGATTGTTTTAGAAAATAAGAAAAAAGTAACGGGTGTTAAGATAAGACCTAGAAATATCTTTATTTTAGATCAAAGTAGTCAAGATAGTACTTTAATTGCTTTAAAGAACTTCTATAATACTATTGATTTTGAGTTTTGGTTAATTTCTGCTGATCGTCCTGTTGACTTGAATAATTATTTGGCAAGATTACAACTTTTGTATAATCAGACTTCGAATCCTGCTGTTAGAAAACTTATTAATCAGGATATAGATAAGGCTAATGATTTTATGAATAATAATATTACTGATACTGAGTATTATATATTATTTAAGGAAAAAAATGATGATTTGATTCAGAAGAGACTTAGGACTTTAATTACTGGCCTTGCTAATTCTGGATTGGAGGCTGTTCAGGTATCTAATGATGATTTAAGAGTTATATTAGATAATTTCCTTAATAGCGGAATGACTACTAATTTTGGGACGGTGATTGCGTAATGAAGTTTAAAAGTGAATTAGCTCCGAAAGGATTACAATTTAATCCATCTGATTTTGTTATTAGTGATAAGTATGCAACTATACTTACTGTAATATCTTATCCTAGATTTATTGGACCTGGTTATTTATCTAATTTAACTAACATGTCTGGTGTAAAGGTAGTTATAAAGCATATACCTGTTCCTTTTTCTGTTCTTGCTAAGATGTTAAATAAAGAAATTTCTGATTTAAGAAGTAGATATCAACAGGAGAAAGATAGAACAATTCAAGAAAGAATAAGACAAGATGTTGATTCGTTAGAATATTTTATTCAGCAGTTTACTGCATCACAGGCTAAAACTTTTGATTTTCAAATGCATATAATGATTACTGCTAATACAAGAGAAGAACTTGAAATGAAAAAGGTTAGTATTAAAAATTATATGGATGCTATGGAACTTAGAGCAGTGCCTTTAAGATTTGAACAAGAAAGAGTTTTGAAATCAATACTTCCTATATTTGAGAAACAACCTATTGAGGATAGAATTGGTACTCCAATGCCTTCGCCAACTATGGCTGCGATGTATCCGTTTATTTTTGATAGTATAAAGGATGATGGTTTATCGACATTACTTGGTGTAGATTTTTCTGGTGGTGTAGTTCTATTTAATCAATTTTTATATCAATTAAAGAAAGAGAGTAATAGAAATAATGCTAATATGATTATATTGGGTACTTCTGGTAGTGGTAAATCTACAGCGGCTAAATTGATACTTCGTAGTCATATTAGAAATGGTTATCAGATAGTAGCGGTTGATCCTGAAGGTGAAATTAGCGAAATGACTAAAATGTACGGTGGCGATGTTGTTGATTTAGGTAAAGGTGGAGAATATGGTATGGTAAATCCACTTGAAGTAATAATGGATGCTGATGAGTCTGAAATTAGAAATGGTCTTGGTTATACTGTTTTAAATAAAACTTTACAATCTTTGAAAGCATTTATGAAATATTATTCTCCTGATATAGAAGAAGATGTGTTAGCTTTATTTAGTGGTGTTGTTCAAGATACTTATGCTAGATTTGGTATAACATTTACATCTGATTTTTCAAAATTTACTTCTAAAGATTATCCTATATTTAGTGATGTTTATGTAACTGTAACTAGTAGATTAACATCTATGACAGAGAAGACTCATGAAAGAGATGTAATGGAAAGACTTGAATTAAAGTTAAGACCATTAGTAAGAGAACTTCAATATTATTTTAATGGTCATACTTCAATTAATACTGAGAGTTCGTTTTTAGTATTTAATATTAAAGAACTTATGAATTCTGATGCTAATATTAGAAATGCTTTATTATTTAATATTCTTAAGTTTGCTTGGGGATTATGTTTAAATCCTAATGTTAATACTGTATTATCTGTTGATGAAGCTCATGTATTATTAGGGGCTAAAAATGAACTTGGTGCAGAGTTTTTAGCACAAGTTCAAAGAAGAGCTAGAAAGTATAATACTGGAACTATAATTATAACACAACAACCTTCGGATTTTGTTGCTGATGGTATATTGATGCATGGTAAAGCTATATTTGATAATTCTTCTTATTACTTAGTAATGGGATTGAAGAAGCAAGCAGTAGAGGATTTATCAATGTTAATAGATTTAAATGATAATGAAAAAGAATCAATAAAGAGATTTAGTCAGGGCGAGGCTTTATTTGTATGTGGTAATAGAAGGATGCAAGTAAATGTTATTGTAACTGAAGAAGAGTTAGAATCGTTTGGTTCTGGTGGTGGTTTATAATCACTATTAGGTGGTGAATATTATGAATGAAGAAGAAACAAAAGAAGTAAAAACAAAAACTTTATGGAATATGATGTCATTAAAGACTAAATTAATTGTTATAGGAAGCTCTTTAGGTTTCTTTTTCATCGTTATATTTATTTGTGTTATTATTGCTCCACTTATGGAAATTGGGGTAATTGATATTGGTAAAGGTGGGCCTAATGGTAGTTATCCTCTTGATTATTCTGATATTGGGGAGTCTGCGACTTATTGGTGGCCAATTGGTAGTGCTGATACAAGAAATGTTAAGGGTGTATTAGTGGCGGATGGTCTGCCAGTTTCTACGACAATTTCTTCTTATTTTGGAAATAGAAAAGATCCTTTTACTGGTGTTGCCAGTAATCATAGTGGTACTGATATTGCGGCGAATGATGGTAGTGTTGGTACTATTAATATAATTGCTGCTAAAGAAGGAACTGTTATATATCCTGCTGCTGGTGATGTTACTAGTTGTCCATCTAATTCTAATTTGGATATTTGTGGTGGTGGTTATGGTAATTATGTGATGATAGAACATGGTGATGGTACTATTACTTTATATGGCCATATGGCTGCTAATTCTATTACTGTTACTGCTGGTAATCCTGTTATGCAGGGACAAGTAATTGGTAAAATGGGTAGTAGTGGTCGTTCTACTGGTTCACATTTACATTTTGAAGTGAGGGTCAATGGTAGTAGAGTTGATGGGTTAAACTATGTATCGATGAATAATCCTAGACCTGTTATTGATAATAGTTCTGATGATGAGGATATTTAAGGGAGATAAAATGAAGAAAGATGATATTAAAACATTTATTACAATAATTATAATATGTACTTTAATAGTAGGATTGGTTCTAATACTGAATAGAAAGAGTAATAGTGAAAAATTAGAAGTTGTTAATGATTATAATAGTTTTTTTACTACAACTAATTATGTTAATAATTTTTTAAGTTATTCTAAAGATTCTAGTAAGTTATATGATGTTATATATAGTAGTTATATAGATGATAATAATATTACTAAAGATAATATTTTTAATTATATTAAATCTTATCAAGGTGATGTATCTATTAAAGTTACTGCTATGAAATATGTTAAGGTAAAAGATAATTATATTTATTATGTTAAAGGTAAATTATATCAAAGTACTTTTGATAGTGTTGAAGTTATAGAAGATAATTTTGAGGTAGTAGTGTTAGTGGATATTAATACTTCTTCTTATGGTATATATCCTATAGATAGTAATGATTATAAAGATATAATTAATGGTATTAAGAAAATTAAAATAGATAATAATTCTAATAATGTTGTTAAGACATCTAGTTCTATAAGTAAAGAACAAATGTGTGTTGTGTATTTATCTGATTATATAGATAAATTAAATAATGATATTAATTCTGCTTATGATGTATTGAGTAATAGTATGAAGGAAAAATATGTATCTTTAGATAATTTTAGATTATATATAAATAATAACTTAAATAGAATTACAACTGATGCTGATAAGTGTTCTTTAGAGAAAGTTAAGAATAAGAGAATATATACTGTTTTAGATAAAAATAGTAATAAGTATGTGTTTGTTGAAACGAATATTATGAATTATAAAGTTGATTTTTATTTGTACGATGATAGTGGTGAAAATAAATAGCAGGAAGTGTTATTTATTTTCTTCTTTAGTATGAAAAATGAGAATTAAAAGCATTTACAATTTAGAGTATTAATGCTATAATAATGTTAGTATTTTGGAGGAAGAACGAAAATGAAAATAAAGGTAGAAAAAAAAGATTTAATTATATTTATAGCATTTTGTGTATTTTTATTATATTTATGTGCAATAGGAGTTCTTAATGTTTCTAGTATAGCATCAGAAGGTAGGTTTTATGGATTACTACCATTTAAAGCTTTTACACATAGATATATAGGTATGACTTTTTTCTTATTTTTAGCAGCTTTGATTGGTATTTTTATGGCTGTTAAGTCTTATATTTTTGATCGTGATAAAGGTTTTGGTTTTACGATAGGAGGTAAGAAGGAAAAGGGTTATTCTAAATGGGCTACTGATAAAGAATTTAAAAATGGATTATCAGTAGTTAATATTCAAGATGAAAAAACAGAGGCTGCTGGTATACCTCTTTATAGTAAAAAAGGTAAGATGTGGGTAGATAATGGTGAGGATCATTATTTAGTAATGGGTGCTACTGGTAGTGGTAAAACAGTAATAGTAGCAAAACCAATGATTAAGTTACTTGCTAAACATGATGAATCGATGATATTAACTGACCCAAAAGGTGAGTTATATGAAGAAACTGCTGAATTGTTAAAATCAGAGGGGTATAATATTATTACTTTAAACTTTAGAGATCCTGGTCATGGTAATGCCTGGAATCCAATGAGTCTTCCATATCAGTTATATAAGGAAGGTAATACAGATAAGGCAATTGAATTATTAGATGACTTAGCTTTAAATATTTTGTATGAAGAAAAAAATAGTGGTGATCCTTTTTGGGAAAAAACTGCTGCTGATTATTTTACTGGGCTTGCTTTAGGTTTGTTTGAGGATGGTACACCAGAACAAGTTAATTTAAATAGTTTAAATTTAATGTGTAGTTTAGGTGAAGAGAGATTTGGTGGTCCAAATAATAATTATATTAAAGAGTATTTTAATGGTAAGGATCCTTCTAAACCCGCTTATATTAATGCTTCAGGTACAGTATTTACTGCTGATGAAACTAAACAGGGTATTATAGCAACATTTAAACAAAAAATTAAATTATTTTCTTCAAGAGAAAATTTATCAGAAATGTTATCATATAGTGATTTTGATATGAGAAATATTGGTAGAAATAAAACGGCTGTTTTCTTGATTGTTCAAGATGAAAAGAAGACTCTTCATCCACTTGCTACAATATTTATTAAACAATGTTATGAAACTTTAATTGATGTTGCTCAAGAGAGTGGTGGTAAGTTACCTTATAGAACTAATTTTATTCTTGATGAGTTTGCTAATATGCCACCTTTAAAAGATGTTACGACAATGGTTACTGCTGCTAGAAGTAGACTAATTAGATTTACATTTATTATTCAGAACTTTGCACAACTTACACAAGTTTATGGTAAAGAAAATGGGGATACTATTCGTGGTAATTGTAATTTGGTTTACTTAATAAGTAGTGAAATTGCTGCTTTGGAAGAAATAAGTAAAATGTGCGGAGAAGTTAAATCTAAAGAAAAAGAAAAAACGGCTTCAACACCGCTTGTTACGGTAAGTGACCTTCAAAGACTTAGTAAGTTTGAAATAATTGTATTAAGAAGAAGAATGTTTCCTTATAAAACTAGATTTCAAACAGATTTTGAGGTTGATTGGGGTAGAACATATCCTAAAGCTGTACCTCCTATTAGAGAGAAAAGAGAAGTTCAATTATTTGATATAAGAGAATTTGTTAAAGAAAAGAAAAAGGAAAAAATGGAGGCAATGGGAACTAATCCATTTACTGGTAATAGTCCATTTGCAGGATCTAGTCCGTTTGGAGCCTCTCCTTTTGGTGGAGCAAGTCCTTTTATGGGAATGGGTAGTCCAATGACGGGTATGCCTTTTATGAATGATGATAATAATAATAGTGATGATGGTGGTTTTAATATTGATGATTTAGTTAAAAAAATAGATGCTAAAATAGCAGAAATTGAAAAAGAAGAGGAAGAAACTAAAAAGTTAAATGAAAATGAAGAAGTACCAATTTCTGAACCTGTTAAGGCGGAAGATAAATCTAATGTTATTGATGTAGAAGAGACTAGTGATATTAATAATGAGAATAAAGATATAGAGGAACCACTTAAGAATATGTATGAAAATAATACAAATGATGATGATTTCTTTGATGATTTCTTTAGTGATGATTAAGAGAGTATAAATGTTAAAGTGTTTATACTTTTTTCTTTTTAAAAAACTTGACAATGGGTCAAATCTAAGATACAATTAATTTGTATAGTTTAAATTAAAATTAATAATTTTTTCTATAAAATGTATTTAAAGAATGGAGGTGTTCATATGAATGAAACAGTTTTCTCCATTTTACTATTTGTTCTTGGATTAATCATAGGATTAGTTGTTATTACTGTTATTAATATTTTAAAGAAGAAGAATGAAGCTAAGACAGCAGATTCGATAATAGATGTTGCAAAGAAAGATGCTGAAAAACTTAAAAGAGATACTTTATTTGAAACAAAAGAAGAAATTCATAAATTAAAAATGGATGCTGATAAAGAAATTAAAGAGAAAAAAGGCGAAATTAAAGAGCAAGAAGAAAGATTACTTCAAAGAGAAAATAATATTGATCGTCGTGATTTAGCAATGCAAAACAGAGAAAATGCTTTAGAGGAAAGAGAAAATAATTTGTTAGATAAACAGCAAAAAATTCAAGAAGCAAAAGAAGAAATGGAAGAAATAAAAAGAAAAGAACTTGAAGAACTAGAAAAAATAAGCAAATATACTAAAGAACAAGCAAGAGAGGCTGTTATGAAAATGGTTGAAGATAAAATGACTAAAGAAATAGCAGCATACATTAAAGAAAGAGAAGCAGAAGCAAAATTAGAAGTAGATGAAAAAAGTAAAGATTTACTAGTAGGTACTATGCAAAAGTATGCAGCAGATATTACTAGTGAACAAACAGTATCAGTAATTACTCTTCCTAATGATGAAATGAAGGGTAGATTGATTGGTAGAGAAGGTAGAAATATTAGAACAATAGAATCAGTAACAGGAGTAGATTTAATAATTGATGATACACCTGAGGCTATTGTTATATCTAGTTTTGATCCTTTAAGAAGAGAAATTGCAAGATTAACTTTGGAAACTTTAATTAAGGATGGTAGAATACATCCTGCTAGAATAGAGGAACTATATGCTAAAACTTGTGCTGATATTAGAACCGCTATTAAAGAGTATGGAAAGAATGCTTTATATGAATTAGGGTTATCAAAGATGGATCCAGAACTTGCTTCTATAGTTGGTAAGTTGCATTTTAGAAGTAGTTATGGTCAAAATGCTTTGAAACATTCAATGGAAGTTGCTAATTTATCAGGTATTTTAGCTGGTGAATTAGGTGAGAATGTGAATCTTGCTAAAAGGGCTGGATTACTTCATGATATTGGTAAGGCTGTTGATTTTGAGATGGAAGGAAGTCATGTTAAAATTGGTGTAGATCTTGCTAAAAAATATGGTGAGGATGAAGTTGTTATAAATGCAATTGCTTCACATCATGGAGATACTGCTCCTACTAGTATTATTGCTTCGATTGTTGCTATAGCGGATTCTATTTCAGCATCAAGACCTGGTGCTAGAAATGATTCTTCAGAGAATTATGTTCAAAGATTAGAAGAATTAGAGGCTATTGGTAATAAAGTTGCAGGTGTTGAAAAGGCTTATGCTGTACAAGCAGGAAGAGAGCTTCGTGTAATGGTTAAACCTGAAGAAATAGATGATTTAACTGCTCATCAAATTGCTAGACAGATTAAAGAACAAATTGAAAATGAACTAAAATATCCTGGAACTATTAAGGTTACAGTTATAAGAGAAACAAGATGTACAGAAGAGGCTAAATAGTCTTTTCTGTTTTCTATAAATGTGAAAGGAGGAATTATATATGTTAGAGAAATTATCATTAGAAGAAAAAGTAGGGCAAATGTTTATGTTTGGTGTTAATGATAGAAATACTGATGGTATAATAGAACTTATTAAAAAGTATAAAATTGGTGGTGTAATTCTTTATAAAAGAAATTATAGTGATTATAATGATATGCTTAATTTGATCAAAAGATTAAGAGAGGCTAATAAAGATAATAAAGTACCTCTACTAATATCTATTGATGAAGAGGGTGGAAGGGTAAATAGAATGCCGAAAGAGTTTAATAATCTCAAGAGTATTTATCGTTTTTCTAAATTAAATAATCAAAATATTATTAAAGAATATGCCAGTGTTATTTCTAAAGAACTTAGTGGTAGTGGTATTAATATGAATTTTGCTCCAGTTGTTGATATATATAATAATTCTAATAGTAGTGTTCTTAAATGGAGATGTTTTTCTAGTGATGTTTCTTTGGTAGCGGATTCTAGTGTTACTTATGTTCAAGAAATGCAGAAGTATGATGTAATTCCTGTTATTAAACATTTTCCTGGTCATGGTTCTACAAAAATGGATACACATTTTTTACTTCCTTATATTTTTGATTATAAAGAAATATTAAGTAAGCATTTATATCCATTTGAAGTTGCGATTAAGAATGGATGTGATGCTATTATGGTTGGTCATATTGTAATTAGGAAACTTACTAAATTATTACCTGCTTCTATATCAAAAGATTTTGTGTATGAATATTTAAGGAAGAGATATAATTATGATGGTTTAGTTATTACTGATGATATTAGAATGAAATCGTTAGATATTTTATATAAACCTATTGCTTTGAAAAAGGCATTTAGTAGTGAATCTGATATTATTTTATTTAAATATAGAAATAATGATGAGAGAATTATTAATAAGGTAATAAAAATGGTATGTGATAATAAAATAGATAAAGAGAAAATAGATAAGTCTGTTTCAAGAATTTTATCTATTAAAGAAAAATATAATGTTAGTGATGATATTAGTAATATTGGTTGTGATATTGTTAATATTAATAAAGAAATAGATAGAATAAATAATTATATTAAGGATTAGGTGTTAATAATACTTAATCTTTTTCTATTATCTATGAAAATAATACTTTATTTTTAAGTATAAAGATGTTATAATTAGTATGTAGATAACAGGAGGTTAAGATGAGCATATTTAATAAAATTAAAACAGTTTTTTCTAAAGATAAATCGGCAGAAAAATATGAAGATGGTCTTGCTAAAACAAGAAAAGAGTTTTCTACGGAGTTAGCTTCTTTATCTAAAAAGTATAAGAATATTGATGATGATTATTTTGAAGAATTAGAGGATATTCTTATAATGTCTGATATTGGGGTTAATACAGTAGTTAAGTTTGTTGATAAATTAAAAAAGAGAGTTAAAGAAGAGAGCATAAAAGATACTGATACTTTAAAAGAAATAATAATTGATGAATTACTTATAATGTATGTTGATAACGGGGTACTTAAGAGTAAGATTAATTATAGTGACGAGGGTCCTACAGTAATATTATTTATTGGTGTTAATGGTGTAGGTAAAACTACTAGTATTGGTAAGATAGCTAATAAATTAAAGAAAGAGGGTAAAAAAGTTTTATTAGTGGCTGCTGATACTTTTAGGGCAGGTGCTATAGAGCAATTAAAGGAATGGGGACAAAGACTTGGTATAGAGGTTGTTAGTACAAATTCTAAAGATCCGTCGGCTGCTGTATATGATGGTCTTGATAGAGGAATTAAAGGGGAATATGATGTTATTCTAATTGATACTGCAGGTAGATTGCAAAATAAGGTTAATCTAATGAATGAGTTAGAGAAAATGAATAATGTTATTAAGAAAGTAATTCCTAGTGCTCCATCTGAAACATTACTTGTAATTGATGCTAGTTCAGGTCAAAATGGTATTATGCAGGCTAAGGCTTTTAGTGAAGTAACTGATATTACTGGTATAGTTTTAACTAAGTTAGATGGTACTGCTAAAGGTGGAATAATATTGGCTATAAAAGAAGAGACTAATATACCAGTTAAGTTTGTTGGACTTGGTGAAGGTGAAGATGATCTTCAGACTTTTGATATAGAAAAATATATTTATGGTTTATTTAAAGATTTATAAGAGAGGAAAGGGAAATTTATGATGAAAAAAGAAAAAAAGAAGAAAGAGGAAAAATATAAGTTAGTTGATTCTATAAAGTTAAAAAAAATAGAAATGACTATAACGGCATTTGTGGGAGTAATATTTTTAGTATTATTAATATTATCTATGACTAATGTTGTTTATTTACCTGCTACTTTGATTTCATTTGCTTTATTTTTGTTTTGTATTTGCTATTATTACATTGAAGATGAGTCTAAAAAGAAATTGGTATATATATTATTTTCTTTAGGGGTTATTTTGATAATAGTGGAAGTTATATATACTTTGGTTAAGATAAGATAATGAATGAGAGAGAATATTTAATTATTTTATATGATTTCTATGGTGAATTATTAAGTGATAAACAAAGAGAGTATTTTGAGGATTATTATTTTAATAATTTATCGTTAGGAGAAATTAGTGAAAATGAAGATGTAAGTAGAAATGCAGTACATAAGAGTATTAAAAAAGTAGAGAGTGAATTATATAATTATGAAGAAAAGTTAGGTCTATATAAGAAGACTGAAGAACTAGATGTTATTGCTAATGAAATAAAAGATGAAGATTTAAAAGAAAGAATAAAAAATATATTGTAGGGGAGATATTATGACAAATAGAAAATATAAGATGTATTATGATTATCGTAAAAGAACAAGTGGTGGTTTTTTGGATGCAATATTTTTATCTGGAATGATGCTTAGTGGTTTAATATTAATACTTCTTTCAATAGCGGGTGGTATACATGGATAGTATATTAGAAAGGTTTTCAGATAATTTAACTGATGTTAAATATATAACTAATCCTGCTATTGCGAGAGATGAAGAAATTAAAAAATTAATACTAGTTCTTTTAACACCAGAAAAATCAGCAGTATTAGTTGGTAAACCAGGTATTGGTAAAACTGCTATTGTAGAGGGATTAGCATATAGAATACAAAGACATGAGGTGCCTAATGCTTTAGATGGTTATACTATTTATAGAGTTAATACAACGGCATTACTTACTAATAATGGTGAAGAAAATAGAGTATTAAAATTAGTAGAAGAATTAAAAGAAAAAGATAAAGTTATTCTTTTTATTGATGAAATTCATACTTTAATTGGATCTGGTTCTTTGGATTTAGCTAATATGTTTAAAGAAGGTTTAAGTAGAGGTACTATTAAAATGATTGGTGCTACTACTACTGATGAGTATGAAAGATATATTTTAAGGGATAAGGCTTTTTTAAGAAGATTTGAAAAGGTTGATGTATCTGAACCTACTGAAGAGATGACTGTTGAAATACTTTTGAAGACATTACCTAAGTTAGAACAGCAGACAGGAGTAGTTCTTCCTTATACTGATTTTATTAATGAAAAGATTATGAAGTTTATTGTTAATATGACTACTGAATATAAGAGAGTATATGAAATATCTTCTAGATATCCGGATATTGCTTTAGTAATACTTAGACAATGTTTTTCTAATGCTATTTATGATAATAGAAAAACTATAGATTTTAAAAATATATATGATGCAATTAGAACTACTAAGGCCGTTTATCCTGATGTTATTAAAAAAGAGTTAGTTAAATTTAAAGAAGTATTTAGTGAAGAATTAAAAGAAGAAAATATTGAGGTTAACTAGTTTTATACTAGATTAGTAAGGGGATACGAGAGTATCTTCTTTTAATAGTGAAGAAAAGAAGTTAGAAAGTATTCACTGTGAGTATGATATCTTATGATTGTTTATGAATAGACTATAATAGGCTATTCATAACAAGATAAGACTAAAATAAGGCTTATCTTGGATAAAAAAGTGTAAAATAATTGGATATGCACTTTAAATATAATAAAAAATATAATATAATAATAATGAGAGGTGTAAAATAATGAAGTTAGATAAATTACTACAAAATATAGAATATAAGGTAATAAAGGGAAATCTTGATAAAGAGATAACTGGTTTATATTATGATTCTAGAAAAATAACTAAATCTTCAGCATTTGTTTGTTTAACTGGTTCTTTAGTAGATGGACACGATTATATAGAGACCGCTACTGAAAAGGGAGCTACAGTTATATTTGTTGAGAAAGATGTTCAGGTAAAAGAAGATGTTACAGTAATAAAATTAGAAAGTACAAGAAAGAGTTTGTCGCAACTTGCAATTAATTATTTTGATAATCCAGCAAGTAAACTTACTATGATAGGTATTACTGGTACTAAAGGTAAGACTACTACATCATGGATGATTAAGAATATTATTGAAGAGGCTGGTTATAAAACGGGTGTTATTGGAACAATGGGTATTTTTATTGGGGATACTCATTATGAAACGGTTAATACTACTCCAGAAAGTTATGATATTCAAAAGTATCTGAGAGAAATGGTAGATAAAGGTGTAGAATATGCTATTATGGAAGTTTCTTCTCAGGCGTTAAAAGTTGGTAGAGTAGAAGGAATGATGTTTGATTATGGTGTATTTACTAATTTAACAAGAGATCATATTGGTGAAGGAGAACATGAAAATATGGAAGATTATATTTATTGTAAAAGTCTTCTATTTCAAAGATGTCGTCATGGTATATTAAATATTGATGATTCACATTATGAGGATATGATAAAGAATAGTATTTGTGATATTCATACTTTTGGTAAAGATAAGAATGCTACATTAGTTATTGATAATATTAATTTATTAAGAAAAGAACATTTTATTGGTTTAGAGTTAACTACTAAAGGTTTACTTAACGATACTTTTTTAGTTAATACTCCAGGTGAGTTTTCAGCTTATAATGCAATATCCGCTATTCTTACTACTACTTTAATTGGTATACCAGTAGAGGATATTAAAAAGGCTCTTGCTAAAGTTGCTGTTAAGGGTAGAGTTGAAATTGTACCTGTTTCTAGTAAATATACTGTGATAATTGATTATGCTCATAATGGTGTTTCTATGGAAAGTATTTTAAATACTATGAGGGCTTATAATCCTAAAAGAATTGTATCACTATTTGGATGTGGTGGTAATAGAAGTAAGGATAGAAGATATGATATGGGTGAAATATCTGGTCGATTAGCAGATTTTACTATCGTTACTGAAGATAATTCTAGATATGAGGATATTAATGATATTATGGATGATATTGAAATTGGTTTGAAGAAAACTAATGGTAAATATATTAAGATAGCGGATAGAAAGGCTGCTATTAAGTATGCTATTGATCATGCTGAAGAAGGGGATATTATTCTTTTATTAGGTAAAGGTCATGAGACATATAGGGAGATAAATGGGGTTAGAGAACATTTAGATGAAAGAGAAGTAATTAAAGATATAATGGATAATAAATAAGATAGAGAAAGGAAGAGATAATTATGTTACCATTAAAAAGAGCAAACATCTTATTACCTAAAGATGTAGACATGACTAAATGGTCAGTAGTAGCTTGTGATCAATATACAAGTGAACCTGAGTATTGGAAAGAGGTAGAAAAGGAAGTTGGTAGTAGTCCTTCAACTTTAAATTTAATTTTACCAGAGTTATATTTGGAAGATACTGATGTTGAGGATAGAATTAAAAAAATTAATAAGACAATGGAAGAATATTTAGATGAAAGTATGTTTAATGAATATAAAGATACAATGATATATCTAGAGAGAACACAGAAAGATGGAAAAGTAAGAGAAGGATTAATGGCAATGGTCGATTTGGAAGACTATTCTTATGAGAAGGGTTCACAAACTTTAATTAGAGCTACTGAAAAGACTGTTATTGAGAGAATTCCTCCTAGGTTAAAAGTAAGAGAAAATGCTTCTTTAGAACTTCCTCATATTATGATTTTAATCGATGATGAGAAGAAAAATATTATTGAAAGTTTAAAAGATAAGGTTACTAGTGAAGATGTGGTTTATGACTTTGATTTGATGGAAAATGGTGGTCATATTAAGGGTTATAAATTAAGTGATGAGGTAATTAATGGTATTGAAAGTGGTTTAGAAAGCTTGATGGATAAGGATTACTTTGAAAAGAAATATAATGTTAAAAATAAGGGTGTATTATTATTTGCTATGGGCGATGGTAATCATTCACTTGCTACCGCTAAAGCTAATTATGAGAATTTAAAGAAGACTATGAGTGAAGATGAATATTTAAATAATCCTGCTAGATATGCTTTAGTAGAGGTTGTTAATTTACATAGTCCAGCTTTAGAGTTTGAACCAATTCATAGAGTTATCTTTAATACTGATGTTAATAATTTAGTAGAGGAATTACATAAGTATTATGATATTAATGAAGATGGTGATGGTGAATATTTTGAATTAGTTACTAAAGATTTTGATAAGAGACTATATATTTCTAATCCTAAATCTAATATTGCTGTTGGTTCTATTCAAATGTTTTTAGATGATTATTTAAAAGATCATAGTGGTAAACTTGATTATATTCATGGTGATGAAACTACTAGAAGTATGGGTAGTGAAGAAGGTAATGTTGGTATTTTATTTGAAGCTATGCCTAAAGAAGAACTATTTAGAACAGTTATTTTAGATGGTGCTTTACCTAGAAAAACTTTTTCTATGGGTCATAGTTATGATAAGAGGTATTATTTAGAGGCTAGAAAGATAAAATAACTTAAGAATTTATTAAGAAAAAATTAACTGATATTGGTTAATTTTTTTTGGTATTTGTGATATACTTGTAGTAGGAGAGGTGCGAAATGAAAAAAATTAATTTATTATTTATTATTGTAGGTATTATTTCTTTTTTAGTAGCGGGTTATATTATTACGGATAAGATATTGGCAAGAAATATTAATGTAGAGATAGATGAAGAGAAAGAACTTGGGACCGCTAATGAATATTTGGCAAAAATTGGTTCTCCACTTGGATGGCTTATAGTTAAAGAGGGTATCAATATGCAGGATGATAATGGTAAGTATAAGCCTAGATATAATTATGATTATTTAAATAGTATAGAAAATAAACAATTATTTACGATGGAATATATTTTGAGTTATTCTGATAATTTGAATGAGTTTGTAGTATTATCTGCGAGTGATTATAAAAAGATTGATGTTTCTCCTACTGATGATTTTACTATTGCTTATTTAGATTATAATGTTTTTAATAGGTATTATAATGAATTATTTGGTAAGGATTTTAATATTGATAAGGCTAAAAAGGGTAATACTAAGTATGATAAGGAATATGTCTATTATGATAATAGACGTCCTGGTAGTAATGGTGTATATGTTTCTATGATTACTAGTGATAAGGTTTGGTATAAGAATGGTGAGTATATTGCTAATGTTAAGGTAACTTATAGTACTAGATTAGCAGATATTACTGGAGTAAGTGATAGTATTGGTATTGTTACTTATATTAAGAATAGTGATAATGCTATTATATTAAGGTCATTTATATTAGAGAAGTAATTCTCTTTTTTTAGTAAATAGCGTTTTGTAGTATGACTAATTATATGGTTATTTGATATAGCATTTTATGAAAAAATTATGGAAAAATATTTACTTATTTGGCATAATATGATAATATATATATGGCTTTTCAAAAAATATACACAAATATTGATTTAATTATCCTAGTGCCTTATGGTGGATGTTAGAGAAGAGATATTTGGAAGCAAAACGAAAGGAGAGTGTTTAATATGACAGTAGTATCAATGAGCTATTTGTTAGAAGCAGGAGTTCACTTT
>ULMG01015386.1_pt1 | contig 30838 bp, 20 predicted proteins | sample 1951601 | NCBI WGS metagenome assembly ULMG01 (sample SAMEA4835545, study PRJEB28245) | human gut metagenome | biome: gut microbiome; material: fecal sample | place: Denmark | collected 2008
GGAAGCGATTTTGCTTATTTTTGCTTTTTGAGAAGCGTTTTTTTGACTTTTTGCTTTACTGTGGCTTTTCTTGCGGCTTTTTCTTTTTCATACTTTGCTATACGCGCGGCAAGCCCCGAAACGGAACGCTTCAGCTCGCGTTCGCGCTCGAGCGCGGCATAAAGCTCGGTTGCCAGCTCCTCAGCCTTTGCTTCGGAGATTTTCGCCGCTCCTTTTTCGGTTTCCGCTTCGCGGTGCGCTCTTGCAAGCTCTGTTTCATACTGCGCGCGGGCTTCATCATGCTCCGCGGAAAGCTCCGCTATATATTCTATTACATCCTGCTTATTATAACCCTTGACGGAATTTCTGAATTTCACGGAATTGTTCATTGTAAATCGTACCTCCGATGCCTTTTTTATTATTTTAGCACATATCGAGTAAAAAGTCCATAGCCACAGACAAAAAAATGCCGATGAAAAATCATCGGCATTTTTGTTTTAAGAATTATTTAAGGAGTGAACGATAGAGCGCTGCTATATCGGCTACGCTTGTTTCCTTCGGGTTGCCGGGACGGCAGGCATCGTCATAAGCGGACTGAGCAAGGAAGGGAATATCCTCTTCTTTTACTATGCCCACGAGGTTTGCGGGGATGCCGACATCCTTGGAGAGCTGCTTAACAGCGTCTACAGCGGCTTTTCTGTATTCAGCCTGAGTCATCTTCTCTGTGCCCTCAACGCCCATAGCCTTTGCAATATCGCGATACTTCTCGCCTGTGCACTCTGCGTTGTATTCCATAACGGTAGGAAGAATGATAGCGTTTGCAACGCCGTGAGGAGTATCATAGAGTGCGCCGAGAGGATGAGCCATAGAGTGAACTATGCCGAGACCTACATTGGAGAAGCCCATGCCTGCAACATACTGACCGAGAGCCATGCCTTCGCGTCCTTCGGGAGTGTTGGCAACAGCACCGCGGAGCGAACGGGAAATAATCTCGATAGCCTTGAGATGGAACATATCGGAAAGCTCCCATGCACCTGCTGTGATGTAGCCTTCAATAGCGTGCGTGAGCGCGTCCATACCTGTGGCGGCTGTCAGACCCTTGGGCATAGAGGACATCATGTCGGGGTCGATAACGGCTACGACAGGGATATCATGCGGGTCAACGCAAACGAACTTTCTGTTCTTCTCAACATCCGTGATAACATAGTTTATTGTAACCTCAGCGGCAGTACCTGCCGTGGTTGGAACGGCGATTATCGGAACGCACTTGTTCTTTGTCGCAACGGCGCCCTCGAGACTTCTTACATCCTCGTGCTCGGGGTTGGCAATGATTATGCCGATAGCCTTTGCGGTATCCATAGAGGAGCCGCCGCCGATAGCGATAAGATAATCAGCACCGGATTTCTTGAATGCGGCAACGCCGTTCTGAACATTTTCGATTGTGGGGTTCGGCTTGATTTCGGAATAGATTTCAAAATCGAGACCTTCGCGTGTGAGAATATCGGTAACCTTCTGAGTTACGCCGAATTTGATAAGGTCGGGGTCGGAGCAAACGAATGCCTTTTTGAAGCCGCGACCGCGAGCCTCTGTAACTATGCTCTCGATAGCGCCTTTTCCGTGGTAAGATGTTTCATTGAGTACAAAACGATTCATTTATTATACCTCCTGTACAGCCGCTTGGCGCGGCTTTTTATCGTCTTTATTGTAATACTTTTTTGTTTTCGTGTCAATATTATTTTGCCGTTTTATTTTAAGATAATGTAAAAATTTCCGCATAGTATCGTTACAAAAAATCGCTATGGACATTTTCTCCCGTTTGTGATAAAATATCAGCAGAAAAGGAGGCATACTTATGCATTCACGCTATTTTATAAACAGAAAAAATCCCCTCGCGCTGATTTCCGTCGCGCTCATGCTCATCTCTTCAGCGATAAGAATAGTTTATTATACCTCACGACCGATGACGCCGCAGATTTTCTGGATTTACCTTGTAAATACCGTCGCCGCGGCGGTGGTTTTCTTTGTCGCAGTCGTTTTCTTCGGCAGGAAACTCCCGCAGCTCACGGCACTTCCCGTGGCGATGGGCGTGGCATTCTTCGCCTATAAAGCACTCGGCTTTCCGAGCAGAGCACATACCGTGCTGTGCCTTCTTCTGTATGCCGGAGTACTCGCGCTTTATGCACTCACGGTTTTCGGCGTGATAAGGACAAAATACCTGCTTTATCCGCTCTTCGGCTTGCCTTTCCTTTATCATCTCTTCGTCGAGGATACGCAGAAATATTTCTTTGCCGAGCCGCCGGTGCCTGTTTTCGAGTGGCTGCCCGAAATTTCCGTTCTTTGCATTATGGCATCGCTTTTCTTTATATCGGTTTCGCTCGAAAAAAGAAAGTAAACGCATAATCCGCCCGCCGCGCGAATAAATATATACAAACAAAAAGCAAAAAAGCCGCTTTTGCGGCGGGAGGATATGATGTTTGTATATTCGTTTCGTATGTCCACGGTGAAATTCATCTGCGTGGCGGCACTTTCCGTGGCGGTGCTTCTTGCCCTTGTCGCTTTCGTGCCTACATATGACGCAGATGAATCGGCATCCACTATCTCATATGCCAAAATTTATTCAAGCGCCGATAGGGTAGCATTCATTTCGCAGTTCGGTTGGAGCGTTGAAGAAACGCCTGTAGATGAAAAGGATGTGACTATCCCGGCGTCGTTTGATAAGATTTATGAAAATTATAATCAGCTCCAGAAAAATCAGGGACTCAGCCTGAATAAATATAAAGGAAAAGAGGTAACCCGCTATACCTACAAAATAACGAATTACCCCGAATATGACGGTGATGTATATATAAACCTGCTTGTTTTCAAAAATAAAGTGATAGGCGGCGATGTATGCAGTGCCGATTCCTCGGGCTTTGTGCATGGATTTTCGCGCGATGTGACCCTGCCGTGATTATTTTTCCGATTTATAGCGGCGAAATTCACTGCGGCGTTCCTTTACCCATCTGACAAAGGCGTCGAGAGTCTCATCAGATACCATGCGCAGGTCGTAATATGTAGAGAAAAATCTCGCAAATGAATCATCGAAATATTTGCTCATAAACTCTTTTGTTATAAATTCGAGATATTCATTGTATTTTATGAGCGGATAATAATATCTCATCTTGCCTTTCTTTTCGGAATAGATGAAGCCCTTTTCATTTAGCCTGTTCAGCATGGTGATAAGGGCAGGGACAGCCCAACCGCGCTCCTTGCCTATTTTCTCCATAATTTGCGTTGTCGTAACAGGCGGAGTACTTTCCCATATGGCGGACATGACATCAAATTCGGTTTCGGGGAGCTTTTTCATTGCGTTCCTCCTTATAATATACAAGTGTATTTAATGCTTTTTTAATAATTATACATGAGTATAAAACAAAAGTCAAGCGAAAAACGCAATTTTTTCAAAAATTTACCTGTTTTTTGCATAAAAAGCCTTCTCCGGTGGGGAATTAACACATGCGCGAAGCGCGTGTGTTGGCGTCGCCGAGACAGGGGCAGAAGGTGGCAGCCGAAGGCTGGCGGATGAGGTGTCACATCAATGTTTAAAACCGATTTGCAGCAAAAGACAGTGCTTACGCTGACGCGGTCCCCCTTCTCCCGCATGAGAAGGCATAGATTACAAATCCATCAGTGCAAACTACCGCTGAGCCTCCTTTGTGTAAAGGGAGGCGTCATTTTCACAAAAAAATGACGGAGGGATTGCAAAAAAGAGAATTTTTTATAAGTCGGAATCTGTCGAAAAATCGCATCGGCGGATTCTTTTTTTGTTTTGACGAAAACTGTTGTATACTTTCTTGGCAATATGATGTATATGATTGTTTGCATATATGTTAACAGTACAATTTCAAAGAACAAAGTATACAAAAAATTAAGTTTTTAATGCATTTCATATTAACAATATCAGATTTTTGCCTTATAATTAAGATATCATGTAGTATTGTCGCTCTTCATGATTTTTAAGTGGCTTTCGGCAGAAATATGCCGCGGGAGTTGCCGTATCTTGCGGTGATTGTTGCCTTTGCTTCCTTAATTTTATTATGATGCGATGATATGAACGAAATTTTAAGGAGGAAAAATATGAACAAATTTTTTAAGCGGCTTGCTTTGCTTCTGGCTGTGCTTATGATTGTCAGCATGATGCCCGTGCAGCTTTTTGCCGACAACAGCGTTATAGTCGAAGGGCAGAGCAATGGCACTGGTGAAGTAAAAAGTGCGATAGTTGTACGCTATTTCATGGGCGAAAGTTCTGTTGATATGGAATATGATGCCAGTAATATTGCTTCGGCGGTCAGTGAGATTGTCGATAATATGGCAAAGCATGCTGATAAAGGCGTAACTGCTATCACAGTGACACTTAATGAGGATGTAACGGCAACTTCAACGCTGACTTTTGCGAATGATGTTACATTTGATCTTAACGGTCATACGCTGACTGTTGCGACAAATGGCGACGGCATCGTTGTAAACAATGCGGCATTGACTTTGACGAACAGTGGCACTACAGGCAAATATGTATTTGACTGTTCTGTTAGAGGAAGTGACGGAATTTTTGTCAACAATACTGAGGATGGAAAAATTTCTACGTTGAATATTAACAGTGATGTTGAAATCCATGCCAATTCTAACGTAAATTCTGCAGTTCACGCTCTCGCGAAAAAAGGAGAGGCAATTGTTAATATCAATGCCGGTAAAATAGTTGCGACTGGAAGTGGAAAGCAATTCCATGCCATCCATGCCGATCAAAATTCTACGGTAAATATTAACGACGGCGAATTTGATTTGAATGTTGATTTCACATCTTACAGTGAAAACAACGATGTTGTTGGCATCGCAATTTATGGAGCTGACAACAAGCAGGAGAATATTACTGTCAACATTAACGGTGGTACATTTAAAGTTGGCGGTAAGAATGCATTTGCACAGGTTGTTCAGGTTGGCATGAGCAATGGCTATTCGAAAAACTGCACGGTAAATATTTCCGGTGGTGAGGTTATTCTGAATCCGACTGAAAACGGCACGGGCTATGTATACGCTACATATAAAACATCGTACGCAACTGCTGAAATCTCTGGCGGCAAGGTTTCTGGCAAAGTTACGGCACTCGTAAACCCTTACATGACTGTTGCTGAGATTGAAAACGATGGTTTGACAATATCAGGTGGTACATTTACTACTACATCGGGGACTACACTCAATGTAGAAAAGCACCTTGCTGAAGATGCAACATACGATGCTGAAACAGGTACAGTAAAGACGAATTATGTCGCTACAGTCAACGGCGTTGGCTACGCAACCCTTGCAGAAGCTATCGCGGCGGCAACTCCCGATGATAACGGCGTAATCACCTATGAGATTTCCGGCAAGGCGGAAATTTCCGGTGCTGATCAGTGGATTAGCTTCGTGAAAAATGCTGAAGGTGTTACAGCTGTTAAGTTCGTGGGAATGACTGCGGATGCTGAAATCAGCATCACAAGCTCAGGGTCTATCCTCGGAGTTAAAGATGTTGATGTAGATGTAAGCTTTGAAAATATTACACTTTCTCATCCGAACGGCATATGGGTGAATGACCTTGGTCATGCAACCAACTACTTCGCATGCATGGTTCGTAACAGCGGACACACTGTTACATATACGAACTGCACATTCCCGAATGGCGCATGCAACAATATGTACGGCAATACTGTATTTAACGGTTGTAAGTTTACAAATGCAACATCCGGCAAATACAATTTCTGGAACTACGGCGGCAATACGGAAATTAAGAATAGCACATTTACAGGCGTTCGCGGTATTAAGACCTACAATGAGGGCACACTTGCTGTTGCTCCTACTGTTAAGATTGAAAATACCACATTCGACAGTCTGACAGAAAAGGCTGCTATCGTAACATCCAAGGCTACAGATATTACTTTGGACAATGTTTCTGCAACTGATTGCACGGAAGGACTTTTCCAGAAAGATATCGAAGGCTCTAGCAAGGATGAGAAGATAACAATTACAGCTAACGGTTCTGCTATCAGCGGTACATTCAATATTACTGCTGACAAAACTACCGCAGCTGCTAAGGAAGAATTCAACATCTCCGCAGGTACATTTACTTCCGAAGTATCTTCTGATTACCTCGCTGATGGTTTTGAGCTTAAAGATAACGGCAACGGCACATACGGCGTGAAGACGGTGTCGGTTGCAAAAATCGGCACGGTCGAGTATGCAACCCTCGACGATGCTATCAAGGCAGCGCAGAATGGCGAAGTTATCGTTGTTAACGCAGGCGAGTATAAGCTCAATGGTAGCCTTACATACACAGGCAAAGCTTTCACAATCAAAGCTGCCGATGGTGCAAATGTTTCCTTTGATATGTCGAATGCTGTTGCTCTCCATGGTGCAAAAATCACCTTTGAGGGCGTAACATTTGATTACAAGACAAATGGTAATTACATAGGTCTCCAGCACGCAGACACACTCGTATACAATAACTGTACAATCAACGGTCAGGTATTCCTGTATGCGACAAACGAGACATTCAACGGTTGTACATTCAAACAGACAAGCGCAGGTGCTTACAATGTTTGGACATACGGCGCAAAGAATGTAGAATTCAACGGATGTACATTCAACTGCGTTGGCAGATGTGTACTTGTTTATAATGAAGGCGCGGTATCAAAAACTGAACTTGAGGTGGTTGATACTGACTTCATTGCAAGTGAACCTGCTTCAGGAAAAGCGGCTATCGAAATCGATACAAGATTTATGGCTGATGGTGCTACAATCACAGTAGATGGTAAAACCAAAGCAGATCGCTTTGATAAAGGTTCCAACAGCGGCAACCGCCTCTGGAACGATAAAAAACAGACTGCAGAGACAAACAAAAACACTACAGTTATTGTTAATGGCGAAACTGTTTTTGAGCCTGCAATCATCGATCTTGATACATTTATCAAGAAGCTTGTTGCTTCCGGCTACAACTTCGACGGCACACTTAAAAATGGTGGCAAGCTCACAGTTAAGTGGTCTCCTGTTTCGGGATGCTATGACACAAGAGCCGGTCACACATGCACGGTTAATGGTGTAACAGCTACCGGCAATACACCTAAGCGTGTCAACAGCGATCTTACACAGTTCCAGCTGTTTGAAGACTCTGATGTTGCAGTTATCATAAAGAATGTTAAGTTCGTTTATGAGCCCGCTGCTTTCACAGTTTGCGAAAACAGCGGTTGGAAGGGAAGCTTTACGGCAGAACAGGCTCCCGCTGGTCAGCTTTACTTCATGACAACCGGCGATGTAACGGTAGAAAGCTGTGACTTTGAGAAGGTTGTATTCACAACTTTCGATACAACAGGCACATCTACAGTTAAGGATTGCACATTTAAAAATATTTATAACAATTATGCAATCAAGGATATCCGCGGCGAGAATGTCTCCGTAACAGGTACGACAATTGAAAATTGCGGCGGCGGTATCATGGTAAGCTCTACCGGTGCTGTTTCTAATGTTACCATCACAGGCAATAAATTCAATAATGTCGATACGGCAGGTACGGCACCTGAGGGTAAAGTCGGCACACGCGCAATTCTTCAGATTGCTTCTTTGGGTAAGTATGAAAATACAGCTTTCGATTTCAGCGGCAACACCGCAACAAGCTGCGGACCTGTTATTCGTCAGCTGAATACGACAGTTGCTCCTGTCGGCAGCTCGCTGAAATACCTCACAGAGGGTACAAATACGGCAAGCAGACTTTACACGAGTGATTCTAATGTAACTTATGTTGCAGAAGTGACATTTGTCGACGGTACTGTTGAAAAGTATGAAACTCTTATCGAAGCATTGAAGGCAGGTTTAAGCGGCAAAGAGGGAACAATTACAAAACTTCTTGCCAATGGCACTGTTTCCGGTGTTACAATAGCTCGAATCATTGACCTCAATGGTTGCACACTCACAACAGACGATTTGAATCTTGATTCTTCAAATGGTAAAGACTTGATTGTTACCGACAGCTCTGATGATAAGAACGGCAAACTGGTTATCACAGGCTCGGCAAATATGAACATCGCTCATAAGATTATTCTTAATGCCGGTACAATCGAAACAAGCCGTACAATCAATCAGGATTATGGTGTTAACAACACTATTGAAATCAATGGCGGTACCTTGATTCTTAAGAATGGTGCAACGCTTACCAATAGTATGCCGCGTACTGTTACAATAAACGGCGGTACAATTATTATAGATGCAGGCGAGAGCATTTTCAAAGCAGGCTCAAGCACTCTTAATGTTATAATTAAGGGCGGTGACTTTACTCAGGTTGGCAAGCTGACCGAGAGTACAAGCAACATAAAGTTCTCCATCTCCGGCGGTACTTTCAGCGCTGATGTTCCCGAGGAATATTGCGCGAAGGATTATTATCCGGCACACTTCAATGACGGCACAAAGGGCGTCAAGAAGGAAACCGTTTCTACAGAAAAAGAACTCCGTCGCGCACTCTATGAGGCAGCTCTTGACGGTAGCCCGACAAGAATCAAACTCACAGGCAATATTAAGCTTGAGATGCTGTATGCGGCTGAAAACTTCGGCACAGAAAAACTCGATGACAATGCAATCGGCGACACATTCAACCGCTACAAACTCGGCGTACATCCTACGGCAGAGGATCCTGATCACTGGAATCCGCTGGTGATAAATCAGACTCAGGAAGAACGCGTGGTTTACGGTGCTTACTATCATGTGAGCGCAACTGACGAGCGCATCGCACGCCTTGTAATCAAGGCAGGTCAGAATGTTGTGATTGACCTTAACGGTTACACAATAGAGAAAAACGCTCGCGCAACCCATGGCGACTGGAGCAATACCTGCACAGATATCATCGGCAACTACGGTACTCTTGAAATCAAGAATTCCGCAGAAACCAAAGGCACTATCAAGGGTAATGGCTACATTTCATGCAATGGAGCAGTTCTTCATAACTATAAAGGCGGCGTAATGACTGTCGGTGCTGTCAATGTTGACGGTAATGCGGCAGGCATGACAGCAGGAACAGGTCAGTATGTTATTGCTAACGATGGCGTCAAGACTATCATCAACGGCACTAATGTATATGATACGGTATATGATACGGCAACTTCCGCTTCACTCGTTGTTAATACAGCAGGTGAAATAACAATCACAGGAAATGCAACTCTCAATCATCCCGCAACAAAGACAATCAATGTCAAGGGCGGCGATGTCATAATCGAGAGCGCAACAATCTTTTCCGACAAGTATTCTATCTATGCAGCAAAAGGCAAGACTACCATAACCGGAGAGATTACAGTGAACGGAGCCGGCAAGATGGCAGTCAAGGGCGGCGAAATTGTTAAGACTGCCAATGCAACAGTCGGTGGCGTGCCCGAAGGCTACGAATGGTTTGCCAACGTGGACGGCACACAGTCGCTCAGCAAGGCTTATGCAAAGATAGGCGAAACCTATTACAAGAGCCTCGCAGACGCACTCGAGGCTGCAAATGCAGGCGACACAGTTACACTGCTGGCGGACATCAACACGCCCGAAAAGACATATGAGATCACAAAGAACCTGACCATTGACCTGAACGGCAAGACTGTTACCGGCAGTGGTTATGACGGTGTCTTTGAGGTTACGGGCAAGAACATCGAAGTTTTCCTCAATGCCACTAACGGCGGCAAGGTTATCGCTGTTGAAAATAGCGGCTCTGCCGGCAAATATGCGATGGCAGTATGGATGTGCGGCGCCGGCAGCACATTGACAATCAACGGCGGCGAGTTTATCCAGAATATCACCAGCACGGACGACAAGCAGATGGATATGATTTATGCCTCTGCCGGCACGATTATCATCAACTCCGGTTCGTTCACCAGCGGCACGCCGAAGTGGACACTGAACATCAATGACAGTGCTTATAAGGCTGGCACAGCGAATATCATCGTAAACGGCGGTACGTTTACAGACTACGATCCGCGCAACGCAGAGAACGAAGGTAAGGGCACGAGCCTCGTTGCCAATGGCGTCGGCATTGATAAAAACGCTGACGGCACGTTCACGGCGAAGTCCGGCATGGCTGCACAGATCGTGGATGCTGACGGCAACTCTGTTGCGGCGTATGCAACCCTTGCAGACGCAATCGCTGCTGCAAAGGATGGCGATACCGTCAAGCTGCTTGCGAATCTGACGGAAACTGATGCTGCTAATGCGCATATCGTCTACGATTTGACCGGCAAGACGCTTGACCTCAACGGATTTACTTACAGCCACAACAACTTTGCGCATGTGTTTGAAGGCACGGGCGGCACTATCAAGAACGGCAAGATGGTTTGCCTGAACAGCAGCTCTTATGCGCTGTTCATCGGCGATGCAGGTTACACCACGAGCTTCACCGTGGACGGTGTTGAGCTTGCTGGCGGCATCAACATCTACAATGCGTCCGGCGTTGTGCTGAAAAACCTCACGGTAAACGGCACCAATTATTACGCAGTCTGGATGGATGAGGGCGCCTCTGCAACCATTGAAAGCGGCACTTACAATGCGGGTGATGTGGCGGTTCTCGGCTCCGGCGATAAGAGTGAGCTGCATGTCACCGGCGGTACATTCTGTGCAAACGAACAGAAACTGGTTTCCGCAAACAAGAATGGTGTTGTCGCCATCTCCGGCGGTAGCTTCACGAAGGAAGTGCTGCCTGAGTACTGTGCTGACAGATACATTCCCACACAGAACGAGGACGGCACATACGGCGTGAAGGAAGCCATGAAGGGTTCCAAGAAAAATCCGTATACTCTCGAAGAGCTCGGCAAAATGACTCGTGCTGAGTATATCGCGGCACAGGAAGCTCTCGGCGGCACAATGTATGTTAAAATCGGCGATTACAGCTACGACAAGGACGGCGTACTTGGCAACGGTGTCAGAAACGACACACCCGGTCAGATGCCCGATCACTCCAAGCTCAATGCTTACGCCGAGAACGGTTATCTCGGCGCAGAGAATGATGGTGCAAACGGCAAGAATATTATCTTTGTCGGCGGCTCTATCACAAGCGGTGTAACAGGATATACAAGCATAGACAATATAGGCACAAGCCTCTTGCTTGCAGTTCCCGCTTACACAAATGTTACATTTGAAGGCGTTACATTCGAAAATGTCATGAGCTTCAATTACCAGCTTTACACTTCTCCTTGGAGCCAGCTTGGTGAACTGAAGTTCAGCGGATGCACATTCAACGGTCTTATCGTTGGTGCAATTGCGGCTCAGACACTGACATTTAATGGATGCGAATTCAAAAATTATACCAACACAACTGAGGCAAACAACTCTAACCCCACTTGGATCAGACCTGCTTACGGCAACTGGTCTAATGGTGATAACGAGGGTCAGGGTAGCGACTTCAAGTCTCTCACAACTATCAACTTCACAAAAAATAAAGTTACAAGCACTCGTCCTGTTAAGTTTGAGTACATTTCGCAGTGGGATATCACGAGTACCGTAACTGCTACCGATAACTATTTTGATATCACGAAACAGTCCGGCGACAATTCAATCAAGAATGTCGGTCTGTATCTCGGTGCTCACACAGACGCGAATGAGTTCCATCTCGTGGCGGCTGATAACACCAAGAGTGAGAACACCGCGGCGCTCTACACCATCCCGAGTGGCAAGACATCTCTGCCTGTAGACTCGACCGTTAAGAATACTGCCGGCGAATCCATTGAGCTGACAGATGCTCTCAAGTGGAAGGCTACTGACGCCAAGAAGGACAAGATTGTCCTCAAGACAGTTATCGCGGTTGCTTCCATCGGCGAGAGAAGGTTCGCAACACTCGAGGAAGCTGTTGCTGCAGTCGCGAAGAATGGCGAAGAAGTGACAATCAAACTGCTTTCAAACATTACAGCAGGCGGTATTGATGTTGCTGCTGGTCAGAATATCGTATTTGACTTTGACGGTCATACATATACACTTGACGGTAGCATGGTTGGTTCTACAGGAACTAAGACAAATGGCTTCAGATTCCTCAAGGGAAGCACAGTTGTACTTAAAAATGGTACGCTTGCTAACGGAAACGGATCTCCTGCAAAGGCAATGATTAACTCATATGCTACATTGAAGCTTGTAGACTTCTCAGTCGATGCAAGAACTACTGCGGTTGCGGAAACAGGTTCTGCATATGGCTATGCGGCACTGTATATTTCGAATGGCGTTACTACAGTGACAGGAAACGGCAACTATACAACAAGCGATGACAACTTTGTAATACTTATAGCAAATGTTGGAGACTATACTGACGGAGCAAGCCTTGTATTTGATGAAAATTACACAGGAACTGTTTCCGGAAAAGTAAGCACAGGCAACAAGCAGAATGCTACAGTTGAAATCAAGAACGGTAAATTTGATCTTAAATCGATTGATGTCGAAAATACAAATACAACTGTTACTATCTCCGGCGGTAAGTTCAAGAACATTGAGATTGCAGGCAAGTACCTCGACAATAAGGCTTTCGATACAGAGGCTGACGCAGACGGATATTATGCTGTAATGGCTCATCCGATTACCGGAATTGGTCTTTCTATAGGCGAGGATATTTCGCTTAGAGTGATAGTACGCAATGGTTATCAGGATGGCAAGTTGTTCTACTCCTATATCGATGCTAATGGTAATCTTGTAGAAGAAAAGGCGACTATTGGAAAAGATACAAAGGGCAATTATGTATTTAGAATATATAATATCAACCCTCAGAGAGCTGGTACAATATATACGCTTAGATATGAAGATAAGGCTGGAAATACTGTTGGCGCTCTCAAAGAGGCAAGCATCTTAACTTATCTCGAAGGACTTTATGACAAAAAAATAGAAAACGAGACAGCAACAAAGGAAGCTGCTAGAAAAGTATATATCGCTAACTTCCTTGAGTATTGTGCTGCAGCAGCAACTCGTGCTTATCCTGATGACGAGAGTAGAACGCAGGCTATCAGAGACCTTATGAACAAGCTTGGCTTAGAAGTAACACATTTTACTCTTGATGAAGATCATGCTGGCGAAACTTATAATGACAATGCTGAAAAGGTATTCACAGGATTGGGCATTGAATACGGTAGCATCATGAGAATCTATTATGCTGTATCTGAAGAAGCATATAATGCAGGATATGTATATAAGCAGGCAGGTCATGTAATTTCTAATCCGATCGAGATAGTAGAAGGCAAAAACGGAAAGGAATACAGACTTTACCTCAACATCCCTCCGTATGAGTATTTCAGCGGTCAAACTATTACTGTTGAAGACAGCGAAGGAAATACTATTTGCGTATATTCATGTCCTATGGGACGCATACTGCTTAGATTTTCGAATACTGAGAAGTATGAAGAAAAAGTCACAAGCGTGGCAAGAGCAGCATTTGACTATTGTGCAGCACTCAAAGCTTATTTGAGAAGTAAATAATTAACACAGGAGGCTCTTTACTATGAAAGAAGTGTTTGAAGCTGCTAAGATTGAACTCATACTCATAAGTAATGAGGACATTCTTACGGGTGGGTCTGCAGAAGGCGATAATCATATCGAAGATGGCGACTCGGGGCTTTCATGATGCCCTAAAAAACCAAAGGCACCCATTTGGGTGCCTTTGGTTTTTCCGTTCAACTCTGAAAAATCATAGAAACTTAAAAAATTGATATTATATTGACAAAATTACCGCCTGAATGTAAAATATTAACAGTAAATGTTCGGCAGGAGGCTACAGCACCGGATTGATAGCTTCACAGAAAGAGCTATCGAAAAGGGAAGGGTCTTTTATACATAATATCACGTTTATATAATGAAAGAAAATCACACGCAAGCCGTACCGCATCGGTCGGCAATCCGGAGGGATCTATGACAAGAGAAGCATTTCTTGAATATTGCGGTTCGGTGCTCGGCACAGAGCCGGATTATCCGTTTGAAGACAATTTTGAAACGGCGGTATTGCGTCATATGGGCAATCGCAAATGGTTTGCTCTTGTGATGAAGGTGCCAAAGCGAAAATTCGGCTTTGACAGCGACGAAATAATTGATATAGTAAATCTGAAGTTGCCTGTAGAAATGTTCGGTTCATTTGGCAAGGAGGACGGCGTTTATCCTGCATACCACATGAATAAGTTGCATTGGATTTCGGTTATGCTTTCTGCCGCCGCAGACAACACGGTTGAATTTCTTGTCAATGTAAGCTACGAGGTGACGAAAACCAGCCCGCGCAAATGCAAAAAAGAAGATGTATAATGCGCACAAAAACGGCAGGCATGTTTGCCTGCCGTTTTTATAATGCTTAGTGCCCGATAAATAAAACGGTAGCTAATGTTTCGGGCAAAAGCTCGATATACCACCACTTACCCTTGAAAAAGAATTGTACCTGCTCCTTTGTCGAGTTCGGATTTACCAACATGAGTGCTGCGGTTTATTGCTTGTACTTATGTGGAAGCATTACTTATTCTCTTGAAAATACATACCAATACGTCCTACCGCCGCCAAACGAATAATCGCCGCATTTCCATTCTTTGAAAAGATATTCTTTGCCGTTAATCGTTTTTATTTCGTATGCAGACGCGGTCTTTTCACGCCTGTTCAGAACAAATCCTTTCGTCCATACGGAGGTGACGCTGCTTGTTCCGTTTTGGGTTGCCGATACAAACGCTCCGTTTTCTTTGAACTCTACCGAGAGCGCAAACAAATCTTCCTCTTTCAAGTTCTGCTTGTCGGGGTCGAAGCTTTCTTTGTGAATAACAAAATCCCGCACTTTCCATTTGCCGAGAACAGCAGTGTCATTTACAAACGGATAGTCGATATTGTCACATTTTCTGAACTCTTCTTGCGAAGCATAGTGTCTGTCGTCTGCCTTTTCATATATCCATATTTCGGGAACGCCGAATCCGATACCGCTGTCGCCACAATCGGTCATCTCAAGGAAAAGAAGCTTGTGTCCGTCGATGTTTTCGATTGTATAATGATTTGCATACTGTGTATCCGGCTTTGGTCCGCCTGTAAACATCGTCCCTTTTGTCCAACCGTCTACTGCCCAGTAACCTTTTCCGCCGTCGATAAAATACAGCTCGTGGAGCCAAGTCGAGTGACTGCATTTCGGCTTTCCGTAGATAAACTGCTCGCGCGTCGGCACAATGTCAACAACTTTCCACTTTCCGCATACTTCGGGGTCGTCCGTAAAGGGCGCATTTGATTTTTTGTCGGAATACGAAGGCTCTTTTGCTTTCCCGCTTACGGAAACTTTGAGCTCAACTGTTCCGTCATCGTGATAAATTTCATAATAAGCACCGCAAACCTTATAATCCGAGCTTTCAAGATGTCTGATAATAGCTTTGTATGCTTCGTCAAGCTCATTTTCCTTACAGCAGAGGGAAGCGACATTATTTCCGAAAGTAAGTGTCTTTTCGCTGCATGCGCTGTTCTTTGGCAGGCTGCCTGTGATTTCCGCGCATGCGGCAAGGTCAAAATCGGATTCTTTATATTCCGTTTCATAATTGATTATGATTTTTCGCCTGCCTATGATGGCTTTCGGCAATTTTTCCGCAATGTCGGCGGCTTCGCGCAGAGCATCCGCTTTTGAACCGTAAAATCTGCGCACAAAGGCAATACGGATTTCATCCGTTTCTTTGATAATAACATTAAACATATTTGACTCTCCTTTTGTAAGACTGTTTTTTATGGATTTGATTCTTTTCAGCTGTTTTTCGGTATTTTCGATGAGTAAATTCAATTCCGTAAGCTTTGCATTCAGTATCTCGGTGATTTTATCGCGGTTATCGACCGAAAGCTGTACTTTTATCTCATCGAGAGAAAAGCCGAGTTCCTTTAAGGCAATTATACGGTAGCAATCCACCAATTTTGAAGCGGAATAATACCGATATCCTGTGAATTTATCAATCTTATCCGGAATAAGAAGCCCTTGCGCATCATAATAGCGCAGAGCTTTTACAGATATATTGCACAGTTTTGATAATTCGCCTATCCTATACATAATCTTTTCCTTTCTTTCGGATTTTGCAATCGCAAAAACAGCGCTGTTTCTTTCTTGCAAGTCAAGTGTATCATTACAGTTAGGAGGAGAGTCAAGAGGTTTTTGAAAAATTTTTGAAATTATTTTAAATCAGCCGAAGGCAGGGAAGAGCGAGTCAATTTTTGCCGGGCTTGCTCTGCGAAAATTATATCATATTTTTTGAAATTTGTCCATTATAAATCCGTCGAGAGCGATTTTGAGACTACCTAACAAAAAATAAGGGCTGACCATGGCAGTCAGCCCCTGAAAATGTGCGATTTTATTCAGTCTTGCTTGAAATACGGTTCCGTTCTTCCTCCGCTATAATATGCAAAGATTTCAGGCTTATTGATGATTTCTCTTGCAAAAATCAGCAAGGCTACGAATGACGGTGTAGGCCAGAATTGGTATACTGTTTGCGCTTCGTCGTCCATTTCAATCTGTGAAGTGGAAACAAGATGATATTTTTTGAGCGTTTTCAGTATTTCATCTGCCTTTTGAGCATCTATGCCGAGATTTTTGACAAGCAGCATCGGCGTGAATGATTTTTTCGCATCACGCTGATTCAGAAAAACGCATGCATCGAAAAAAGCTTTATCTGCCATATCCTTAAAAAAGGTGTGGTAATCTACACCATTGAAATAAGCGTCGTTTGTGCTGTGAGGATTCGGAACAATCAAAAAGTATTGACTACAATTGGCGATTCCCATGCGGGTAAAGCCATCGTCGCGCATAACTGATGAATAGTGTTGAGCGCTACAATCGATTTCTTTTTCATAATCCTCAATACTGCCTTTATCGGTATATTTCGGATACGGCATAAGCGCGCGTTCTATATCATAGCAAAGATTGAAAGCGGCTTTTATCTTTTGCTCATCGGGAGTCTCAATTATCTTTTTCATCAGGGTCGATTGAAGATTGCTATCGGAAGTGTTTCTGGAAAAAAGACTGTCAATGGAAACGGCAAAGAAATCCGCGATTTTCGGAAGCAACTCGATATCGGGCACTCCGCCGTTTTCCCATTTTGATACAGCCTGCGTGCTGACACCGACATATTTTGCAAGTTCCTCCTGCTTTACGCCTTTTTCCTTGCGCAATGACGCGATTTGTTTTCCTATCGTTTCAATACCCATAAAAATTTCTCCTTTGATAATATTTTTTGAAAGCCGCTTTCGTTGCCTTAATTATAACACAAATCGCGGTTGATTTCAATGGAGACGGAATTTACAAAAATCAATCCGCAGTTGACTTTCGCCTGACCAAGGGCGGGGCAATTGCACAGCTTGACAGTTAAAATTCATATTCAATCATAGCGCACCTACGACAAAACAGTCGAAATTTATTGCTTTTATCCGGATTTTTCTTTATAATATAATTACAGTCGAAAAAATTATTATCGCAACCCAACCTTTTCGCGCATTTTGCGCACTTATAGGCGAACCCCCACAAAATAAAGAAAGGACGCTTTATGAATAACCATTTTGACAAAACAGACGAAGCTCTCGTAGAGCTCACGCTCCTCGGAGACGAAACTGCATATGAAGAGCTTGTTACCCGTCATCAGCGCGCGGTGATGGGAACGGCTTACAAGGTGACGAAAAACAGATTTTCCGCGGAGGACGCTTCGCAGGATGCGTTTGTTTCCGCATGGATGAATCTCTGTGAGCTTCGCGACGCTTCAAAATTCGGCGCATGGGTCTGCTCGTTTGCGAAAAACTGCGCAAGAACGCTTGAAAGGCATTATCGCGCGGCGATACCCGATATCAGCCTCGACACGCTCGAGGGCTTTGAGATCGCGGAAGAGGATGAACCTTTTGCCGAAGATGACCTTGAAAATGTCCGTCGTTCGGTCGATTTGCTCAGCGAAAAGATAAGAGAAACCGTCCGCCTGCATTATTTCGAGGGAAAATCCGTTGCGGAAATAGCAAAAATACTGTCCGTTCCCGTGGGAACTGTCAAATGGCGCCTTTCTGAGGGGAGAAAACAACTGAGAAAGGGTTACGGTATTATGGAGAAAACATACGACGAAAACGAAAGCCTCGTTGCCCGCGTCATGCGTCAGGTCGAGGCGCTCAAGCTTTGGCAGCTCAAAAACGACAAGACCGGTTTTGAAGAAGAATATCGCGCCGTTCTTGCAAATGTCGAGGCGCTTGAAGATTCAAAGGAAAAAAGTTCTATGCTCGCCGATACTCTTCTGCGCGGCTATTGGTGGCTTCCGGGCGAAAAGAATAAAGAGGTTTTTGAGAGAATCAAAAAATCCGCCGAGGACGGTCATAACGATGACGTCATGATGACGGTCGCATACATGGAACATGAAAAATATTCCGGCGAGGAAAGAATCAGATTCATGCGTGAAACGCAGATACCTTATTACCGCGAGGGCGGCTATCCGAAAACGCTGGCTTATATATGGTTCTGGCTCGGATATGAATACCGCAAAAAGGGAGAATACGAGGAAGCTATACGTTGCTATGAGCAGGTGATGAATATCCTCACGCCCTCGGACGTATATTATGCAAATGCAAAATCTGCCATCGAGGGAGAAAAGCGCTCTATCGCTGCCGAAAAAAATCCTGAGGTCATCCGTTACAATCCCGATGTTTCGGGCGAGGTTTATAAAAAAATCGATGGCAAGTTATATTTATGGCAACTGCCCGGATACGGCTATTGCGCAGACTCTGCCGAGCGCGCTCTTTTCTGGAATATGTCCCTCTGCGACGGTTTGATGCTTGATGAGAGCATGAAGACAGGCGACACGGTTACGTCGTCGGACGAAAAAATTACGCTCACATATCTGAAAAACGACGGCGCATGCGATACGCCCGCAGGGCATTTTGAAAACTGCTCCGTATATATTATCGATGGCGAACGCTATGGACTTACTCATTGCGAAACTTGGCTTTGCGACGGAATCGGCATCGTCCGCCAGATCGTAACAAGGCATGATGACTCATACGAATGGGTGCTTTCGTCATATAAGACAAGCGACAAAGGCGGACTTCTCCCCTTTGAAACGGGCAATCGCTGGGAATATGCGCTTGCCGAGCGCGAAGCTACAGGAATAACGGAAAGAGAAAACATTTTTGAAGTTACCGCATGCGATGCCGGCTCCGTGACGCTTTCGAGCATGAACTTTATGGCTGTGACAGGCTATTACGACACATGGGAGGGCAAAACGGCAGAAGCGAGGTACTGCTACTGCAAAAATATAACATCCGACGACGAAATTCTTTGCGATGTGAGCGGCGCGATGAAGCGTGCCGAAGAACTTGCCGTAACAAAGCGTCAGAAGCTGCACACTGCCATAGCAAACAAGGTAATGCGCCGCATTTTTGAAACCGATCCTGCGGAAAATCCGAATTATACGGAAAAAGGCAGATGGAATTTCTTTGAATACGATGCGATAAAAAAAGCCGACGGCAAAATCAGCTGTGACGACCTCCGCAAATACAGCTTTGAATGGAAAGATATGTCGGATTGCGGCAGGAAATGCGTCGGCTACAAGGTGCTTTACAGCTTCTTCTTTTCAATTTTGCAGGATGCGGCAGGCTGTCTGTGGTCGGATAAATGGCAGGACGGCTATCATTTCGATGAGAGAAAATCGGGCAAATATGTCACAAAGAATTTCAATGTCAAGGGCGGCGAAACGGTCGTTACGCCTGCGGGCACATTTGAAAACTGCCTGCGAGTCAGCTTCGATTTTCAGGCGTGGGGATATTTCTCCGGCAGAAGCGAATATCTCTTTGCGGACGGTGTCGGCATTGTGCGCTTTGAGCATCCTTACGGAGAAGACAAATGCGCCGTATGGGAGCTGACGGAATATAAAGGAACAGGCAAGGGATTTTTCCCCACCGACGACGGACTTTTCCGCAGATATGAAGCAGATGCCCTTTCCGACGGCTGGCACGGCTCTGTCGAATACACATTCGACGAAGATGAAACCGGCACTGTCATGTTCAAAAACGCTCTCGGCAATCAGGACAGAGCGGACTACGAGAAAATGAAGAAAAAATAAAAAGGCGAAATTAAACCACAGGTTGATTTTTTCCTAATACAGCGTTGTTGACCCACCTCCATTCTTATGATATAATTTAATCAGTGAAGCGCATCACAATTAATTTTGGAGGTTCCTTATGACTAACATCAATATTGGCAATAAGATACGGCAACTCAGAAAAAAGAAAGGCATTACTCAAGAATCGCTTGCTTCTGTACTTTCCGTTTCCCCGCAAGCAGTAAGCAAATGGGAGAGCGGTCTAACATATCCCGATGTGGAAATAATACCGATTATCGCAGGATATTTTGAGGTTTCTATGGATATTCTGTTTGGTTACGATGTTCGTGAGATGAAAGCAAAGATCCAAAAGATTATTGATGATGCCATGAAATATTTCTTTGATGATACTGCAAAATATATTAAAATTATAAAAGATGCTTTACAAGATTATCCCGAAAATGAAGATTTACTTGCAGCTCTTTTGGATGGATATGAATACACTTTGCGTGACAAAGGGGATACCTCTCATTTAGATGAAATGATAGAGCTATCGCAGAAAATCATTACAGAAAGCACCGATTTTATTAAAGTGTGCAATGTAAAAGACAGTCAAGCTGCAGCATATCTCAAAAAAGGTGAATACCAAGAAGCGAAAAAAGTATTAAAAACACTTCCTCGTGAGTATAATCTTCGGGACGAAGCATTTGCATTCAGACTATCCGGAAAAGACAAACTGAATGGAGCATGCTTTTCAAGGTGCCATCATCTGCAGGGCTTATATATAGCTTGTATGGAAGAAGGCGATGCATGGTTTTTCATGAATCAGCATTCTGATGTTAAGCTCCGTAATTATACTCCCGATGATTATATACCGGAAGCGCTGAAGTGCTATAAAAAGGGGCTTCGCGTTCTCACAACATTTCTTTTGACAGATTGCCATGATAATCCCGCAGATCAATACCTTTGGGACGGTATGCAGACTTTTCATTGGGCTTTCCATCAATGTATTGCTGCTTGTTATAAAAAATTTGGTAATATTGAAGAGTGTGACAAGTCCGTTTCCGAAGCATATAGACTCATATCAGTGGCATGGAAAGATTTTGAAGAAAATAAAGCACGCTACATGGAGCCATTCTATAAATATCTCGAAGACTATGGTCTTGCCGAGTATATCAGATAGAATAACTATACCGATCATAAGCAGAAAATCAGCCGAAAGTGGGGTAAAACATCACTTTCGGCTGATTTTATTACTTCGTAAACCCAAAATATTCGGCAACCTCAAAGGCGGTAGTATCTATGCTTGTATGATTGTTCCAAATAATATTTTTGATGCCAAGCTCGGTGACCCAATCGGGGATATTCGATTCGGCAGGAGTAACACATTCATAAGCATGCTCTATAACTCGTTGCTTTTCTCATCGTTCAGATCTGTCCGCCCGGCAACAGTATCGCGTATATTTTCATGATCGGGACGGTTAAACCAATCAAAAGAAGTACTCTGATTACAAAGATGAACCGCATTTGTCGCAACCGGAGCAATGGCAGAATAATCAATATCTCCCTCACAAATGATAACATTATGCAGAGAAGAAAGCTGAATGAGCTCGGCGACCATCATCGGAGTCATTTCAGCCACGAAATGCACCTCACGCTCTGCAATTACCTCTTTGGGCAACTCCCAAAAGCTTTTAACCCCGTATTCTTTTTCAAAGTTACGGCACATATAGGGCTGGTCAACAGGATTGGCTAATTTCATTTGACGGTTTCGGCTTTCATCGGTACTGTAAACATAGAAGCCGTATTTTTTACTTAAACTATTTGCTATGGTTGTTTTTCCTCTACCCCAGATGAAGTATACATTTTTTAATTTGTTTTTAATAATGCTGTCTGCAATATTCATTAATTACCTCGCAGTTTCTCCAAAACGTGCTCAATTCGCTTGAATAATAAAATACTCAAATAAAACGAAATAATCCGAAGGCTTCTCATATTCGTAAAATGTCCGGATTGTTTTCTTGCGCTTGAGATGACAGGAGTCGAACCTGCCTGAACTTGCTCCCAAACCGTAAAATCCTTGTAAAATAAGGGGGGTTGAGTGATTTTTGATACTTTTTAATCTGAAATCACTGCTTTCGGGTGCTCTTGTCAACACTATTTCCACATAGTCCGAAGCCGTAGATGGTCAAAAATGTGGTCAGACCTCAAATCGCATATCATCAATCCCACCTCAAAAGAGCCGCAAGCTCCGCCCCGAGGTGGATTTTTTACTGTAACCATTATAGCACAACTTCGATGAAAAGTCAAATCGCTTTGGGTGAAGATTTTATTCCACAGTGAGCAAGGACAGAAACACCTCGTTCAGCTCGTTCCAGTCGCGAACATCCTCGGACGGTAATCCTGCTATGATGCCTTCGATCTCCTCAATGTTACGATCCAAATATTCGTTAACACGGTCGAATCGTTTGCCCTCTCCGATCTCGGGCATATTCATTTTCATATCAAGCAGCTTCTCAACATCGGGCTTCAGATCTTCGTCAAGATACTTGTCCATCAAGGTGCGGAACAGCATCGGCGGTGGTGTGCCTTCTGCAAGGATCCATTTGCACGCAAGCAACGGACGAAGCACGTAGAAATACTTTTTCAGCCTTACCGTTTCACCCTTCAGATATTCGCGATAGTTGCTCTTGGCTGTACTGAGATAGTGGTAAAGTCCCGACTTCGCCACGAAATAGCGGTTAATGATAGCTGATATGTTCTGCCACTCTTCGGTCGTCTTATACACGATAGGCGAGGAATTCCATTCAAACAGCGTCGGGTTTGATTTATGAAGCAGAGTCAGCGCCTTTTGAATATCCCATCCGTTGATATCAAGCGTATCATCCAACTGCCATTCAATAACATCGCGAGTTTTGTCAAGGCGCAGGTAGAACTCCTTGGGGCGAACGTATATGAAACGCACGTCGTAGTCGCTGTCAGGCGAGGCAAAGCCCCACGCCCTGCTTCCCGACTCAATACAGTGCAAAATCTTTATGTTTTCTCGTTTCTCGATCTCGTCAAGTTTTGCAAGAATAGTGTCTCTCATAGGTCTTTCCTCCTTTTGAGGTTTGTTCTATTATACCATAAAAATGTGAATTCTTCAAGTCAACTCACAGTTAAATATTTGCACCGCTGTAATCAAATATAACCGACGAGCGATGATAATCAAAGATAACCGTTCCTCCAAAACCGGATTCACCATAGAAGTAATTGTAGTAAACATAACATTCCGAGAAATGCTTTCTCAGAAGATTCTTGACTTGAAAATTTTACAAGTTTTTATTGAAACGCTATTGATATTTCGTCGGAATTAGTGTATAATATATCCGACGAGGTGATACCATGAAACGAACCATTTCTATCAGAAAAATGGAAGATAGGATCCGGAACTCGCCCAAAGGCACAATCTTTTTGACATCTGATTTTACGGATCTATCATCGTCGGATGCTGCAAACAGAGCCCTTCTTCGCCTTGAAGAAGCTGGTCTGATTCGCAGGATCCTTTTCGGCGTTTATGAATATCCCGATTATAATGCATTTTTAGACGAATATGCCGAGCCTTCACCCGATGCGGTGGCACACGCATTGGCAAGAAAATTCGGATGGACGATCGTTCCCTGCGGCGATACCGCACTGAATAGGCTCGGTCTTTCCTCTCAGGTTCCTGCGGTTTGGCTCTATGTCAGCGACGGAACGTATAAAGAATACACCTACGGAAAAACGGTCATCCGATTCAAGCGTACTACCAACAAAGAAATTTCAAAGATTTCATATAAGACCGCACTTGTTATTCAAGCAGTAAAAGCGCTCGGCAAGGAAAATATCACCGACGAGATCAAAAATAAAATTGCATCGACAACGACAGACGAAGAAAAAGCCAAAATGTTTGCAGAAGCAAAATACGCAACATCGTGGATCTATGATGTGATAAAAGAGATTTGCGGAGGGGCAAGATGATATATATTGCAACCATGCCGGCGCGCGACCGCGAGGCGCTGTTCCGGAATACCGTCACAAAGATAGTATGAGCGAGGCAATTATCGAAAAAGATATTTTGGTCTGCTATCATTGTGATATCATTACACTGTAAATTCATCTTATCGTCCTTAGTCTACATGGGCAAACACAAAAAATATTCCGATGGCAGAAAAAGCGAGGTGTCTGATATGAAGGAAACAAAATACATAACGATTCCAATGAAGAAAAATGAAATTGTGATTAAGATAGATACCGTTCTTTATGTATTTATGGAAAGGAATATTGCCGAGATACACGCTTCCGGTGATAGGGTTTACAAGACCAGAATGACGCTGAGCGAGCTTGAAGATCAACTCGGTGACGGTTTTATCAAGGTGCATCGAGGCTGTCTCGTATCGGCGATGGCGATACATGAGGTCACCGATAAAATTCATTTGATCAACGGTGAGACCCTGGATTACGTTGTGCGAAAGAAAAAGGAGATCCTTACCCAGCTTTATGCAAAGCAAAAGAAAATAATCAGCAGTTTCAATGATGCCGGTATTCCGAAAACAGAAGAAGAATATCATGTATATTACCGCAGTTTTGACACGATGCCCTTTGCGTTTACGGATATTGAGATGGTATTCGATGAGGAGCGACGCGCAGTAGATTGGATCTTTCGGTACGGTAATTCGGCTCTGGCAAGACTGGAAAAATTGCCGTTGGATAAGCTGATCGGCAGTTCCTTCGGAAGTCTGTTTTCCAATATGGATTCAAAATGGCTTCGCAGTTACGAATGTGTGACGCTTTACGGCGAAACGCTGGAGATCATTGATTACAGTCCGGAGATCGATACTTATCTGGATGTTATCTGCTTCCCGACCTTCAAAGGTCACTGCGGATGCTTGCTCTTCGATATCTCAGAGGTGAAGTTTGCCCATGAAAGCAGCGATTCCGAAAGAGCCATGATGCTGTATTTCGAGAAACTGCTGGAAAGGAACAACTTATAACCGCAACAACAAAAAACTGAAAAACAGCCGCATACAACCGCCGGTTATGCCTGTTACATTATTTTTACAAGCGTGTAACAGCCATATGGCGAGGTGTGCGGCTGCTTTTGTCGATTCGTCCCATCTTGATGTCGATTCGTCCCAAACGCTTGAAAAGCGCTTTTAAAAATTGTATAATGTATCGTGAACAAGTAGGTAAACAATCAAAATCCGTATCCGGCTGAATTATCACCGGAAAATACGTTAAATTGAATTTCTCAAGGAGGTATTAACCGAATATGATCAACACAAATGGAAAAGAAAAAAATCTAAAATGGCTCATTATCACTCTGGCTATCGGCATTGTGATCTGCCTCGGGGTGACGATCTGGGCGCTGTTCTTCCGAGGGGGCGACGACATCTCGCCGGACTATCCTCTGCAGGGGATTGAGTCAAACCAAACCCCGATCGACGGTGACGACAGCGGCAAGTTAGACACTCCCGAAGGCGGCGGTGCCATCAATGTCACCTACGGCACGGCGGCAACGGTCGACCTCTCTGAAAAAACCGTTACCATTTATTACGCCAACCCCAACGCATCCAATCAGAATGTTTCCATACTGATTATGGTGAACGATTTGGTGGTGGCGAAATCCGACCTGATCACGCCGGGCAACCAGGTGAGCAAGCTGGAGCTTCAAAAGGATGCGGCATCCAGATTGCAGGTCGGCGGCTATAATGCCGAGCTGGTGGTTCGGGCTTATGATCCCGAAAGCGGCGAAAAGGCGATGGTCGATACGAAGGGCGAACTCACATTGACTGTTACCGAGTAAGAATCAATGTTAAAAGCAAAAATACATCGGAAAGGAGAAAACTATAATGAAACGATCACTCTCTGTTCTGCTTGTCGCACTTATGGTGTTTTCTTTCACGGCAACGGTCTGTGCGGCAGAAAACAGCGGCGGCAGCAGCACGATCAACGTGGCGGGCGAATATTCCGTCGCCTCTACCGGTGAAGTCGTATCGGTGGATGTCGGCTGGGAGGAAATGTCCTTCCAATACACCGAGGGCGAAAAGAAATGGGATTTCGGCACGCACTCCTACATAGGCGGCGAGAACGGCGGCTGGTCGGATAATAAGCCGGGAATTACCATGACGAACCACTCCAATGTGGATGTGGTAGCGGAGCTGAGCTTTGCGCCTGCGGCAAGTGTCACCGGCACTTTCTACAGCAAAAGCGGCGACACCTACACGGCACTGTCTGCCGACGAGCAGGGTGCCAATCTGAGCGCGGCAGCCGAGGGCTCGGCACAGTCCGCAGCCGACGCAAAAACCTTTTACTTCGGCATCAGCGGCGGTGCTATCACAAAGAATACTCCCCTTGGAACGATAACCGTCAGCATTTCCTTCAAGCCTTCATTTAACGAAGCCGACCTTGCTGCCTTTACTTACACGACCGACAGCTTCGGCAGAGTGAAGATCACAGGCGTTAAGGACACCTCTGTGACCGAGCTTGTGGTACCCGACTTTGTTTATGAGATTGAACTCGGTGCGCTGAAAGACTGCACGAGCCTTGTAAAGCTCACGGTTCCCTTTGCCGGCAACCGCTCCAACGGCGAATCTTACACCATCGGCTATGCCTTCGGTGCGAAGAACTATAAACAAGGCGGCGCAGTCCTGCCGGAAACGCTGAAGGATATCACCGTAACCGGCGGCTATTCCCGCAATGAAACTTTGAAAACCAATGCTTTTTATAACTGCTACCATCTTACTAACATTACTATCGACAAAGGCGTCAAAAAAATTGAAAACGGCATCTTTTTCGACTGTATTTCTCTTGAAAGTCTGACTCTGCCGTTTGTGGGAGAAAGAGAAGAGAATGCACCGACCTATCCGTTTAAGTGGCCGTTTAGCTATGCTACAAATTGTGCCGATGTAATGAGAAAGGTCGGTAGCGGCGACAAACCGACAATGCATCGGGATACATATAATTGGTCTACTAATTTTGATAATTCCTATAATTTAATTGCCTCTATCCCAATGTCCTTAAAAACGGTTACTGTCAAGAGCGGCGAACTGGGATATTCCTGCTTTCAAGGATGCCAGGATATTGAAAAAGTTATCCTTGAAGAAGGAGTTACTAAGATAGGCAAAATTTGCTTCCAAGGCTGCAGTAGCTTAACTGATATTGAATTTCCAAGTACGATCGAAGAGATGTACGGATCCTTTAAAAACGATTTTTATGGTTGTCCCTATGCCAATAATCTCATTGAAAAGGCACAGGCAGAAGGTTCAGACGGGTTTATTTACCTGAATGATACGATACTGGCTGCTTATTACGGTTCTGAAGAGACTGTGAAAATCAAAGAGGGTACCGTTACGGTTGCAGATCGAGCATTTTCATATAGCTCAAATGTAAAACATATTATATGTCCGGAATCGCTCAGATATGTGGGGGTGAGGTTACATTTTGCAACCGAGCCAACATTCCCAAGTACTTTAGAAAGCATTGAGCTGAACGAAGGGCTTGAAGTGATCGGTACATACGCATTTAATGGCGCGAGCAATCTAACTGACATCACGATTCCCGATTCTGTGAAATATGTGGGATATAATGCATTTACTAACACAGGCTGGCTTAATAAGCAGCCGGACGGCCCCGTATATGCCGGCAAGGTGCTTTATACATACAAAGGAACGATGCCGGCGAATACAACATTCGTGGTGAAGGACGGTACAGAGGCAATTGCTGATAATGCATTGCAGAATCAATCAAATCTTGTTGGCATAGATATCCCCGACAGCGTTACCTCAATCGGTTACGAGGCTTTTTACAACGATGGTAATTTAGCCGATATTACTTTGCCGAAAAACCTTACCCATTTAGGCTGTCAAGCTTTTAGCTATTGTAATTCCTTAAGTGAGTTGACGATTCCAAAAACTCTTAAAATGCTGCCAGCGCTATCATGCACCAAGCTTCCGAATTTGAAATTAAAATTTGAAGAAGGCTCCCAGTTGGAAGTCATCGCTTACGGAGCGTTGGCTTGTCTTACTAATACCGTGTTTCTTCCTGCCGGTGTGCGCTATGTCGAAACATTTGGACTATCTACTACTGCAACTGTGGTGCTGCCTGTAGATTTTTGCAATACAACGATATGCCACAATGGATTCGGCTATACCACATCCCCTTCCGAAAAACTCCTTTATATGGGAACCGAGGCGCAGGCCGGAGGGCTGACCGGTGTGGTATACTATAGTGAAAGTGAAACTGAATGTAAAGAAGAGAATTATCACGGTGAAACAAATTACAGCGGTCAGTATTGGCACTATGACGAAAACGGAAATCCGGTCATCTGGGGCAACGAATCATTTGATAGCGCGTATCGCCTTCTCTACGGAACTGCCGGAACCTCAGACAGTGAAGGACCCGCCAAGCTTTTCGACAGTAGTACGTCAACCAAATGGTGCCTGAACTTTAATTCGGCAACCGGCGCATATGTTGCTTTCGCGTTGGAAGAAGCTAAGGCAATCAGCGGATACACGTTTACAACCGCAAATGACACCGCCAGCAATACCGGCAGAAATCCAAAATCTTGGGTAATTTACGGCTCAAACGACACAGCCTGCGAAAGCGAGAGTTACACCGGCTGGACGGAAATCTGCAGAGTGACAGACGATACCACCATGCAGGGCGTGAACTTTACGGATTACTCCTTTGCAGTTGACGGAAACACAACAGCGTATCAGTATTACAAAATTGTGTTTACGGCAAACGGCGGTGACGGTTCCCTCCAGCTTTCGGAGATCTCGCTGTACTAACGCAGTCACAATTTCAAAGCCTCCCCTTACACAGAGGAGCCAATAACATAAAATATTCTGAAAGGAACATACCGTTATGAAAAAATTATTTACAATACTTCTTGCAGTTGCAATGCTTGCTTCTATGTCCGTAACCGCCTTTGCGGCAGATGACACCGTAACAACAGACGGCGGCAGCAAGGAAATTTCCGTCAACGCAAAGTATGTGGACGGAGTCTCCACACCCGATGTTATCAGCGCTGATATTGAATGGGGCGCTATGGAATTTACCTACTCTGTGGGGGGCACCAAGGTCTGGGATGCACAAACCCATCAGTACACCGTGACCGACGCCACCGGCGGCTGGAGCGAGAACGGAAACACCGTGAAGGTCACCAACCACTCCAATGTGGATGTGAAAGCCACCTTTACTTATGCGCCGGAAAGCGGCAACACCCTGACCGGTGCCTTTACCTACGACAACAGCAAAACCGCTGACAGCACCGGCGCAGTTTCCCTTGCAGCGGGTGTTGAAGGACAGGTAAACGCTGCCGACTATGTCACCGCCACCCTCAAGCTCAGCGGCACACCGAGCGACACCATGACCGATTTCACCAAGGTCGGTACGATAACAGTTAAAATCACGAAGTAAAATCTGTCAGAAAGGAGGATACCATTATGAAAAAACTATTTGCAACACTTCTCGCAGTCGCAATGCTTGCTTCTATGACGGTAACCGCATTCGCAGCGGAAACTAACACCGGCACACAGGACACCGAAATCACCGTAAACGGTTCCTTTGTTTCCGGCACGGCGGGTTCATCGGTTATCTCGGTGGATATTGCCTGGGATGCTATGGACTTTACCTACACAGGCGCATCGCAGGGTACATGGAACCCGGCTACCCACGCTTATGAAGGCGCAACAGAGGGCGGTTGGTCAGACAACACCCCTGCCATCACCGTCACTAATCACTCCAATGTCGCTATAAACGCTACATTAGACTTTACCCCTGATGTTACAGGTGTAATCGGTACCTTCACCGAAGCCAGCGGCACTGCAAACGACAACGTTCTTGAGCTTGCCACGGCAGAGGGCACAGCGGTTGCAGATGCTCCTACCGCTTCAGCCAACTTCGGCATCAGCGGTGCGGCAATCGACGCAGACAAAGCCCTCGGCACCATCACCGTAGCCATCGCAAAGGCTGAGTAATTCCACTTAGTTCTTGTCAAGGCAGGGCGACCTGCTCTGCCTTGACCTATGCCTAAAGGGTAACGGTAATCATTCGGAAAGGATCAAACGCTTATGAAGAAAATTTGCACATTTATTCTCACAATGGTGTTGGTGCTCTCTCTTTCTATGACGGCATTTGCTATGCAAATATTTGTGAAACCAATCGACGCCGGAACTACATATACCATTGAGGTAGAACCAGTCGATTCGATAGAAGCTGTTAAGGGAAAGATCGAGGAAAAAACGGGGATTCCGTCTGTTCAGCAAAGATTGGTTTTTGCAGGCAAAGAGCTTGATGACGGCGAAACGCTTTCTGCTTACAATATTCAAAAGGAAAGTACATTGCATCTTACTTTAATTCCAACACTTACCAACAGCCCATCCACAGGAAACGGAAAGGGAAAATATAATATTGAGATATCCGGCACCTACACTCCCGGCACGGCGGACGAAATAATCTCTGTAGACGTTGCCTGGGAGGCTATGGACTTCACCTACACAGGCGCATCACAGGGGACATGGAACCCCGTTACCCACGCCTATGAAGGCGCGACAGCAGGCGGATGGTCGGATAACACTCCTGCCATCACCGTCACCAATCATTCCAATGTGGCTGTGAACGCAACGCTTGATTTTACCGCAAGCGTTGACGGCGTAGCAGGTACCTTCACCGAAGCCAGCGGCACTGAAAATGACAACATTCTGAACCTTGCCACAGCAGAAGGCACAGAGGTTGGAAGCGCTCCCAAAGCCACCGCCAACTTCGGCATCAGCGGTGCGGCAATCGAC
>ULMG01004157.1_pt1 | contig 30292 bp, 36 predicted proteins | sample 1951601 | NCBI WGS metagenome assembly ULMG01 (sample SAMEA4835545, study PRJEB28245) | human gut metagenome | biome: gut microbiome; material: fecal sample | place: Denmark | collected 2008
TGTTGTGAATTACTTAAAAAATAATGTAAAAAATAATGATTTAATTTTAACTTTAGGGGCAGGTAATGTTACTAAAATAGCTACGTTATTAGTGAAATAAAAAAAGCAACAATTTGTTGCTTTTTTTATAAGTTTCAATTACGTATTAATTTTTATTTAACATATGGAATTAAAGCCATATATCTTGCCCATTTAATTTGTTTAGCAATGTGTCTTTGATGTTTTGCGCAAGCACCTGTCATACGACGAGGCATTATTTTTCCTTTTTCGTTTATGTATTTAGAAACGATCATAACATCTTTATAATCTACACTTTTGCCTGCACACATTTGGCATATTTTTTTCTTTTTACGATAAAAGCCTTCTGCCATTACAATTCCTCCTTTTTAGAATGGTAAATCATCATCACTTAGAGCTACTTCATCACCAAAATCTTTAAAAGGATCTTCTGTGATATCTGTAGTTGCGATATTTGAATTATTGTTTGTAAAATCAGTATCAGTTGATGAAATGTTTCCTCCTCTTGTTCCAAGGAAAGTTACATTATCAGCAATTATTTCTGTTACATATCTCTTAGTTCCATCTTGTGCATCATAACTTCTAGTTTGAATTCTTCCTTCTACAGCTACTTGTGAACCTTTATTGCAATATTTAGCAATATTTTCAGCTTGTTTACGCCAAGCTACGCAGTTAAGAAAATCTGTATCTCTTTCACCGTTTGGATTTGTATAATTTCTTGATACAGCAACTGTAAATGTTGTTGAATTTATACCACTAGATGTAGTACGCATTTCTGGATCTCTAACTAATCTTCCGATTATTATTGCTTTGTTCATTTATATTACTCCTCATCTGATTTGATAATTAAATGTCTTAAAACATTTTCGTCAATGCTAGCCTTACGATTAAATTCAGTTTCAACATCTTTATTCGCTTCAACTTGCATTACAAAATAATAACCGTTAATTTCTTTTTTAATTGGATAAGCTAACTTCTTTTCACCAAGTTCTTTAAAATCAATAACACGTCCGCCTTCACTAGTGATAATATTCTTCATTGCTTCAGCAGTTGCTTTAACTTGATCACTTTCCATAGTTGCTTTTACGATAAACATTATTTCGTATTTAGTCATTGTTACACCTCCTTATGGTCTTTTCGGCTTTATAACATTATAAAGCAAGGAGTAAATTTCTTACTCGTTTCATATTATAGCATTCATTATTCTTAATGTAAATATTATTTTATATTTAGAGTATTTAATAATTATCATATAAAAAAAGAATCTTTTAGTTCGTTGAATTAAAACTATTAGATTCTTTTAATTCGTTGTTCCTGTTAATAACTATAAACTTATAAACAAGGCCAGCTATTAGCAATCCGGTTATCTCTAATGTTAACATTGGTGGGAAATATTTTAACCACGGATAAATTTTCATAACATTATTTGGAATTTGCGTAGAAAATATGTAATTCATATCAAATAGTTTATTAAAAGGATACATAGAAAACATTAGAACATTGGTTAAAATAAAAGTTTTAATATAATCTATTTTTTTCACATGATATCCTAATGCATAGTAAGAAAATAAACTTATACAAATGAAAAAATGATGTGAAATTACATATTGCCAAAAATTATAATTATCAATTGTTGATATTAGATCAGGCCATAAAATTGCAGGAATTGGCCCAATAAAACTTAAAAAGATTGTTAAGCGTAAAATTGATTCATTTTCAAAAAGAATGCCACAAATAAACATATAATTAGCAATAAAACACAAATGAAATGGTAAATCTTTTTTATAGTCAAAACTACCAAAGTATAAATTACCAAATGTATAAATAAACATATTTAATAACATAATTATTGCACTTATTTTAAGGATTTTCTTTGATTTGGCTTTAGATATTTTTGAAATTTTATTTCTATTTATATAAATAAGAATAAGACAAATTATTGCAGAAAAGATAAAAATATTATGAATCAGACCAAATTGAACAAATAAGAATTTGGGATGCTCATTTACAAAAAACTCTCTTAGCATTTTATTTTGTTACATTAAATCTAAAGTAACATATATCTCCATCTTGCATTACATATTCTTTTCCTTCAAGTCTTAATTTCCCAGCTTCTTGGACAGCTTTTTCACTACCAAGTTTGTGCAAATCTTCATACGACATTATTTCGGCTTTGATAAACCCTTTTTGAAAATCTGTATGAATAATTCCTGCACATTCTGGAGCTTTCATTCCTGTCTTAAAAGTCCATGCACGGCATTCATCGACCCCTGAAGTAAAAAATGTTTTTAAGCCTAAAAGAGTATATGTGGCTTTAATTAACATGTCCAAGCCTGAACTATTAAGACCTAAATCACTCATAAAAGATATTCTTTCTTCATTATTTAAGCCCGATAATTCACTTTCTAACTTAGCACACATAACGACGGTTGAAGCTCCTTCTTCTTTGGCATATTGATCAACCATTTTGGTATATTCATTTTCACCAACAATGGCATCTTCTTCATTCACATTTGCAATGTAAATAATCTTTTTTTGGGTTATAAAGTTAAAGTTACTAATGATATTAAATTCATCTTCGTTTAAAGAAATATTTCTGATAGAAGTTCCTTTTTCTAAATTTTCTTTAATTTTGCGTAAAGTAGAAAGTTCTAAAACTGCTTCTTTATCTTTCGTTGTTTGAGCTTTCTTTTCTATTTTATTAATTCTATTATCGACAATTTCTAAGTCTGCTAAAATCAACTCTGTGTTGATTATTTCAATATCACGAATTGGATTTATTTTTCCTTCAACATGAGTTATTTCTGGATCTTCAAAACATCTTACCACTTCAACTATTGCATCAACTTCTCGTATATGAGAAAGAAATTTATTTCCTAAACCTTCACCTGTTGATGCTCCTTTTACTAAACCTGCAATATCAGTAAATTCAAATGTTGTAGGAACTAAATTTTTGGGATGATATAATTCATTTAAAAAATCTAATCTTTCGTCTGGAACCGTAACTATTCCAACGTTTGGTTCAATAGTTGCAAATGGATAATTTGCAGCTAATATATTTTTCTTTGTTATGGCATTAAATAAAGTTGATTTACCTACATTTGGCAAGCCAACTATTCCGGCTTTTAATGACATTACCGCACCTCATTTCCTTTCATATTATATAAAAAAACAATTGAATATTCAATTGTTTTATATCGTTACAGCTCCACCAATACCAATTGGAATACCAATCAAGTACCAACCGATTGCTATTGCTAATAAAATTAAGCCAATGCAAACTCCATATATTAATTGATGACGTAATGTTCTAAACAAGCTTATTGGTCGATCATCTTGGTTATATTTTTCTAAGTAAGCAAGATATATAGTAAAATAAGCAAGTAATGGAGTTAAACCTATTGTCATACATTCTGCAAAACGTGCTATTACTTGAGCAAATTCTGGAGTTAAACCATTATTCATAAAAGCAGGTATTGCTGTTGATGATAAGATGGCCCATCTATTTGAAGGCCCAGTTAGGAAGAATGTAGAAATTGCAGTTATTATAAATAGTACAATTATTAACAATAAGCCACTTATTTTACCAGTTCCAATTATATTAGCTAAACTAGCTGTTAAAACTACACCTATATTTGTTTTTTTGAAAACATTTACTAATATTGAACCTAAAAAGATTAAAATTAAAATTCTTCCAATTCCATCTAATGAATGATTTAAGTCTTCACAAAAATCATTATTATTTTTTATTGTTTTAGCTCCTATTCCGTAGAATAAACCTAATACAATAAAGAAAATAGTAACTATAAAGACAAAGCCATTACTAAAGAAGGAATCATAACTGAATAATTTATCTATATAAAATTTTTGACTATAGTCTAATAAATTCCCTGAAAAAGGTAATCCTGGAATAATATTATATATAAATATTAGTAAATATAAGGTACCAGCACTTAGAGAAAATATCAATCCACGATATTCTCTTTTGCCTAATCTTAATTCTTTTTTTTCATCTTTAAATTCATATTTTTCAATTTTTTGACTAGTTATTTTCTCACTTATAAAAGTTATTACAAAACTACAAATCAGAACAGAAATAAGCATTATAAAGATAAAAGCAAATGTTCCTAAAGCATAGCCCGAATCAATAGAATGGGCATTTGCTAAAGTATAACGCATCATTTCACTATCCATAGCTGTTAAAAATACACTTAAGCCAGATCCACAGGTTAATGCAGCATAAACTGTAACTATTCCAAGTAATGGATTTCTTCTTCCATATATATAAAGCAATGCTGTAAGTGGTATCATAATTACATAACCAAGGTCACCTGCTAAGCTAAGAAAAATACTTATCAAGACCAACCCAAAGGTTATTGTATTTTTTTTGCAAAATTTAGTTAAGATAGTAAATGTAGTTTTTAAAAAACCACTTTTTTCCATTATTCCAATACCAATTAAGATAACAAGTAACATACTTAACGGAGTAAATGAGGTAAAGTTTGATACTGTCGATGTATAGATATATTTTATACCACTAAGATTCATCAAAGATTCAACACTCTCAGATGTGACCGTGTATTCTTCAGTAGTTAAATTAATTTTATTATATGTAGCCTCAAAGCCTATTAAGTTTAAAAAACCACTAAGTAAAATCGTTGCTAATATTAAAATTAAAAATGTCATTACTGGGTTTAAGGTCATTTTTTCTTTCAATTTATTCATTTTGATCACCTATGACCTTTTTTAATTTTTTCTCAAATTCTAATCGATCCATCATGATTTCTCGATTACATTTTATACATTTAATTTTTATATCAACGCCAACTCTAGTAATTTTCCATTTATTTGTTTGACAGGCATGAGGTTTCTTCATGACAACAATGTCATTTAATTTATAATTATTCGCCATTATGTACCTCCAATTGTTGATATGGTATTTTAATATTATGTTTATCACATTCGTTTTTTATAACCCTTAAAGCATCTCTTTTAGTTTGCCATTGTGTTTCTCTTCCACATTTAAATTGAATTAAGTATTTAACATCAGAAGAGTCAAGAGCAGATATTCCTAAATATGTTGCACTTTTAGGTGTTACATTATTAATTTTTTCAATTTTAGGTAGTATATAATTATTTATTACTTTTTCAACATTCTCAACAGTTTCCTCGTAAGCTGCTGATAAATTAAGTTGGACTAATTGAGAACTTTGAGATAAATTTATTATTTCATAGATATTACGATTTGCTAGCATTAAAATTTCGCCATTAACATTTTTTATTTTAGTACTTTTGAAGCCAAATTCAATTACTTCTCCAGTAAAAGTTCCATATTTTACAATATCGCCAACTATAAAATAATTTTCTAAAATTATACTTATCCCACCAATAAAATCTTTAAAAGTATCTTGCAATGCTAAACCTATTATAGTACCAGCGATTCCAACTCCGGCTAGCATACCTTTTATATTTATACCATATAAATTTAGTAATGCTAAACCAGCCGTTACTACTATAATATATTTACTAATATTTTTAAATAATTTTGTGATTGTTAAACGCTTTTTTTGCTCATATTTGCTTTTGCCTTTGTTAATTACATCCTCTAAAATTATAACTATTGTTTGATAAATAAAATAGGATATTGCAAGAATAAGAACCACACCATATACTTCTTTTTTGGTTATAACATTAAGAATAATTTTTATAACATCTTTCATTATTCACCTTCTATATTTATACCAAGTATTTCAACAATTCGATCTAGATCAGAGTCTGAGTCAAAAGGAATTTCAATTTTGCGATTTTTAATTTTTATTTTTGTTCCAATTCTTTCTCTCATTATACTTTCATAAATACTATATTTAGCACTAAAAATATTATTCTGTTTTTTTATCTTATTTGTTTTAGGAATTTCTGACATACTTGTTAATTTTTCGATATCTCTTACGCTTAATCCTTCTTCTATTATTTTTTCAGCCAGACTATCAATAAGTTCTTCATCCGATAATTTACTCAATACTCTAGCATGCCCCATTGTTATTTTGCCATCACTAACATATGACTTGGTTTTTTCTGGTAGTTTTAAAAGTCCTAAAATGTTAGTTATGTAACTGCGGCTTTTGCCAAATTTTTTTGAAGCTTCTTCTTGAGTTAAATTATTCTTTTTAATTATTTTTTCAAAAGCTTCGGCTTCTTCTAATGGATTTAAATTTTCTCTTTGGATATTTTCGATAAGAGCTATTTCCATCATTTCATCATCATTGAAGTCTCTAATTATAGCTGGTATAGTATCTTTGCCAGCCATTTTTGAAGCACGAACTCGTCTTTCACCAGCAATTAGCTCATAGCCTTTAATACTTTTTTTAACAATAATTGGTTGAATGATGCCATGCTCTCGAACACTTTCTGCAAATTCTTCTAGTGATTTTTCATCAAAATGTTCACGAGGTTGATAAGGATTACTTCTTATTTCAGTTAAGGGAAGTTCTACTATGTCGCTTTCTTTAGCTTCCTTGACTATTTCGTTTTCAAAGTTTTCAAAGTCAATTCTTTCATTTGAAAATAATTGTTCCAACCCTTTCCCCAATGCTTTTCTCTTAGTTTCCATTTCTACTGATCACTTCCTTTGCTAAGTTTTGATATGCTAAAGTTGCTCTACTTGTAGGATCATAGTCACTAATAGGTTTTCCATGACTTGGTGCTTCGACTAGTCTTACTAATCTAGGAATAATTGTATTAAAAACTTTATTTTTAAAGTATTTTCTTACTTCTTCAATTACTTCTAATCCAATGTTAGTACGACCATCTAACATAGTTAATAAAACACCTTCTATACGAAGCTCTGGGTTTAAATTTGATTGAACCATAATTATTGAATTTAATAATTGAGTAATTCCTTCGAGTGCAAAAAATTCACATTGAACTGGAATTATAACAGAATTACTAGCTACTAAAGCATTCATTGTTGAAATTCCTAGTGATGGTTGACAATCTATTATAATGTAATCAAATTTTTCTTGAATTGGTTCAAGAGCTTGACGTAGTTGTTCATTTTGTCTAAAGTTTGAATCTTCTAGCATGTTTTTAACGAATTCTACATCGACACCAGCCAAATTTATAGTTGATGGGATAATTGATAAGTTTTTAAATTTAGTTTTAATAATCGCTTCTTCAATTTTGCATTCACCAATTAATACACTATAAATATCATTTTTAAAATCTCCATTATTAAATCCTAAACCTGTTGATGCATTTCCTTGAGGATCTAAATCTATTAATAATGTTTTTTTATGTTCTTTTCCTAATGCTGCCGCTAAATTTATACTTGTTGTGGTCTTTCCAACACCACCTTTTTGGTTAACAAGTGAAATTACTTTTGCCATATGTGTACCACCTTTTCATGATATATTCACTTAGTTAATTTTATCATATATAATGTTAAATGTCACAAAATTTAAAAAAATTAAAATTAAAATAGGAACTATACTTGATAGTTCCTACATAATTATTCTTCTGTTTTTAAAGCTTCTTCTAGTTCTTCTCTGCTCATTTTTGAATAGCCTTTAATTCCTTTTTCTTTAGCTTGTTCTTTTAATTTTAAAAGAGTTGGTTCATTTTCACTTACTTCCTCTTTAACACCATTGATGTCACCCGTTTCAACTAAAGCAGCTATTTGTTCTTTAGTTAATGTTTCATATTTCATCAAAGCATCAGCTATCAACAGAACTAAAGTTTCATGTTTAGATAAAAGCTTTTTCGCATTTTTATAACATTCTTCAAGAATTTTACTAACTTCTTTGTCAATTTCTAAAGCAACTTGATCAGAAAAATCTCTTGATTTAGCATAATCTCTTCCTAAGAAAACGCCTTCACTTTTTTCTTCTAATTGAATAGGTCCAAGATCACTCATACCATATTCAGTAACCATTGATCTAGCTATTCTTGTTGCTTTTTTAAAGTCATCAGATGCTCCTGTAGTTATTTCACCAAGGAAAGTTTCTTCACTAGCACGACCACCTAACAAACCTGTAATTTGAGAAATCAATTCATCTTTGGTCATTATTCCCATTTTTTCTTCTTTTGGAAGCATCATCGTATAACCACCAGCCATACCTCTAGGAATAATCGTTATTTTATGAACTTCTTGAGCATCAGTTAATTTTAAACCAATTACAGCATGACCAGCTTCATGGATTGCTACTAAACGTTTTTCTTTTTCTGTTATTCTTCGACTTGTTTTAGCCGGTCCCAAAATAACACGATCAGTTGCTTCATCTATTTCATCCATTGTAATTTTATCTTTTTCTCTTCTTACAGCCAGTAAAGCAGCTTCATTAAGTAAGTTTTCCAAATCTGCTCCGCTAAATCCTGGTGTTCTTTGACTAACATTTGATAAATTTACTTCATCAGCAAAAACTTTATTTTTAGCATGAACTTCTAGAATTTCTTCACGTTCTTTAGCATCAGGTAAACTTACAGTAACTTGTCTATCGAATCTACCTGGTCTTAATAAAGCTGGATCTAAAACGTCTGGTCTATTAGTTGCTGCGATAATAATTATTCCTTCGTTAGCACCGAATCCGTCCATTTCAGTTAATAATTGGTTAAGCGTTTGTTCACGTTCATCGTGTCCACCACCTAAGCCTGTACCTCTTTGACGACCAACTGCATCAATCTCATCTATAAAGATTAAGCATGGAGCACTTTGTTTGGCTTGTTTAAACATATCTCTAACACGTGATGCACCAACACCAACGAATAATTCAACGAAATCAGAACCACTTATGTAATAAAATGGTACATTAGCTTCGCCAGCAACAGCTTTTGCTAATAAAGTCTTACCTGTTCCAGGAGGCCCTACCAATAAAACTCCTTTTGGAATTCTAGCTCCAAGTTTTTGGAATTTTTTTGGATTTTTTAAGAAGTCAATTAACTCTTTTACTTCTTCTTTTTCTTCTTTTAAGCCTGCTACATCTGTAAATCTAACTTGACCACCATCTTCACTTAATTTAGCACGACTACGTCCAAAGTCCATTGACTTATTGTTCCCAGCAGCTAGTTTAGTAAACATTACATAGGCTACACCAACAAGAACAACAAGTGGTAAAATGTTCAAAATCACATATAAAACGTCGTTTGAACCAGGGTCCTTGTTTGTTTCATATTTTTTTAAATCATTTTCTTCAGCATAATCAGTTACTTTACTTATTTCTTCTGATATAACTTTAGCTTTAAATGATTCATTATCTTTGTATGATTCTAACTTTCCTTCAATATAGTAAACATTTTCACTACTTTTAGGAGTTATAGTCATTTCAGTTATTTCTTCTGCATCTATTTTTTCTAATAATTCTCCAGTGGTTAACGTATGTTCAACATGTTTTCCACCTTCCAATGCAAATAAGGCACAAATTATTACAAAGGTCAATATTATGTATGGAATCATAGCTGTAGAAGCTTTTTGCTTTTTCTTCATTTATTTCTCTCCTTTTCGCTTTTTTACATAAATTTAATTATACCATAGTATTATATCATAAAATTCATTATTTGCTTTATCAAATTGCGATTTTTTTAAACCTGGAAGCCAAATAATTTCGTCATTACTATCAACAACAATTGGTTGAAGATTACGTTGCTCTTCATTCAATTTTAGATCGATAAAAATATCTTTGATTTTTTTAGAATTTTTCATATTTTTTATAACCATTCGGTCTCCTTCTTCACGATTTCTAACAAATAATGGTAATTTTAATTCTTGACTATTTAGACGAATACAATTGTTACTAGTAGAATCACTATTTTCTTTTATTTCAATAACTTTGCCATTAGGTAATAGGGTTGTATTACTTATAATAATATGGTATTTAATATCTTTTTTGGTTTTGCGAGTTATTTTTAAAGTATTATAACTTTTTATAATACGAAGATTATCTGGCAAATTTAATTCTATATTTGGTCGAGGATTATTTATTAAGTCTAGAATTAAATACATATGTTTATCACTTACTAAATATAAATTTTTTTCGTAATTATCATCTAATATTCTTTCAATTATTTTATTTTGGATCAGTGCATCTAATTTAGTATAATTTTTTATATCTAAAATTTTATTTTTATATCTTTTTGTTAATTCTTTTGTTACTTCTTTATCAACATAATTATAATACTTATAAAGTTCATTGCTAAATTTTAAGTACTTTAAATGAATATGTTCGTTTTCTTTTTTTAAAAAAGGTAAAACATTTTGACGATAGCGATTTCTAGTATGTTTATCAGAATAATTTGTTTTATCTAGAACATATTTTATTTGATGTTCTTTGTTGTATAATAATATGTCTTGTTTAGTCATATAAATTAGTGGTTTCACAATAAAATAACCATTCTTAGGAGTGATAATTTGAAAACCACTATATCCCTTAATATTCGATCCTCTAGAAATACGCATTAAAATTGTTTCAACTAAATCATCTCCATGGTGAGCTGTGAAAAGATATTTAGCATTATTTTCTTTAACTATTTTTTCAAAATATGCATATCTTAGTTCGCGAAGCTCAGCTTCATTATATTCCATTTCGTTATTTTTTTTAGCAAATTTAGTTGTGTAAATTGTAAGATGGTTTGTTTCACAATATTTTTTTACAAATTCGAGCTCTTCATCACTTTCTTTTCGAACGTTGTGATTTATATGAGCACATATTATATTTATTTTTATAGGAATTTTTTGCAAGATATCAACCAAGCACATGGAATCTGGACCGCCTGATAAGCCAATAACGATAGTATCATTTTCTTTTAATAAACTTTTTAAATAAGCAATTGTTTCATTCATTTAATCGCCTCTTTTTCGTGTATTTTATCTTATTATTTAATTAATATCAATTATAATTTTAATATAGATTCTATAATTGAAGCTATATCTCCATCTAATACTTTTGATGCTTCTGAGGTTTCATAATTGCTTCGATTATCTTTAACCATTGTATATGGTTCTAAGACATAACTTCTTATTTGACTTCCAAAATCAATACCTGAATTAATACCTTTTAAAGCATTTATTTCGCGCTCTTTTTTTTCTAATTCTAGTTGATATAATTTACTTTTTAAAACTTTCATCGCTTGTTCTTTATTTTGTAATTGGCTTCGTTCATTCTGACAAGTTACAACAATTTTACTGGGATAATGAGTTATTCTTACTGCTGAGGGGGTTGTATTAACTCCTTGTCCACCATGACCACTTGCACAATAAGTGTCTATCCTGATGTCTTCATCTTTGATATCAACATTAATACTTTGATCTATTTCAGGAATTACCAAAACAGAAGCAAATGATGTATGTCGTCGCTTGTTAGAATCAAATGGAGAAATTCTTACAAGACGATGAACACCCTTTTCACATTTTAAGTAGCCGTAAGCATATTGACCTTTGATGTGTAATGTTACTGATTTAATTCCAGCTTCTTCTCCCGGTTGTTCCTCCATCACTTGATACTTAAAGCCAGACTTATCACAAAAACGTTCATACATTCTCAAAAGCATACTTGCCCAATCGCAGCTTTCCGTCCCTCCTGCTCCTGGATGAATTTCTAAATAGCAATCATTATTATCGTATTCACTTTTAAACAAAGTATTTATTTCCAGTTCACTAATATCTTTTTCAATTTTTGTCAATTCATCGAATATTTCTTTAGACACTTCTTCATTATATTCCTCTGATAATAGTTCAAGCATTTCTGATTGATAATTTAATCGATCTAACAATTCATCATACAGACTTATTTCTTTTTTTAATAAAGACATTTCTTTATTAAGCTTATTAGCATTATCTAAATCATTCCAAAAAGTCGGGTTATTCATTTCTTCTTCAATAGCTGTTAACCTACTTTTTTTATTTATAATGTCAAAGTGACCTCCCAATGTCATTTAACTTATTTTTTAACTCTTCTATTTTATTATTTAAAATTTTAATTTCCAATTCAATCACCTTTTTTATTATATCATAGTTTAATATTACTCCATATATCTTACCTTTAAAACGACAAAAAAGAAATAACATTGTTACTTCTTATATATAACTATATATTATTATGGATAAAATATCACAAATTATAAGTACCAAAGCTTTTCACCATTTTTTTTGACAGTTTTAATAATTCCACCGCCTAAACAAATTTCATCTTTATAAAAGACACAGGCTTGTCCTGGAGTAACAGACTTTACTCCTTGTGGATATAAAACCTCAACTTCATTATTATCAAGCCACTTTAATGTAACAGAAACATCTTTTTGACGATATCTAAATTTCGCAGTACATTCAGTTATTTTTTCTTCATAAGTCCAATTGACTTGATCAACAATACACGAATCTGTTATTAGGTATTCATTGTCATCTCCTGTTGCTATATACAAAATATTTTTATTTAAGTCTTTACCGACAACAAACATGCGCTCTTTAGTACCACCGATATCTAATCCTCTTCTTTGACCTATTGTATAATGCATCAAACCAATATGTTCGCCAATTTTTTCATTAGTTCGAATATCAACGATATCTCCTGGTTTGTTTGGCAAATAGTTTTTTAAGAAATTAGAAAAATTACGTTCACCAATAAAACAAATACCTGTAGAATCTTTTTTATTAGCAGTAACTAAGCCATACTCTTCCGCTATTTTACGAACCTCCGGCTTTTTCATGTCCCCAACAGGAAATAAAACATTCTCTAATTGTTTTTTAGAAACTTGAGATAAAAAGTATGATTGATCTTTATTGTCATCTATTGCTCTAAGCAAATGACCATCTTTGATACGACAGTAATGACCTGTTGCTATATAATCTGCGCCTAATTTTTCTGACTCTGTAGCAAACTGATCAAATTTAATATATTTGTTACACATAATATCAGGATTAGGGGTACGTCCTTTTTTTAGTTCTTCTAAAAAATATGTAAATACATAATCCCAATATTCTTTAATAAAGTCTTTACGATGTAATGGTATTCCTAATTTATCACAAACTTTTTTAGCATCATTATAATCAACTTCTTGTGGACATATACCTTCTTGTGTTGTTGGAGCCCCATCAAGTTCTCCATCAGCAAATGAATCCCAATTTCTCATAAATAAGCCTATTACTTCATAACCTTGTTTTTGAAGAAGAATGGCAGCAACTGATGAATCTACACCTCCACTCATTCCTACTACTACTTTTTTACCCATGGAAACACCTTCTTTTCCTTCTTTTTTTGTTATTGTACATCTTTTTAATTATATTTTTCAATACCAATATATGTTATTTTCTAAATAAACAAATTGCTTATTTTTTTATTAGACTAAAACTTTCTAAAACATTTTTTATTTTGAAAAAAATTTTATAATAAAAATAGGTATCAGTAACGCCCTATATTTTTTATGGTTTTAAAAATCCTTCTATATTTTTTCTTTTAGCTATTTCTAACATCTGTTCAATTTTCTGAAAATGATTAGAATAGACTGAAAGAATTTCCTTTTGATATTCAACGGGAAAATCTAAATCTCCAGCATTATTAGATTGCATAAAATTAAGAACATCTTGAGGAGTTAATAAATATATTATTGTTTCAACATCTTTAATGTTTGCTGGGTCACTTTTTAAAAACAATTGAAAGTCTTCATCGATAGAAATATCAGGAGACATACTATATTTCATAGAAGTATGTTTTTTTTCATTATAAAAATTTTTACTCATTCCTTTTTCTAAATCATACATTTCACTAAGGTAAGCAGTAAAATCGTTGTCTAATATTTCCCAATTGCTTAGATGAAAATCATATTGCATAGTTATATAAGTAAAAATATATCTTTGTACTAATTCTGAATATATTTTATTTACGATTGAATTACTTTTACGATAATCAAAAAGATTGTCAGGTTTACCAGCTCTTCTTTCAAAGCGAAATCTTAGAGCTTGATAGATCATTGGTAAAGAATTAATATTTAATTCATTTGGAGTAAGATCAAGATAAGATGATACTCCATAGTTTTCTTGAAAATAATCTGTAGTATCTAAATATTCTAAATAAGTATCAATAACAATTTCTTTACCAGAAGAAGCTGAAAAACCATCACGACGATAATCTTTGCTCATAATTCCATATAAGTTAGAGTCGCCAGCATACTTAAATACTTTTGAATCAATTGCACGCATACCACAGGCGCGAGCCATTTTTTCACAAAGAATTTCAGTATAAAATTCATTTGGGACAACAGATTCCTTAATAGAATCATTTAATTGATATTGAGGTTCCTTGCATATCTTTATAGCCCAGTCACATCCATTAATATTTTTCAACCAAAATCCCAAGTAACGTTTTCCTACTTTAGTATTATAACTTAGTAAACCACTATTTAGCAATTGACGAAATTGTTTAGCTTTGGTTAAAAGCAATCTATCTTCTTGCTTTTGATCATAATCATTTAAATTTTCTTCTATTTCATCAATAAGTTGTCTCTGTTTTTCACTTTTATTCATAAAATCACCTATAACAAATGTTATTTAGCTTATTTTACCATACTTTATGGAAAATAATTAATTTATTAAAAAATTGGTTGACTATAAAATCAACCAATTTTTTAATCATTCATTTTTATAACAAATTTAATAGGACAATCCAAGCCTTTTTCAAAATTTTCCAATGATTGTTGAACTTCTTCCATTTCAATTAATTTGGCATATGGTTCAAGATTTAGTTTACCTTCATGCATAAGATTTATAACTTCTTCAAATTCTTCTGTTTTAAAGAATAAACTACCAGATAAATGGAATTCACTATTTACAAAGTTAAAGACATTTATTTCAGGTGCTTCGCCATAAGCTATCATAACCATATGACCACCTTTTTTTAAGTGATTTAACCCCGTTGTGCTTGCAACTTTATTTCCTGAACATTCAATTACAGCATCAAATCCTGCTTCTGCTACAGAATTAAGTTTTTCATTTAATGTATCATCTTTAGCATTAAAGACATCTTTGACAAATCCTGATTTTTTTACTAATTCAATTCTTTCTAAATTGGTTTCTGTTATATAAACATTTTCGATACCTAGAGCATGCGCACAAGCTGCTGCAAACATACCTATTGGACCGCAACCAGTTATTAATATTTTACTATTTTCATTTACTTTGGCTAGTTTTAATCCGTGCATAGATATAGAAGCTGGCTCTACCATAGCTCCAGAAATGTAACTAACATTATCTGGTAAAATTCTAACCATATCTTCTCTGACAGCAACATATTGACCATAGCCTCCATCTGTTCCAATACCAGGTCCGCCTTCAAGAACATGATCGCAAATATTTTCACGATTTGATCCACAAAATTCACATGTTTCCTTCAAGCATGAATCAATTTCCATAGCAACTACCCTGTCTCCTTTTTTAAAAGTAGTACTATTACCTGCGTCATAAATTTCACCAGCAAATTCATGACCTATTACAAAATTTGTTCCAGCATTATATCCAGTTTGCCAGATCATGTGAATATCTGACCCACAAATACCAGTATTTTTAACCTTAATAACAACTTTATTTCCTGTTGCTTTTGGAATATCCTTTTCTATTATTGTAAATTTTTTTGGCTCAACAAGTGTTAAAGCTTTCATATTATCCCTCCAATTATATTTTTATTATAACAAATTAAATTGTAGATAACTAAAAATAGTTTTATCAGTTAACATTTTATGTAAAGCTTTTTTCAATAAAAAAGATAATACCTTAGTATTATCTAAAATTATAAAAGCATTTATTTAGTTAATTTAACATTTTCTTCTAAAATATCGTCATAATCTACAACATTATCACCGCAAAAATATTCACCAATTTTTCTGGCTTGTTCATAACAATTTTCACCACATATAATTTGGTATTGACCAAAGATTGTCATTTCTGTATCATCTAACAAAACCAATTCAACTCCAGCTAAATTTGTAGCTAAATGGCCCGTTCCATAAAAAACATCTTTAGCTTTAAAAATAATCGCTTTATCATTTTCATAAGCAACTGCCGCATAATCATATTCTGGTTCTGTAACTTCTTCTACTTGTTCAGAATTATCAAAATCTTCGTCAAATGAACAACCTGTTAAAGTTGTCGAAGCTGCTATCATCCCTATCATTGCCTTTTTTAACAATAAACTTTTTTTAGTATTCTTTTCATTTAACATATCATATCCCCCATTTGTTGTTATAAACAATATCATAGTTTATAAATTTTGTCTAATTTTCATTAAAAAGTAATAATTAAATATTCAATATATTTTGTAAAAAATTTAGTTATCTATTTTTCCTGACAATTATATACAATTGTTAATTTTTTTCAAATATCGTTAATTAATATCAATACTTAAAATTTATGAATACTTCTATTTGTTAGAGATAATGAATGATTATCCGACTATTTCATATGAATAACAACTATTCCCGGAACATATATTTTAATTATTTTCCCCACTTCTGAAGTTGCTGAAATTTTAATCATGCTATTAGAAATAAGTACTAATTGTGCTTCTTTATTATATATTCCATATGTATTAACCTTTATATTTGCATTTTAAATACCCATTTAAATTTATGTTGATAAGTTTTTAGTTATCAACAACCTTATTGAAACTTCGACAATTATTCTTCTACTAATTCTGTTTTACAAAGTTTTTTATATTCTGCACTGGATTTTAATAGCTCATTGTGTGTTCCTTTTCCTGCAATTTTACCATCTTTAAGAAGCATAATAGTATCACAATTAATAATTGTTGACAAACGATGAGCTATTATAACAATAGTATATTGAGCTTTTAGGTTATCAATAGCTTTTTGAATTTCACTTTGTGTTTCATTATCAAGGGCTGATGTTGCTTCATCGAAAAGTATTATCTTTGTCTTTTGAACTAAAGCACGAGCTATTGCAAGTCTTTGTCTTTGACCTCCAGATAAATTAACACCACCCTCGCCAACTATTGTGTCATAGCCATTAGGTAAATTATTAATAAAATTATCTAAACAAGCTAAGTGACATACTTGTTTTATTTCTTCATCAGTTATATCATTTTTAACAAGTTTTAAATTGTCTTTAATACTCAAATTAAATATATAAGGATTTTGGCTTATGATAGTAATATTGCCTCTAATAGATTCTTCATCTAATCCATTTAAATTAACTCCGTCTAATAGTATTTGACCATCACTGATTTCATATAATTTACATAGAAGATTAAAGATAGTTGTTTTTCCTTCACCGCTTTTTCCAACTATACCATAAGTTTTATTCTCAGTTATTTTCAAATTCAATTTATTTAAAATTTTATTCGTGCCATCATAAGAAAATGTAACATCTTTAAATTCAAAATTTCCTTTTATATTATTAATATGTTTTGAACCAAATTTTTCTTTTTGAAATTTCTCACTATTAATTATGTCAAACACTCTGTTACAAGATATATTGAAATTTTTACATTCTTCAAGTAAAGATGATACTTTTTCCATTAAATCTGTTAAAACTATGGACCTATAACTATAAAGAGCTACAGCAATAGAAACTGATATTATATTTTTTGATGCTAAAAAAACAAGTATAACTATAGTCATAAATTCAAAAAAATTTTTTAATAAATCTATCAACAGATTAAATTGCATATCAGCATTTCTCATATTGAAATTTTTTTCATTTTGTTCTTTAATATTTTCATCAAGAATACTTAAAAAACTTGTTTTAGCATATAACATTTTTATATCTCTAGCTCCTCTAACCAGTTCTCCTGTAATACCAGCGACTTGATCACTTTTATTTCTGTATTCGAGTTCTTTTTGAGCTACTTTTTCATTTTTTATATAATGTAAAATAGTTAAAATAACTGCTGCAATAAAATAATAAATAAACATATGATAATCTATTATTAAAATAGCAATAAATGAGCCGACATTAGAAATAAAACCTGTTAATTTTCCCATACCAGTTGTAAACATTCCAGCCATTTTATCTGTATCACCATCTATTCTTTGAATAAACATACCACTAGAATTACTGTCTAAAATAGACTGCTCTAATTTTAATGTTTCTTTTCCTAAATCTAATTGAATATTTCTAACAGTTCCTCTTCTAAATATTTGTGTGTTTTGTCTTATAATAAGTACTTTAATTTCATTAATAACGTTTATACCTAATAAAATCAAAGACATAAAAAGGGCTTGATACCAAATAGAATTCGTGAAATTCACAATGAATTTAGCTGATACAAGTGGAACAATTATATTTATTATTATTCCAATTAAGCAACATAAAATTTGAATTATTAAACATTTTTTATATTTCTTGCCATATTTGTAAACTTTTTTTAAATTTTTTATTGTTTCCCTCATTTAAATCACTTCTTTCAACTTCTCTATAAGATTTTTTATTAATTTTTTTATTTCATTTTTTTCTAAAATAATGCTTCGACAGGCAATTTGACATGATAAACCATGTGTATAAAATCTAACATCTCTATATAATTGTTCTGCTTGCTTAACAGATAAATTATACTGAATCGGAATAGACTTTATTGTATCTATATTTTGGGGAGAATTAAAAACTTCTTGAATTGTACGACTTCCCGCTAAATCACTCATAAATAAAGCTTTAAAAATGTTCGGCTCTTTATAAGAAAATAAGGCATAAGCATAACTAATTGTGTATAAATAATTATTTTTATCAACAAATTTATAAATAAATTCATCGTAATAATTATGCAAATATATTTTTAATTGTAATTTAAATTCATCCATACTTTGAAAATTTTTAAAAAGGGGTTGTGTAGAGCAACCTATAAACTTACTTAAATCTCGAGCATTCATTTTTTCTATTCCATATTTATTTATAAATTCTTTCGTCTTTTCTAATATTATATCCTTGGTAAATTTTATTTTTCTTGCCATACAAATTTCCTCCCAAAATAAAATAACAATTGTTATTTATTATACTAGTTTTGTTGTAGTTGTCAAATTTAAATAACAATTGTTATTATAAATTATCACATATTAAAAAATCAGTCCTAAGACTGACTTTTTTATTTAAGCGTTATGCACTCTAATATATTAAATTTTTATGTAAATTTTTTTGTCCATAATTCTAATTTTATATGAAAAAATGTGAATTAATAGCTAATTTTAAGTATTTTTATGTGGATAAGGACCTTATAAATTTAATAATCTTTACAACTTACCAAAACATTATTTATATTTTACCACTACCGCATGGTTCCTTCTATTCGGGATTTGGGTATGTTTGGGAGCACTTGACTCGTTAATTCGACACTTGGTTTCACCACGAGCACTCTGCAAAACTAGCAGAATTTTTCTAAAACAATTTGATTGTAGCTTTTTACAATTCTTAGGTAATTATTTTATACTTATTTTTGTAGCTTGTTTCTAGCATCATATTCTGTGAGCGATTTATCTATATCTATTTTGTATCGTCTTGTCTTTAAATAGTCACTATTTGGAGAACCATCACCTAAAACTGTTTCTATTAATTCGCCACTGTTATTTTCAATAATATTAATTGAACCAACATTTGTATCATAACAGGATATTATGGCTTCGCTAAAACCTAATTTTTGCATTTCTTGTAAAAGCAAATGACAAATTATTGTGCCATAACCTTGTTTGCGATATGTAGGTACAATTTGATAAAAAATATGACCAGCATAGGTTTCAGTGTTTTTATCAATTTCTGGATTTAATCTTATGCTACCAGATCCTACTATTTTATCTTTGTCAAAAAGCCAATAAAATGTTTCTTTTAAAGCACCATAACCTTTTCCTTCCCTACATTCATTCATTTTTCTTAAATATTCAGCAAAATTATTTTTGGTAACAAACGGTTCCCAGTTATTGGGATATGTTTTAATAAATTCTTGATTATATTCTTCAATTTTTGTAATATCTAACATTTCAGTGACAGGATATAAAAAAACCTGATTCATGATTTCACCTCTCAGTATATATTATATCACAAGAATTTATCTGATTTTACAAACGTTTTAACCTTGTGTTATAAGGCTTTGAAACACTTTTAATAATTTGAAATACTTATCTAAAACTTATCTAAAATTTTTAAGTTGTAATTTTTTGTAATTTTTGGGTATTGCATAAAAAATAGCGTAAATCCTTATATTACTTGGATTTACGCCGTTATTTATCGCTACTTACCGCAGCATTGTTTGTACTTCTTACCCGAACCACAAGAACAAATTTGCTTAGTATTTGTGGTATTTATAGTATTTGTAATATTACTTATATTTTCTTATATTACTGGTTAAAACTAATTTACTATTTGTGGTATTTATAGTATTAATCTTATTTATGTTATCTATCATCGGATGACAAATGGGTGACATTGTCAGCTTTTCCATTTGCTGATACGATTATATGATATGTAGATTAAATATTCAAATCTACAATAAAATTATTTGTACATTTGAACAATTTAACAATTATATTATACACTAATTATTATCTAATTACAATTACGGTATTTCAATTTCATATTGAACAATCTTATCTATAATTTTTGATTTTGTTAAATTATCAAAAATATCACAAGCTTCTTTTCTCGACTCTTTGGAACTTGATATATAATAGTTTTCTGTTGTTTCAATATTTCTATGTCCCAATATATCGGCAACATCTCTTATTTCTACACCATTTTTTAAAATTTTTGTAGCATAACTTCCTCTTAAATCATAAAATCTGCATTTTTTGATTCCTAATTCATTATGAATAATCGAATAAGGATATTTTATTATATCAGTACCTTTATATGTTCCATCATGGATTGTAAAAACTAAATTTATATTATTATATGTATTTCCTGTATTATCATTTTCTACTATTCTATATTCAACAACTTTACCATAAGCATTTTTTTCTTCCTCTATATGATAATAACGATATTTATTTCCATACAATTTTTTTAACTTATCCTGTTTTAATTTAAAGTTATTCAATGCCATATATAATGTTTGACTAATATGAATTTTTCGAGTTCCTGTTTCTGTTTTTGTTGTACCTATAAACCATCTTCCTTTTTTATCTTTTTTCTTATCGTATACACTGTGATTGATATTTATGATTCTATTTTCTAAATCTATATCTTCCCAAGTTAAAGCAAATACCTCACCTGTCCTCATACCCGTATAACAAGATGTCAAAAAAGCACAAGTAAATGTATCATCATTTTTGAATCTATCTAATATTTTTTCTATTTCTTCTTGCGAATAAACATGTTTAACATCTTCTATGCTTTTATTCATTTTTGGTAGTCGTATCGTTAATGCTGGGTTATATTTTATTAAACCATAAACATCACAAGCATCTCTAAATGAACCTTTCAATACTTTTAAGATGTTTGCAAAATACACACGAGAGTAATCATGTTTCATACATAATTCAGATATGAATGTATTTAATCTAACACTAGTAATAGAGGTTAATCTATATGATCCTATATTTGGTTTTAAATATTTATTTATTATTGTTACATATGTTTGAATTGTATTATATTTTAAATTGGATTTACAATAATGTTCTATCCAATAATCTAAATAATCAGAATATGATACTTGATTTTCTTTAAATGTATTTCCTGTATTTAAATATTCATTGTATGCTTTAGTTCCCTCTTGTTGAGCTTCAAATTTTGTCTTAAAGCCAGACTTAGTCATTTGTTTTCTTTTTCCACCTATTTTTGCTATTTCAAATGAATATTGATAAACATTTCCTCTTTTTCTAATATTTATACTACCCATTATTATCAATTTCCTTTATCGTCATTTTTTTAAGATTCTTGGGGTCAGATAAATCATTACCCTCATTTTCAATCAAAAACTTTTCTAATGTTGTCTTTAAAATTTTAATACTTCCTAGTTTAATCGCAGGTAAAAATCCATTTTCTATTAATTCATAAATATAATTTGGACTGGTATGTAAAATAACAGCAACATCTTTAACTGTATAAACCATTAAACTATCCATTATTTTTCCTCCTTACCACTCATATTCATAAGCTCTATCTTGTAAATAAAAAAAGGTTTTTTATCAAATGTCTTTTTTAAGTCAATATTATTATCTACACTATCATTTAAAACTTTTGCTACTTTAATCAAAGCAAGTTTCATACTCTTTTCACTTACCATCATTTCTGTTTCATAAATCATTTTTATTTTTACATTATATGTTTTAGTTCTCATATATTAATTCTCCTTACCATTTATTCCAAAAGTATTTAAAAGTGCTTTATTTACTGTCTTTTGTTCCTTATAACTAATACTTGCAAGATACTGTCCTAATCTTTCTTTACTAATCGACCTAATATGCTCTATTAATACTACTGAATCATATTTTAAATATCTTCTAGATTTAATAGAAACATGACTACACATATAAAACTTTTTATTAATAAGTTTTGTTATAGGTGCAACTATAACTGTTGGGCAATTTCTTGTACCCTTATTACTTTGAATAATTAAAACAGGTCTTCTACCACCTTGTTCATTACCAATAATCGGATCAAGAGTTGCATAATATATTTCTCCTCTTAACACTTGTTTCATTAAACACCTCCATTTTAAGCAAAATAAAAAGACCTTTAAGGTCTTGCTAAAAAATATCTTTGCTATTTTATTTACAAACAATGTAGTCGCTATAATCAAAATTTAAAGGTAAAGATTCATCATAATCAAAATTCTCATTTGCCATTACCTCCATATGAAATGTTAATACTATTCTTATAATACAACTGTTAACAAATGGTATAACGCCACATCTAGATCTTTGCATAACTTTAGATAGTTGATATTCTGTTTTCTCATTTATAAACTTTTCAGTAAAGCATTTCTTTTCATCTACATTCATAATCTTCATCATAGCAGTTATTTTTTCATTCATAAAACGATATTCAGCCACTTCATCTATTTTCCTATCAATACTATCCATTTGATGATTCTCTCTAGGTAAAGAGCATGAATATATAGGTTCATACCTTGAAGTTATTCTTATTGTAGGTTCATTAGGATATTTATTCTTTAACCTCACAAAACGGTGCATTATCTTTAATGCAATTTGAGTACACATTTCTAAATTATACTCGCTTATAAATGCTTTACTTAGAATATCATTATCTAGATATTCATAATTTTTGTTATCTTCATCATTCATTTTGATCTTATCCCCCTATAGCAAAGAAAAAGGAAAATCATTTTTTAGGGCAAGAAACCCCATTTTTGATTTTCCTTTGAAAATTAATTGAAAATATTTATTGTTATATTTAATAAAATTACTATCATCATATGCAAGTCTTAAGTATATATTACTCTTAAAAGCGATATGTCCTCGCATAACATCACCTCTTTACCAAAAAGAAGAAGCCAAACCGATACTACTAATAATAATAGAAATTGGTACTGCTTCTTCTATTTAATAACTAAAAACTAAATTTTCCTAAAAACTTGCTTACTATTCTAACACTATTTTTTTCAATGTCAATATTTTCTAGCAAATTTTGCCAAACAAAAAATGAACTAATATATGGGATACTTTCCTCCTCCCACAATTAATTCATTTTACTACATTTTACCACTTGACACAGAATAATCAATAAAATCATTGTCCAAAAGGATATAAATACCAAAAACTTTCATCTAATTTCGTCTATTTTTGTCTAAATTTGAATATCCCTATTTTTAGGACATATTTTTATCAAAATCCTCATTAATTATTTCTAGTATTTCCTTTTCTTTTTTTTCGGATATTATTTTATACAATTCATTATACTTACTCTCTACCTTATGAAAATCACTATCTTGATATAATAAAATATTATCTAATACTCTACTACCATTATTACTTTTATTTATAGCCATTATACATGTCCTATATAAATATTCAGCACTTATTTCATTATTATTATTTTCTTTAATACTAGGTACTCTTATCATATATACACAATAATTTGTATCCTCAAAAGTTCTATTATAAATACAAACTATATTATTACCCTTATCATATTTTATTCTACCAAGTTGTTTTAAATATTCAACTTGTTCTTCTTCAGTCATTTTATATTTGCAACATAAATTATTATCCATATCATTAGTTGAATTACATTTAAGTGATTTTTCATACAACATTTTAAATGATATATCTTGCATAACATCACCTCATTAACTTATTTACTAATATTATAACACCCTAAAAAAAGATATAATACTATAATTTTTCCATTAACCATTCATTAAGATTACTTAAAGAATCATGAATCTTTGGTAATAATACTGCTTCTATAATAATTAGAACAGACAATAATATAAACATTACATCAGAAGCAATACCTCCACCCATCACACTTATTTGAAAGTAAGGATCAATTCCCATAATCCTAGCTAATTCAATACCTAAATCTTGACCTATTATTATAGTTTCAAAATTTAACATAAATAAAATACAAATTAAAACAGAATACAACATACTCATTATTAATTCTCTTAAACTCATAGTTCCTCCTCTTACAAATTACTACAAATATAGTATATCACTAATTATCGTTATTGTGGGGCATTTTGCAAATATTTTCTCTTTATTTGAGAAAATTATAATTAGGTGATACTTATGAACTTTGAACATCTTATATTTATGAGAGATAACTTAGACTTAAACCAAAGAGAAATGGCAGAAAAATTAAATGTTTCTAAATCTACTTATGCTAGATGGGAAACAGGAGAAAAGATTATTCCACTTAAACATTTAATTAATCTCTGTAATATAACTAGAACAAATCTTGATTATGCTATTGGATTATCTGATCAAAAAATCAAATTACAAAAAGATATTATTATAGATAAAGTTATTATTGGAAATAATTTAAAAAAATTAAGGGATGAAAATAGTTTAAGTCAAAAGTCATTTGCTGAATCAATTAATACTGTTCAGTCTGTTATTTCTGCATATGAATCTGGAAAAACATTAATTCAAACTTCATTCTTATATGATATATGCTTAAAATATAAAAAATCTCCAAAATCATTCTTTTGAAAAATAATAAAATCTTGATATAGTATTAATTGTTATAATGTAATTGTCATTTGTGAAGCAACACAATTGATGTAGTTTACAATTCCGAACATTATTAGGAATTGTTTTTTTTATAAAAAAAAGACTAGTCATTTAAACTAATCTCATCGACAAACTGGAATTTATAGTTATTCACAAGTTCCATTATGATTTTTAAAATAATTTTCTACATTTATCATTGAACTTTCAATATTATTAAAATCTACAATTCCATTTATTTCATCTGACATTTTTTTAGAACAATCGCTGCATTTAAAATAATTGTTTGTTCCAAATTCTATTTGATACTTTTTATTATCAATAGAACATATTGTTGTGGCACTACTTTCCACATTAGCATTATCTTTTTTTACAACTGTATAAGTTCCTAGTCCAATCACTGCAATTATCATAAATATAATATATCCAATGAATACAAATCCTATTACTTTTAATATTTTGATTATTATTCCTGCTAATCGTTCTGTATTACTTATTTTGTTCATTAAAAACTCCTTTGAATCGTTATCCAAGATTTCATCAATACTAACATTAAATGCTTTTGACATTTTTTTTAATTGCTCTGGATTAGGTGTTGTTTCACCTAATTCCCAATTAGAAATAGTTTGCCTTGTAACATCTACTTTTTCACCTAATTGTTCTTGTGAAAGTCCATTTTTCTTTCTTAATTGTAAGATTTTATCTCCTAAATTCATTTCCTTTTCTCCTTTCACAAAAATTATATACTATTATCATTTAACATATCTACAAAAGTTTTTTGGAAGTTTGTCAAAGATTTTTAACATTTTATCAAATTACCTTTTTTATAACTAATTACTAAATTGTAATTTATCAATTTGTTGACTCAAATTCTTCATTCCAATCTACATAACCATCATCTGTATAATTCTTACAACTTATCATTATATCCCAATCCCATTTTCCAACTTCAACACATTTTGCCTTAATATATGCTTTGCAATATGATTTTTTATCTATATCTAAAAATTTTTCATTATTCATACCTGCATTGTAAACTAAATCTTGATGTGTTATTAATGGTGTACCGCTATTTGGTTGACACTTTGGCGCTATGACATACAAATATCTTTTTAATTCAGTATCTATATCTTTTTTTATTTCTTCATACCTTTTATTATTTTGTTCTTCAATTTTTTTATTATTTTTTTCATTAATAAATAATATACTTCCAATTATAATAAATATCAGCAAAATTATTATAATAATTTTCTTCATCATATTTTCGCTCACTTTCAATAATAACTTTAATTATTTTCTAGATTCCAATTTAACCCATTATCACTACTAATAAATATTAATTCTTTATTTTCATAGCCATCTTTAGTCGAATTAACTTGATATACTGAACATTTAATTTTTAAAATATCTTTTTCATAATAAGGCATACTTTCTACACTTATATAATCAGCATTTTCATTTGTATATTTAAAATTGGAAGAAATAAATGTTTTTCCACTATCATTAGTTATATATAAACCAACTTTTCTATTATCTAAATAAATTTTACCCGTATTAATTACGAATCCTAATTTTTCATTTAGAAAGACAAATTTTGCTTCATTACTAACTTGAATTACATCTTCTGATACAACATAAAAATTCTTACCATTATCTTTACTTCTCAAAACATGAACCAACATATTTTGACCTAATACATCATCAACCTTTCCAATTCTTAAAATTGTTTCATTAAATTTCTTTTCATATAACACTTTTTCATTTTCAGGTAATAAATAATTATCGCTATCATCAAATTTACCTGTTTTATCTATGTCTATATTATAATCGTTTTTATCTATTATTTGTCCATCTTTATCCTTAATATATGTTTCACTTCTTTTGGATTTTGTTTTTCCCTTATTATCATAATATGTATATTCAACTCCATCAGCAACATTTGGATTCACAAAAGGATCGAATCCACCTTTACCAAAATAACCATGTACTTTTACCTTTGTACCCATCAATAAAAATCCATAGTAATCATAATAATCAACATCAACATGAAGAAAAGAAGAAACAACTGCTACATACTTTTTATCATCTAACATTGTTGTATGTTCAGGTTTATAACTAAAAATTGCAATAAAACCTACAATAGGTAAAGAAATTAAAATAAGTATAATTATAGGTATAGTGCCTAACAATGATAAAATTATAGTTCTCTTTTTATTATCAGAAGATAGATATATTTGTTGGAATATACCAACAATAAATCCAACAACAGATATTAAAATTATAAGGATAATAACCCATAATCTAAATCTCACATTCATTAAATATAATATAAAATTAATTAGTATGTTTATACCTACAAAAATTAAATCACAAATAAGTATATTCCTTTTTATTTTATTAAATATTTTTCTCATAATCCATCACCTTATTTTAAAGTAATACCTTTTTCATAGTCTTTGAGATAATTTTCTCTTAATATTAATTTTTGTTCCTTTATAACAAATTCTGATACATTTGGAACTTCAATATTATTCTCATGATCTATAATTTTATCTCTATAATAGATAAGTTCATTATTTATTATTTCAAATTTCCCAGATGATTTTTCAATTACTTTTTTTATTTTTCCATCATTATAATAAATATCTAAAGTAGCAACCCACTTATTCTTATTATCACTTATTTTTAAACTAGGAAGAAAATATATTGCTAAATTTGAATCTTCAGCATATAAAGTACGAAATGTATTTAATGCTCCTAATCTTTTAGAATATTCTTTTATTTGCCACTCATTGCAATAATTCCCATTTCTAATATTATAAGATATGGTGCTATAAATTATGTTCCCTTTAACATCATAATCAATAATAGTAATATTTGCATCAGAATCATAAAAATATGTAGTATTATTACAAGAAATATGTTCTAAAGTATTTACATAACTTTTCAATTCACTTTTTAAAACACTTTTACCTCTAAAATTCTTATAAGAATAACTATTCTCATTATTTTCCATTAAGAACGAAAATTTAGGAACACCTAGATTAATCATTTTATTTTCAGTATGTGTATATCTTGGATGTTCAATATTATAGCCAAAAGGTATAAGTTTAAAAAATATAATACAACTAACAAAAATTATAGGCAATATATATATAATTATTTTTTTATATAATTCTTTTTGTATTTTTTTCCTTTCATTATTTAAAGTTTTTTCAATATCTATATTATTCTTTTTTTCTACTTGTAAAATATTATAAATATCTGTATCCAATTCATCTGCTAACTTTTCAAGAATAGTAATATCTGGCAAACTTAATCCTCGTTCCCATTTACTAACTGCCTTATCAGTTACAAATAATTTATCACCAAGTTCTTGTTGAGTTAATCCTTTTTCTTTTCTACGAGATGCAATATATATTCCTATTTTATTATTATCCATAATTTTTCACCTCACAATAATTATACTATATTATTACTAACTATGTTCTCGACTGATGGTTTAGTTGACAAATTACTATTTTTCTTTCTCTCTAATTATATCAAAAAAAGAGTAAATCTTAAAACTGATCTACTCGATAAATTACTATTTTTCTAACTAATTACTAAATTGTAATTTGCATTATTGTTTATTTTTCCAAAATTCATAAATTACATTGGAAAGTTCTTCTGGATTATCAATATTAACTTCATGTGCAGAATTACTTATTATTTTAAATTCACTCTTTGATATACAATTATTTAATGCTTTAGCATTTTCCATATTCACATTGTCCTTAGCACCACACAAAATTAAACATTTACAGTTTATTTTATTTAAATCTTTTACAATATTAAGATTATTCATTGAATTAACTAATGTAGTAAATTCACTTTTAGAACAACCCATTTTTTCAAATGTAGACTTTGGCATTATAGTAAATATTAAACTTTGTACTTTAAAAAGTATTTTTGGTATTTTGTATGGAGTCCCAATTAAAATAATAGAATTTACCTTGTTTGGATATTCTTTTGCAAAATCTAATGCTAATATTCCACCCAAAGAAAGACCACATAAATTAAGTTTTTCTTTTTGGCTATTACAGAAATTAGAAAAAGCATTATACATCATTTTATATTCTTTTGAAGAATTTTCAGTTATTTCAAATAAATTTGGGCATAGTGTATCAATTCCATTTTTCTTTAAATATTTATTAGTATTATTCCAACTTTGATTATCTTGTCCTAATCCATGAATTAAAATATTTCTCATACTATCAATCCTTTTTACTAAAAAACTGCTTTAATCCAATATAAGATGCAATTATTATCATAATTACAGCACAAATCACATTAGGTATATTACTGTCATTATTAGGAATATCTAATACTTTTGCACAAAATTGATTTGTAAATACTGTAACAAACGATAGCATAAATAAACTAATAGAAATTTTATAATAAAAGACAATTTTAGTAAAAGTACATATTAAAATAGAAATCCACAGAAAGATAAAAACAAATGATGCAATTAAATAACTACCTAATAACCAGTTTCCATTATTAACATAATTTATAATAAACAATAATATATAAACTAAAATTGTAATAATAGCAAAAATTTTACAGAATTTATATTTATTATTTTTAAGACAAGAAGGAAGACTTGTTATAGAAAAAGAAATCAAAACACCTATTAAAACTATTAAAAACCATGATAACTTATGATCTATTACTAAATTACAAATAAAACAAGAGATAATCCCAATCAAATAGCCTAAATTTATAATATTAAATAGCCATTTTTTAATTGTTCTATATTTTTGAATTTCCTTTTTTTCTTTGTTCATTGCTTCATCATCACAAGCAGTAAAAAATTCATGTTCTGATATATTTAATTCCTTACATAAATTTGTTATAACCGTTATATCAGGGTAAGAAATTCCTCGTTCCCATTTTGATATAGTAGTAGGAATTACATATAATTTATTTGCTAATTCCTCTTGTGTTAAGTTTGCCTCTTTCCTTTTTTCTGTAATATATCTGCCAAAGTTTTTTTTATCTTGCATAAAATATTTCTCCTTTCAAGAACTATTTTATTATCTATGATTATTTAGTACAATGGCTAGTTAAGCCACCTACAAATTAATACTTTTCTAACTAATTACTAAATTGTAATTTATCT
>ULMG01045855.1_pt1 | contig 29947 bp, 21 predicted proteins | sample 1951601 | NCBI WGS metagenome assembly ULMG01 (sample SAMEA4835545, study PRJEB28245) | human gut metagenome | biome: gut microbiome; material: fecal sample | place: Denmark | collected 2008
AAGTTGTATTTCTATCGGGTCGCTTACTTCGTAACCCGCCGCCGTGATGTAATCCTTAGCCGTTATTTTGTAAACGGGCGCTTCGCATTGACCTATGAGTTCTCCGTTCGCGTCGTTGTCGTAAGAAACGAGTTTAACCTTTTCGATAGCCATAAAATTATTCATTTTCGACGGGGAATATCCTACCGGCCAGTCAGACATTGCGTACATACCTATCGAGCCGTTCAACTCGGAATATTTTACGTCGTATTCTTTCTTGCTGTCGCTGTCGTAGTAAGTGTCGTCGACGAGTCTCGCCTCCGAGCAAAGTCTTCCGTCGATAAACGCTTGACAAAGTTTGCCTTTTTCCGTAACGCCGTCCGTGGTTTCTTCGTAGTTTTTGACTTCGAGTTCTACCCAGTGCTTTTTACCGTCCACGATGTTTAAATCGGCGGATTTTTGATCGCCTACGTAAGCCTGCCCGCTCATCGAACAGTTTTTAGCGAACGCATTGTATTTCAAAAAGGTACATATCGGCGTTCCGCCGGACGTCAAACCTATATCGAGCGTCATATAAACTTTGTTTGCATACCACGGTTTGCTGTCTTCGGCAACCATATCTTCGCCTGCGACGTCTACCAGAAAGGAAATATGGAACTCGCTGTATCTCCACTGCGCTTTTCCCTCGGCGGGTACATTCAAGTTAGCGTTTAAGTACATAGAGAGTTTAAACTCGCCGAATCTTCCGCCGTTGAACATCGTGGTGCATTGTTGGTTGACAACGAACTCTTCGAATCTCATTCCCGTGTTTTCGTCGACGGAAAACGTTGCGGTCGACAACGTAGGCATAGCCCAGTTATTTTTGTTCGTTGCTAAATTGTATCCTTCGGGAACGTCGACAACGTATTCTTCGCTCGGTTGTTCGCCGTCCGCAAAGGCGGTCGTCACGCCAGAAACAATGGTGAATGCAAGTAACCATATAACAAATAAACTAATTACTCTTTTCATAACTTTCTCCGTTTTATTTTATTTTCTTCTCGAAATGAATCTGTTGTATTGTTGAGTGAGCCACGTAAGGTATTCACTTGCCGTCGTTCTGTATTTTTGTGATTGAGCGGTAAATACCGTGTCGGGATCGACTACGCCGTTCCATACCTTTACCAGACAGTCTTGGAAAAAATCGTTTTCGGCGGTCTGGTGGTTCAATGCCATGTTCTCGTCTTCGCCCAAAATAAGCATATTTTCGCACGCGTTTCTGAACAGCGGAGCCGTTCTTACCGTGTTTATCCAACCGTATTCTTCTTCGGTGTACTGATCGTAAAGTTTAAAGGAATACGTTTGCCATTTGAGCAGCCCGTATTTCCCCGAATAGGGCGGCGTGGTTTCGTATCTGTCTTTTTTGTTCTCGGGGTAAGAGTATTTGCCTTCGCCCGCGTCTATCCAATGTTCATTTTCAACGCCGTAAGTCGCAAGATTGTAATTCGCGACATCCGAAGCAAGCCAGTCTAAATATTCGAGCATAACTTCCGACTGCGTGGATTTTTTGTTGATGACAAGACAACTGTTTGCCGATTGTTTGCCCATATATCCGCGCGTAGCCGTAGTGTTGCCGCTTTCGTCTACGCCGTACAAAGGTTCTAATACCGTGAACGTTGCGTTCGGATTGTTCGCTTTCGTTTTTCTCGCAACCGAAATAAGTCTTGTGATTTCGGGATCGACTACGTAGATAGCCGTCGTTCCCGTTACGAAAGCCTGTTGCTTTTTGTCTTTAAGTCCCGTATAACATTCTTCTTCCCAAAGCCCTTCCTTAGACCACAGATACTCTAAACGCATCGTTTTAAGGTAATCTTCGGAGATTTGCCCCGGCACTACGGAAGTTGCGTTTCCCTTATCGTCAACGCTTTCTACCGTTTTGAACATATAACTCGACGACGAAAAAGGACCTACCGCAAGAGTCGATTCTACGTCCCACGGGTATCCGCTGAGCGGCGCTTTTATCGTCGGAATCTGCGCTTTCATTCTTCTCATCATGTCCGTAAAGTCGTTGATGTTTACGAGCGTCTTTTTCTTGCCGTTCGGCTTGGCGGTTATCTCGCCCAGGTCGTCGTTAAAGCCTTGTTCCGTCGTATAACCTACTTGTTCCATATAATCTTTACGAACGAGTACGCCGTACTGGTTGGAAAGTTCCAGCGACGGCACGCCGTAAACCGAGCCGTCGACGGTGGTCGTCGCAGTCAATTCTTTTTCTACGAGTTTGTTCAAACTTTCGTAGTTTTCTATCAAATCGCCTATTTCCATACAGACGTTCTGGCTGATGACTATTTCGTCGATACCCGCCTGACCGATATATCCTACCGCGGCGTCCCAGGACGATCCCGCCATTTTGTTGGACATTACCGTGTTAAAGTCGGATTCCGAATATACTTGTACTTGAAGGTCGATTTTTACTCCTTTGTCCTGATAGAACTTTTCTTCGATTTTCGACTTGACGTAGTTATCGTCGCTTCTTTCCGCGATTTCGCTCGACGAAACGATTATATTAAGCGTATGCGTTTCGTCGTCTTTATTTCCGCCACCGCTGCCGCTGTTCGTTTTTCCGCAAGATACCGCAGTAAAAGCGCAAACGACAATCATCAACAATGCTAATAACTTTTTCATTTTTCCTTCCTTCTTTTTTTATTCTTTAACGGAGCCTAAAACAACGCCGTTGATAAAGTATTTTTGTAATATGGGATAGATTATGATTATAGGTAAAGTCGCTACGACTACCGAAGCGTTTTTAATCGCTTCCGTCGGTAAATCGTTGTTACCGCCCAAAACCGCCGACGCGCTTTCTACCATTTCGCGAAGTATCGCCTGAATGGGCGCGATGTTTCGATGTGCTTTGTCAATGAACAGCAAAGGTCCGAACCAGTTGTTCCAAAAACCTACCGAAGTGAACAGTATGACGGACGCTATTACGGGAAAACTCGTAGGCATTACCACCTTAAACAGCGTTTGAAAGTGATTTGCGCTGTCGAGTTCGCTCGCTTCGAGCATAGATTTGGGTAACGTGTAGAAAAAGTTTCTCGTTAAAAGTATGTTCCACGCGCTGACGGAACCCGGTAAAATTACCGCCCATACAGTATTTTCGAGTCCTAACCCCCTTACTACAAGGTAGTACGGAATAGTACCGCCCGCGAACAACATAGTAAATATCGCAAACACGGAGAAAAACTTTTTGCCGACAAAATCGTCGTGTATCAAAGCGTATGAATACAAACAACTCGTCGCTATCATCAAAAACGTGCCTACGACCGTAATGAATATAGAGTTCCAAACGGAACGCAAGAACAGTTTGTTGGTGAACAACACGTATTTATACGCGTAAAAGTCTATCGTTTTTGGTATCAGCGTATATCCGTATCTTGCGAACGACGCCGAAGTCGACAACGACGCGGATATAATGTAGAATACCGGCAAAATAAAGGTTATCGAAAGTAAAATAATCAAAACTATATTTACTATGTTTAAAATCTTTTCGTTTTTAGCCTTTTGCATACATTCACCCCCTTACCACAGTCCTTGATTGTCCGTACGCTTTACTATCGCGTTTGCTACCAATACGAGAATAAGCGAGATGATGCTTTGTACCAAACTTATCGCGGTAGATGACGAAAAACCTTTTGGTCCGCCCTGAAGGTTTCTGTATACCAGACTCGAAAACACTTCCGTTACTTCGCGCAGTTCGTAGTTACTGCCTCCGACCAACGAATAGATTTGGTCGAAGTCGTCTTTAATCAGATTACCCGCGTTAAGTATGAGTTGAATACCGATAACGGGCATCATGCCGGGCAGGGTTACCGTCCACAGTTTTTGCCAGCTGCCCGCGCCGTCTATTGCCGCCGCTTCGTACAAGTCGGGGTTTATAGCCGTGATTGCGGCAAGGTAGATAATCGACCCCCAACCGACGGTTTTCCAGACGGAAGTTGTCGTGAGTATCCCCCACCAGTATTTCGGCTCGCTGTAAAATCTTATTTTTTCGTGACCCAACGCGATGAGCAGATTGTTCACCAACCCGCCGTTCGTGGATAACAGCAGGTAAACGATGTTTGAAACGACTACCCACGAAACGAAATACGGCAAATAGGAAATCGTTTGTACCGATTTCTTGAAAAAGCCGTTTCTTAACGCGTTAAACATCAACGCAAGTATTATCGCCGCAGGGAACCCGAATATAAACTTCAACAACGCCATTACAATGGTGTTTCTGAATATCAAAAAGAACTCGGAACCCGGATGAGTGAACATCGTGTAGAAATGCTGGAATCCGCCCATGCTCGCCCATTCACTGCCGAATATGCCGCCGTCTACAGTATAGTTTTTAAACGCCACGATTATGCCGACCATAGGCGCGTAATTGAACAAAGCGAAAAGCACGAATCCCGGCAAAACAAACAAATACAAAACTTTGTTTTTCTTTATCTTGCCGAACGTTTTACTTCTGAAAAACTTTTTGAACACGCCCGTGAATATTCCCGTTAAAATCAACCCGATAGTCAAAACTAAAATCGTGCATAACGCGATTATCGGTCCTGAGTTCTTTTGTTGTCTGAAAACAACGAATCCCAAAAACGCCGAATACTCGCCCGTTCTCGTTCCGTAATTTATTCCGTCCTCTTCGAGATACTCTTCCGTCGCCGTTACTTTTTCCGGCATTAAGGTAACTTTGTTGTTTTTGTCTACAGAAACGTTCCTGTCCCCCGTAAAGAGTACTTTGCCCGGGAAAGTTATTTCTATCGACGTGACGTTCTCGAATCCGCAAATCGCGTAAGTGAAGAATATGTTATTTTTGTCATAGTATTCGTTGTTCGCCTCTTTAAAGGAACTCGTCGCTATTTTTTCGCCCGATACGGTTACGGGATTAACGGCGATTTTTTCGTCTTTGTCGATGATGAACCGCGACTGATTCCAATTGATGAAGCCTTTTGAAAAGTCCCCGTTCGCCGCTTTGTTGAAGTAATTCCTTTCCGCCGTTTGTCCGCCGAAGTCGGACCCGCTCATAAACCTGAAAAGTCCTAAACCTTTCGTCGCGTCTATTCGTTTAAACGAGACTTTGACGATAATACAGTCCCCGCCGTCCGTTACGGATTTTATCGTAACTCGCTCCATCGTAGACTGTTCTTTAACGCCATTTGCAACAGAATCGGCAACCGCTTTTACACTCTCAACGGTTACGCCTTCGCTTTTTGAAACCGTAACGACGGCAGTACCCGAACCATCCGAGTTAAACTTAACGCCGACCGACGCGCAACTTGACAAAACCGTCGTGAGGCATATCAAGATTATTATTGAAAGTATTTTAATTTTTTTAGTCAAATTACCATCTCCGCGTAAAATTATTATCGTAACAATTATACACCGCGCGTATAGATTATTTCAATAGCAATAATTTACTATAAAGTTAACAATATTTGACTACATTTATAATGTATATTTATAAAAACCCTCGTTTTTTTTGCAAAACAGTTGATTTTCTGCGTATTTGTTGTATAATATTTATGAGGGAGAACGTTATGAAACGCGGCAAATACCATTACGACAATAATTTTACAATAAACCCCAAAGAATACGGCGATTTGCTCTTGTACCAACTCGGCGAACTGATGTGCGACTCGTCTACCGTAATTGACGCACACACCCACCTTGACTGGTTTGAACTCACTTACGTTTTTTCGGGCAAAGGGACGATTTACACGAACAACGTACCCGCCAAAGTCAGAGGAAACGACGTGTACGTTTCCAAACCGAAAGAAATACACAAACTCGTGTCGGACAGTTCGGACCCGATGCGGTATTGTTTTGTCGCGTTCAATTTTAAGAAAAACTCCCCGCTATACGACGTTTTGACGAAAAACAACGGATTTGCTCTTGAAAAGACGGACAGAGTTTTTAACATGCCCGAGTTCGAGAACAGTTTTCAGCATTTGCTTTCTTACATTTACAACGACGAAGACGTTCTTAACAACCTTCTTCTGGAACGCGAACTCGAATCGATTGTTTTAAAGATGCTGAAACACATAAAACATAACAATTTCAATACCTACAGTCCCCCTAAAATAAACAATATCGAAATGTTGAGTTTCAATATCATCAACTACATCGACAACAATCTGACGACGATAGACAAGACTTCACGCTTATCGCAGATTTTCAATTATAATTACTCTTACATTTCGCGCTGTTTCAAAAACACGACGGGGCTTTCGATTTCAGAATACTTTACCGATAAAAAACTTGCGATCGCCAAAAAAATTATCGAAGAAGGCAATATGAGTATTACCGAAATATCAAACCATTTAAACTATACTTCCATTTACGTTTTTTCGCGCGCTTTCAAAAACAAATACGGCATAAGCCCGAAACTCTACAAGGAACAAACGTCTGACGGCAACAAGTCGTAAACCTCCTTTGCGATGCCGGACTACAGTTCGTTTTATTCTTGTCCGGCATACCAGCCAAGAATAAAATATGTGCAAACGAAAAAATCCTACCCGAAAAAATCGGGTGGGATTTTTTGTCGTTTATGAATTATCTTCTTTTCTTCAATACGAGTATCGCCGCGCCGAGCAACGTCGCTACCGCGAATATTCCGCCGAGAGACACCGCCGCAAGACAACCACTCTTTTCGCCGCCTTGTTGTCCCTTTTCGTACGCGCTTATAGCCTTTTCAACCGTTTCTACGTCGCCGTAATTCGTAACGTAATTTTTCTGAGCCGAAGTAAGCGCAACGTAATCCGATTTAACTTCTTTAACCGCTTTCTTAGCCGCTTCTACGTTATCCGCGGTAATCGTCGCATAAGTCGTTTTGAGCGTCTCAATCTTATCGCTTACGACTTTTGCAGCCGCTTTATCGACTTTTTCCGGCAGAGAGTTTTCGTAATCACCGATCGCTATTTCAACCGTTTCCACATCGCCGTAATTCGTAACGTATCCTTTTTGAGCGTCGGTAAGCGCAGCGTAAGCCGCTTTGATTTCTTCAACCGCATTCTTAGCCGCTTCTACGTTATCCGCGGTAATCGTCGCGTAAGTCGTTTTGAGCGCCTCGATCTTATCGCTTACGATTTTCGCAGCCGCTTTATCAGCCACAGCCGCGATAATAGCGTCTGCTTTTTCTATAATATATGTTGCGTATAATTCGTTGTTCACCACTTTGCGTTGTTCGTCCGTAAGATTTTCGATAAGCGCAGCAGCGTTTTCTTTTACGGTGGTCGCGTTTTCTTCGGTGGGTTTGTCAAGCGCGTAAATCGCTCTCTTTATTGCTATCGCCGCGTTATACTCCGCAACGTCGACTTTTTCCACAACCGTCGATTTAACGTCCGTTATAACGGGGTTCGCGTTATGCGCGCCCGTTGCTCTGAACATAAGGTAGAAACCTTTGGACGAGCCTAGCGCCGTGTCGCTCGCATATACGTTAGAAAACTCTTCGATCCCGTTTCTCGTCAAAGTGATTTTAAGTCCGCCGTCTACTTTTTCGGTTTTCCAGGTAAACGTTTGATTGGTTCCGTCGAACAACATCGTCGTATCGGGCGTTTTTTTCGAAACCGCAGAACCGTCGCTTAAACCTATGGTATAAAAACCTTGCGTACCCGTCGTGGTGATTCTGAATCTGTTTTGTCCGGCGGTAACCTCTTCGCCGTCCCAAAGAGTTGACTTAAAGTTGCCGAATCCCAAATAATACCAGGAATTACAGTCTGCCGTACCTTTTATCGTGAAAGTAAATTCACCTTCCACTGGCAATTCTTTCGTGTATTGAAGATAATCTTGTTGACCTAATTCGATTTTGTCGTCGCTTATCGACGAAGAAACGTACGACCAACCGCTTGCGTCTTTAATAAGATCTTTTTCGGTAAGTGCGCTGTCTGATTTTTCTTTAACCATATCGTCGACTTTAATTTCGGTGATCTTGATTCCGCCTACGCCCATACCGATAACTTCAAAGTGATTGCCCGTTACCAAATCGAGATTTTCGACTACCAGACCGACGTTCTTTGCCGCAGACGATACTACGACGAGTACGTCCGAACCTTCCGCGTCGAACTCGGGGGTAATACTTATCTGAATGGCGTTAAGCCCCGCAAGCAAGCCGGGAAACCACTCGCCCGACGATGCCAATATTTCATCATCGTTTACTTTATCGATATGCATCAACCAGACGTTTCCGTCGCCGTCGATTTGCATTACCACCTCTTCGACGTCGTTGGATAAAATCCTGAATCGTATCATACCTTTATGAGTATCTTCGGTAGGAACGTCGAGAAGTTCCGCTTTCATCGAAATGATCGCTTCGGCAGGTAAAACGTCTTTAAGTTCCGCTATGCTGCCCGTAATTCCGTTTGCCGTCAGCGTAGCCGCCGTTTCGTCAAGCGTTGCGTTTTCGGATACCGTCCACTTGTCCGCTTTGCCCAAAAGGTTGTTTGCGTCGATGACGGGCGTGGGTTCTTCGCCGAGTTTTTCTACCGTTACGGATTTTATCGCAAGATTAGCATCTACTTTATTGTTACCGTATCCGCCGAGAGTGAGAACGTTATTTACAAACAACTTGCTCGTCGTAAGAGTGTTGTCGTAATGTACCGTTTCGTCAATCGTTAATTTTAATTTATACGCACTTTCTTCAGCCTTGTATTCGACTTTGATAACGTGGTCGTTACCGTCGATATAGTTTACGGTAGCGTTGTTTACGCCGAGTTGAGAAGCGTTAGGATATTCGTTGCCTTTGTTGTAATGCCACAGGAATATGCCGTTGTTGTTTATTTCGAGAGCAACGTGTTCAGCTTTTCCCGATATTTCCCAAGGTTTCATCGCAAGACCGTTGGTAGATCCGGAGTTGTCGGCGAATACCATTTTTAAATAGCCTGCGGGATTTACGTCCGAGTTAAAGGTAACTTGCAAAACGCCTTCGTGCGGCAACAACTCTTTGAGAGATAACGCCGTCGGAGCGCTCCCCGCGCCGTATTCGGTGATGCCGATACCATTTTCGCCGACAGAGTACCAGGCAGAGTCCGTCTTCGCTCCCCTGTTCCACAAACTTGCGTCGGTGGCAAGGTTAGTCTGACCATCAAACTTGTCGGTGCCGCCAGCAGCAAACGCGGTCACCACGCAAAGCGATACCGCAATCGAAACTGCGAGTATTGCCGATAACAGCAATACGAGTTTCCTTTTTAATTTTACCATAATTTCCTCCTTTATTCCCATTCGGGCGGTTATATTTTTTTACAAACTGTGTTTGTAGGTTTTTCTACGATTTTTTTACGCAAAACGCCCTTAAGACTTAATCTAATTTGATTATATATGTCGATTTTACGTTTGTGAATAACAAAAAATGTACAGTTGTTTAACTTTTCTTTACTTTTGAAAAAACTTTGCTGATAATGTTAACAACAATGTCAAATTATGTTATTCACAATTTTTCATACTGTTTTTATAATGTTTGTAAGGTATTTTTATACTATTCTTATTAATATTTATAGGGGAAAAATATGAACAAATTATTGAGATTGTTGCTCGTTTGCGCTTTGATTTTAACAACCGCTTTTGCCTCTTGCAAGGCGCCGGACGACTCTACTGATGACTCGACGTGCAACTCGACGAACAACTCGTCGACCGACCAGACGGACGATTCTTACGTTCCCTCTATCGAGTATCCGCTCGATTTTGAGGTACGCGTAGAAGCGGGCAGGGACGTAAAGATTCTGCAACTTACCGATCCGCAAGTGTTTGAAAACGACGACGCCTTATTGCAAAAGAAGTGTTTTTCAATTATGGATTACGTCGTCGAGCAAACCAAGCCCGATTTAATTTTGGTTACGGGCGATATAATTTACGGCAGATACGACGAAACGGGCGAAATATTCACTAAAATAGTAAACAAGTTCGAGTCTTACGGCGTTCCTTGGGCGCCCATATTCGGCAACCACGACAACGAGTCCAAAAAAGGAACGAAGTGGCAGTGCCAAACGCTCGAAGATGCGCAAAATTGTTTGTTCGTCAAAAGAAGCGAATTATCCGGGAACGGCAACTATTCTATAGGCGTGTTCTCGGGCGATGACCTTATAAGAACGATTTATATGCTCGACACCAAAGGCTGTGCAAATATTGACGGAAAGTACAGACAAGCGCCTTGCAACCTGGATCCGAGTCAAAAAGATTTCGTGGTCGATTCGCAAGCGAAAGCCGAATTGTATCGCGGTAAAAAGGTCGAAGGGTTCGTTTGTCAGCACATTATGATTTCGTTTATAGCGAACGCGGTCAAGTCTAAATATAACGTCGATTTAAGCAATATCAAAAATTTCGTCTTACCGACCGATCAAGGCGATTTCGGAGCGTTCGGACAAAAGTTTACTCCGCAAATCGATAAAAACGGCGCGTACTTTTACGCGTTTAAAGATTGCGGTATTACGGGAATATTCGCGGGACACGAGCATTTAAACGACGCAAGCGTCGAGTACGACGGAGTAAGGCTTACTTACGGTGTTAAAAGTTCTACTTGCGATTCTTTCGATATAAACATGCTGGGCGGCACTTTGATTAAAGTCAACGCGGACGGGTTCTCCGTCAAAAACGTTTACTTCCCGCCCGATGATTTACAGTTATAATCATATGTCACTCGGTCTCTAAAAAAAACCGAAACGATCAGAGCCTGTTACCTTGACCGTTTCGGTTATTTACTTTTCTTTCAACATATGCGTTTATAACTACGCTTCGATTACGTTTCTGCCTTGTTTAAGCGATATTTTTTTGCCGTTCAGCACGGCGCTACCTTTATACCCGTGATTTTTGACGGTTACGATATGACCGTTTTTTGTTTTTTTCCATCTGACGGTTACACTCTTTTCGCCGTTTCGGTAACCTGCCGTCGCGCCGTCAATTCCCGTTTTAAAATCGGGACTGATTTCTATTTCGTTGCAATCGACTATTTTCAGCCCCGCTACGCACTTATAAAACCACACGGAAACAGTTCCCCAAAAATGGTGGTTCATCGACAATACGCCCCCGCCGTCTGCTCTCTCGAAAACGCCTTGTTCATCTTTCATTTCGTAAAATCTTTCCCAAAGCGTCGTCGCGCCGCGATCGGTTATATATTTGTAAGACGGAAACTCGTCGCCCGCCACGCATTTTAACGCAATGTCGCCGTAACCGCCGTAAGACAGTTCTTCAAAAAGTCGTTTAGCCCCCAACACGCCTACCGTAAAACGGTAGTTTGCTTTTTCGACGAGTTCTTTCAGTTTCGTTCTCGCTCCCTTTACGTCGTCGAACAAACCCAGACTCAAAGCAAAAGCCTGGGCCGTCTGGGTGTTGCATTTTACGCAATTACCTTCTATCCATTTATCTTTGAACGATTTTCTCAAATCTTTACCGAAAGCGACGATTTCCGAGTCGTCTGTCGAAAGGGCGCGCAATATAACGGCGGTTTTGTCCGCCAACTCTATACACGTAAGCGAATCCGTTACTTCCAGCGGGGTTTTTATTCGTTCGCCCGGATCAGTACCCACTTCGCACCAGTCTCCGAGTCCGAACGCAAACAATCCGTCGGCGGTTCTTTTGGTTTTCAAGTATTTGAAGTACAGCAAAATGCCGTCCTTACATTCTTTTAAAAACGGAACGTCGCCGTAAAACTTGTAGATCTCGTAAGGGATTTCGACCAACGCGCTATCCCACGCGGGACCGTTGCCCCATTCAAATCCCCAACCGCCCGTCGGGACGATGCCCGGCAGTTCGCCGCTTTTTCGTTGTGCTTTTAACAACTGTAAAGTCCACGATTTAAGCGTTTTTGCGCAATCTAAGTTATACAAAAATTGTTCCGCCGACAGCGAAGCGTCAGCCGTCCAACCGTTCTTTTCCCGTTGAGGACAGTCGGTAGGTATACATACGAGATTAGACAAGTCGCTGTTTACGACGCAGCGTTGTATCTTGTTAAGCGTTTCGTCGCTGCACGAAAACTCGCCGACTTTTTTCACATCGTCGTGCAATACGACGTATTTTATCAGTTTTTTAGTCGCTTGCCCGTCTTTCAGACCTTTAATCAGAACGTATCTGTATCCGTGATACGTAAACGTAGGCGAATATTTTTGTTTGCCTTGTTTGCAGACGTACACGTCGTGCTGAACGTAGTCTTTCGGGCTTAATCCGACGTTCGTTACGTTTTCTATATCGAACTTTCCGCGGTTCACCACTTCGCCGAAATATAAGTCCAGCCGTTGACCGTCGTCTCCGTCTATGTAAAGTTTGTAAATCCCCGCGTTGATTTCACCGAAGTCGTAGACGTACCCATCGTCGCTTTTAATTATATCTTTCGCGTAGAACTCTTTAAACGTTCTGACAATTTCCGAGTCGCATCTGACGTATTCCCCTTTCGGTGTGTCCGCGATTACGACGGTTTTAAAGTTTTCTTCGCCTGAGCAGTTATACTCGAACGCGTCCTTTCTGATAAGCCTTGCGTCAAACCGTTCACCCGCTCGTATGTCGTCGAACGTAATAGGCGAATCAAACCACGTTACGCTTTCGTCGCTTTCGACAATCGTTTCGTCGGCGTAAACTCTGAAATACAGTCTCGGCGCGCTGCGATAACTCGCTTTCTCGAAATCCCATACGCCACCGTCCATACTGTTGTTAAAACCGTTGCCGAGCAAAAAACACACAACGTTTTCTTTTTTAAGGTATTTCGTTACGTCGTATTCGTCGTAAAAAACTATTTGGTCTGGGTTGTTTATCTGCGGGGCAAAATACCCTTTCGTAACGTCTTTCCCGTTTACATATACACGATAAAACCCCGTAACGGCAATTTCAAGCATTACGGGTTTTTCGGTTTTTGTATATGAAAACTTTTTTCTCAGTATCGGCGCGTTTACGTGGCGTTCGCGTGAGCAATACTCTTTCGTTGCAGATATATATTTCATTTTATAAAAGTTCCGGCAAAGCGGTTTCTTCGCTTTCAAGCGATTTTAAAATCGATTCGCAAAGCATTAGACATCTCGGTAAATGATAAGGACCTTTCCACAGCGATCCTTTTTGCGTATGCGATACCGTGCCGTCGCGGTGCAAATACCCGTACCATTCTCCGCAGTCTTCGTCGGCAAAATGTCCGAACGAGTAGTCGTGTATTTGCTCAAACTTTTTAAAGTATTTTTCGTCGCCGGTGAGTTTATACGCCGTAAGCGTTGATATCAGACACTCGTTGTGTACCCACCAAAGTTTCATGTCGTATTCCAACTGTTCGCAAGGTCTGCCGAACAAGTCCCTGAAATAATACACTCCGCCGTATTCTTTGTCCCAACCGATATCGAGCGACCAGTTAAGTATGTTCAACGCCTTATCAAGCAATCCGGCGTCTTTCGTTATATTTGCGTAGTTCATCAAAAACCACGAGTTTTCTATCGAGTGTCCCGGATTTATGGTTCTGCCCGTCGGATTGTCGAGAATACTGCCGTCAAGCCGTACGTTTTCCAAAACGCATTTGTATTCTGCTTTGTAATGCAGATTTATCATATCGGCGATAATATCTTTGATTATCCCGTCGTAATATTCCTTTTTAGACGGATCGACGCGCCTTAACGTTTGCGCGGAACTGACAAGCACCATCGGATACGCGTTAGAGTGAAGATTTCTTACTTTTGCGTTTTCCTTAGGCGTGATTTTGTAAGGATCCGTTTCAGGGTGACGATAAAGCCTATACATTAAGTCGAAATAATCTTCGGCAAGTTTTAAATCTTTCGGATTTTTCGTCAATAAATAGTATTCGGCAAACCCTACTACAAGAAAACTTTCCGAATAAAAATATCTTCTTTTTCTTAACGGCAGACCTTCTCTCGTTACAGTGAAAAACATTCTGCCGTCCGAGTCGATACAGTGTTCTTTTATAAACTTAGCCCCGGCGTCCGCCGCGTCTGACCATTCTTTTTTTACGCCGTACGTGTTGCACAGTTTGGAAAACGTCCACAAGCATCTTCCCTGAAACCACACGCTTTTGTCGTCGTTGTACGATTTACCATATCTGTCTACGCTGGAAATAAATCCGCCGTATTCTTTGTCGATAAGGTCTGAATTTTCCCAAAACTTAACGACGTTGTCTATTAAAAAATCGTGATAAAACTTTTTATATTTTTCAATAACTTTCTTATCCATAATTATTTGTTCCCATAGTAATCTTTATACAAATTATTTAGATTTCTAGCCGATAAATAAATCGATTGCGGACTTAAGAAGTGCGAAAACTCAAACGTGATAAACTTTTTAACGTAAGGCGTAAGCATATCTATTTTCGCCCTTAACAAGTCGAACGGAATCGGGTAAAACTGTTTCCTTACGTCCCGTTCGAATGTTTCCGTGTTCGCCCATAATTCTATGTCGTATTTCTTGCATACTTCTTCCATTTTGGCAAAATAGCCTACCATGGAAGAGAACTTTGCCGAGCCGTCCTGAAATGCGCAGTAGTCTATCAATTTACCGAACTTGGAAAACATATAGTCCCATTCGTTATATAGTCTTTCAATCGAAAACTCTTTAAGTCCGTTTTCGTCGTTTCTGAAAAAGGGACTCATCAGAATCTTTTTAGAAGCATCTTTTTCCTTGCACATCAAAGCAAGCCCTTTCGTCAACGGACAGATGTTAAGTAAGTTCGATTCGACTTCGTGCGGCAAATACCAACCGTAAAAAGATTTATGATTTTTATATTTTTCGTATACTTCGTCGATGAAAAGTCTGTTTTGTTTAAGTTCTTCCCGATAGTTGCCGTCGTTCCACGTAAGGTTTGAAATGTACAGCCCGACAAACACTTTCATGTCGCGTTTGTCCGCTTCCTGCAATATGAAATCCAAAAAATCGTAACTACCGTAAAAATAAAAGTGTTCGGACGGATAAATAGTTCTTCCTTTAAACCCGCCGCGAATGAATATCAACGTGTTTATCCCGACTTCCCGCATATTATCTATATCGGCAATCCATTGTTCTTTCGTCCAGTTCGAACAAGGAATATCGTAAGTTATCTCGTCTATAAAAGTCCCCGATATGGGAAATTTGCCTTTCATTCTGCACCTCTGAATACTGTTTGTAACTATATTATAACATAAAATTTGTTTAATAAAATATCTAAATAATGTTTTTTATTTAACATTTTAATACTAATTGAAAATTTGTTTACGCGTGATTTATCTTATTGCTGTTTGCTTTCGCTACTGTTTTTCACCCCGAAAAACGCGATCTTCGTTCAAACTGAAACTATGGCAAGTATCGGCGTTTTCACAAGGCTCGCAAGCGTTTACCGATATAAAAGTTACGGGCAGCGAACGTTGCCTGTAACCTTAAAAACAATATTGAAAACACGAAAACATTACTACTCCTTTACCGTTAAAACAACGTGCTTTAAATACACCGATACCGGTATAAAACCGAATCGTCGTATATGATGACAAAATAGAAATTTTTTACTACTATACAAGCAAAAATCCCAACGATAACGGTCGGGATTTTACTTTGATAGAGGGTTCGGATAAGTGCCCTTTGGTGTGCCTTAAGCGAGACGAGTACGCGGCACAACTGTAAGTCAAAGGCTATCGTATCATAGAACTTCAGACAAACGCGACTTTATCGCTTCGATAACTTGCTTCGAGCAAAGTTCTATGCCTTTTTCGTTTAAATGAAAGAGGTCGTCGTCGCGGATAATTTCTTTCTTCACCGGGCAAACAAGCCCGTATAAGTCGTTTATCGCGATATTCTTAGCCTTAATAAGAGGTATGATCGCGGCGTTTAATCTCGCGATATCCTCGCTCGTCTGATTATGATACGATTGTTTAAAAAATATACAGGTTACACGATTATAGAATACATTCATATGAAGAAAATCGCCGCGCCGCAGACCTATTGTCGCATTCGGACAAGAAAATTCTTGAAAAAGCAAGTATACTCGGCTACGACGGTTTAAGTCATTTCAATCATCTTTTTAAGCGGTATACGGACACACCTCCGACTCGATACCGCAAAGCAAACCCCAAAAATTGATTATAGGCTTTTATTCTTTTGCCGCATTTTTTCTCATCAACAACTTTTTTTGTCTTGAATTGTCAAACTAAATGCAATACTTTATGGTAGAAGTTATTTACAATGGAACGGATGAATCCATTGTATCAAATGAAGAAATAAGTGTTCAAATTGAAGGGCAAAAACTGATAGCTTCTTCGTCTGTTTACAATTCTGCGGTAAAGGAAACAAATGGAGAGGTTGTAACCATTGATGTACCTATTTGTAGCAGCTATGCACGGGCGCAGACTATCGCTAATAATTTTATTGCGGAAGCCGAAGAACGCGATGAATTTGAGTTAGAGATAAAACGCAATATCCTTTGGGAGTGCGGAGATATTCTGGAACTTGAAAAACCCATGTTCGGGAGCGATAATACAAACACACATCTTCCATGTAGGCTTTTAGAGAACAAAAAAAGCCTCACAAAAGTGAGGCAAAGTGTGAAATTGCGTAAATTGAAGTTTAATTAAAGCGATAGAGAATAATTTCTTTTAATGCTGTTTGTTCTATATCTTCCGCATTATTAACAGGTATTTCAGTTTGAAATGTAGTTCTTATAGACGGTGTTTCTGTAATAGTGTCCGTTCGTGTCATATAGATACCTACGTCATATGTTTTGCTATTAATTGAGACAGTAACTTTACAAGTCGCTAATTGATACTTGAACAAAGAGGGAGTGTAGTAAATTACACAACCGACGGAAAGTTTATTGTCTATAATTGCGGTACTAAATGAATAATGAGTAATATATTTATTTTCACCGATATCATCATTTTTTACAACAACTCTTTCAATGTGCGTAGCATTTTGAACACTTGCTGTAAGGCTATTGTAATTAGAAGTGAGTTTGGCAAGATCATCTGCAAACGTGTCGGAAGAGGTATCTAAAGCGGCAAGTTGCTGCTGAAAGTTCGCATTTGCGGCTTCAAGCGCTTTTACTTTTGCTTCTAGTGCATCCATATTTGATTCCAGCGCATCGAGACGGCCTGAAATATTCTGATCGCTACTGCAAGCGGCAAAAGAGAATAAAGCAACACAAGCGAACACGGTGAGTAATAGACAACTAAAAAATTTCTTTTTCATTTTCAGTTTTCCTCCTGTTTTTTGGTATTTAAATTATATCATAAACGGGAACGGAAAGCAATATTTTCTACAAATAAATAGGAGGTTTTTAGCAAATGGCTACATGGGGCGGCATAAGGGCATGGACAAACGAAAGCTATGCGAATGTTTCGGATATGGAGCGGGTTTTCGGCAACTTAGAATTTTTGATGGAACGGACGAAAAGCGTTACCGTTTCCGCTCCCGATAAAGCAAGAGCCGTTGAATTAAAATCAGTTGCAATCAATGATATTATCTATAAAGAAGATTTTGATTGGTTTTACGATCAGATGCAAACATTCTGTGCGGCATATGAGGCGGCTGGCGGTGGGTTTCAGTATCCATCCGCAGACAAGACGACACTTAACGGAGCATTGATGACGCTTATCGAGCGAGATACTATAAAAGACTTCAAAAGGAGTTTTCCACCCCAAACATTTGCGAGGACGTTTATTTAATTTGTCGAAAACATAGGGATTCCGGTATTTTATTTTTTCGTTATATAAAACAATTTACTTCCGGACTTATTATTTATTTCGATATGAAGCCCTTTCGTTTTTAAAGATTTACCACTGATAATTACGCTCTCTCCGTCCATATCCCTGACGATATAATCGCAATTCTCGTTTACACCGCAGAGGACGTAATCGGCGGAGGATTGTTCGCTGTTGCTTCTTCTGAAAACATGAATAACGCTATAAGTCGTAAATCGAGAGCGGCTTTTCTGCCGTCCGTAGTAATTTTAAGCATATTATCTACGGTACTCGAATCCTGCCTCGACTTTGTTCTCGATAATAACAATTTTACCAGTTTCTTTAGTTAGATCACGAAAAAGTATGTCTGTATTTTCTTCTTCGCGCTTAATTTCGAACACATTCCGCTCACAATGGTTCACATCAAGCTTTTTTTCTAAAAAAATTAATATCCACTCTTCCCTAAATTGCAGAATTTTAACAATAGCGTTAGAATATTGCAATTCTTTTTTATCAACCCCTAATAAAGAAAAATAATTTTCTTCATAAGAGATCCCGGATTTTTGTGTCAGCGCATCACGGCGTTGATCAAACGTCCCCACCACCTTGCATCCACTCTGTTCATCGGGTAATATGTTTCGTATTTTCTCTTGATCTTCATCTGTTAAATTAACTATTCTGCAAGTCGCCGAAAACTTCTCTTTGCTGATTTTTTCTGAAATAACATCACTATCTCTCTGAACACATCTGTTATCAAAGTTATTAAACGCTATATAAATAGCACTATTGGGTTCATAAATACCGTCGCATTTAAACGTAACGAATAAATCTTTTTCTTTCTCTCCGCAAAAAGTTTTGTTGTCCGCAAAATAGTCCTCAACAAACAAGCCGCCATATGTTATTTGTCCCCTTTGCGCATTATAGCGTTCTTCACCCTTATCTTTTCCTGTTTTCTCGGCGCCGTCAAAAACCGTACAATTTTCTGCTACGGATAATATCTGATATAATCCTTTCCCAGCGCGAGCCACGTTTAACACGTCTACCGGTTCTTTTTTATCATAAGTTCCATTTGCCTGCTTCGTTTTTTATCGATTTTGTGAAGTATTTGTATCGTCTTTCGCTTATACGCAACAAGCGTGTGTGTGAAGTGTGTTATCAAAAGGAAATTCACGACTGGTCGGTTATTTTAAACGTAGACGTAAAAAATACGGTTATTGCGTGCAAAACGTTTGGTACAGAGCGAATAGATATGTTCAAGATTATCGGAAAAACGTTGAATCACGAACAAATCCGCATAACCGACGTGCATGAAACAAGTAAAACTGCCCACAAATTTAACCGCGAGCAGACTATGATTGCCGAAGAAAAGCGAACAAAACTGATAGATTGCTTTAACCACTGGCTTAACGACTTGCCTGATGATAAAAAGCAAGAGATAGTTGATAGTTATTACGAGCGGTATTATTGTTACCGTCCGCGAAGGTTTAACGGCAAGAATATAGAGCTACACGATTTAAACGAAAACATAAAACTTTACGACTACCAAAAAGACGCCGCCTGGCGCATTATGTTAAGCCCTGCAACTTTGCTTGCGCACGACGTGGGCGCGGGCAAGACTTATGCGATGGTTGTTGCCGCTCACGAAATGAAAAAGAGCGGAATATCAAAAAAGAATCTTATCGTAGTGCCTAACTCCATAGTGGCGCAGTGGGCAAACGATTACAAGTTGTTGTATCCGTCTGCCGAAATTTTAACCGTAACGCCGCAGAATTTTGCGCCTGCCGTGCGCGAGCGTACGCTTAACCTTATAAAAGACGGTGACTACGACGCGATTATTATGCCTTACAGCTCGTTTGAAATGATTCCCGTAAGCGGTAAAAATAACGCAATCGAGCTTAAACTTGCGCTTACGCGTATGGAAAACGCCATGGCGGAGAATATGCGCCGCCGCCCGAACGTTAAAAACAGACTTAACACCCTGCTTTCAAAAGCGCACGACAAAATGCAGGTAAAATACAACGACGCAATAAAACGGATAATCGATTATAGCGAGCAAATCACTTTTGAAGAGCTTGGCATAACCGCACTTTTTATAGACGAAGCGCATAATTACAAAAACTTGCCGCTCGTAAGTTCTATGGGCAGAATAAAAGGCGTAAATGTGGACGGCTCTGATAAGTGCGACGATATATATTTAAAAACAAGCACGGTTTTAAAAAACGGCGGCAAGCTCATTTTTGCCACCGGTACGCCTGTTACTAACTCCGTTGCGGACGTTTACGTTATGCAAAAATACTTAAACGAAGAGCTGCTTACCGAAATAGATCTCGACTATTTTGATAACTGGGCGGGCATGTTCGGCGAAATTACAAGATCGTACGAAATTGACGTAGACACCGAAAATTATCGCCTTGCAACACGATTTAACAGATTTAATAATCTAGGCATTCTCTCGCGGCTGATAACCGGGTTTACCGATTTCCACGTTGTGGGAGTGGAAGGTCTGCCCGAAATTGCAGAAATTAAAACCGTGGTAGTGCAAAACGCCCATTCAGGCTGAGCTTTTAAAGGATATTTCCGTCCGAGTTGAAAAATTTCGCTCGGGCGAAGTCGAGCGAAAGGAAGATAACCTTTTAAAAGTCACTACCGACTGGCGAAAACTTGCGCTTGACGTACGCCTTTTGGCTTTACAACGTCAGATTTTGTGCAGTAAGGGCGGCGAAAGCGAAATTTGGAATTCAAAGCTTTACGGCAATAAAATTTCCGTTTGTGCCGAAAACGTCTTTGATTTTTACAATCGGTTTAAAGGCAAAACCCAGCTTGTGTTTTGCGAAATAGGAACGCCTAAATCGGAATTTAACGTTTACGACTGTTTAAAAAACGAGCTTTGCCGTCTTGGCATAAAGGAAGAAGAAATCGGCTTTGTGCATGACGCCACAAGCGAGGCGCGCCGCGCAAGACTTTTTGAAAGCGTAAACGCAGGCGAAATAAAAGTGCTTATAGGTTAAACTTTTAAGCTCGGCACAGGCGTAAACGTGCAGGAAAAGTTCATTGCCATACATCATTTAGACGTGCCTTGGCGCCCGAGCGATATGGTTCAGCGCGACGGCAGACTTGTTCGCCGCGGCAACACTAACGAGAAAGTTTATATTTTCCGCTACGTTACAGACGTCAGTTTTGACGCGTACTCATGGCAGATTCTGGAAAACAAACAGCGATTTATTACCGAGTTGTTGTCGGGTATTGCAAAAGGTGCCGACGAGCGCCGTCTTGACAATGCGGTTTTATCGTATGCGGAAGTAAAAGCTCTTGCTATCGGCAATCCGCTCATTAAAACCCGCGTTGAAATCTGTAACGAACTTGCAAGACTGAAAACTTTAGAGCGAGAAGAAAAATTAAAGCGCGAAGACCTTGAAAACATGAAATTAACTCTTCCTGAAGAGATTGAGCGGGAAAAACAGAGATTATTATGTGTAAAGGCAGATGCGGTTGACTATAAATATTCATCCGAAACACCTGATAATCGTCTTATAGCCCGACTTATTTCAAAAACTATATCCTTAAACGCGCTCAACGCACAAGAGATTTTTATTGCGGACTTTAAAAACTTTAAAATCGTATTGCCTGCAAATTTCAATAAAATTCGCCCGTATCTTATATTGCAGGCGAACGCGCGCTACGTTCTTGATATAGCTACGTTTTCATCAGGCGCGGTTACAAAAATCGAGAATTTTTTAAGTACGCTCGATAAACAGGCAAAAGAATTAACCGAGAGCATAAACGAGCTTGAAATGCAGTTTATACAGGTAAAACACGAGCTTGAAAAGGGCGACGAATATGCTTGCAAAATAGCGGAGCTTACCGAAAAGTTAAACGAAACCGATAAAACTTTAGGGCTTGAAAAAACGCCTGTTTTATAAAAAATAACCCTATAGGTCGATTATTAAAGCTTTGATGACGAATAAGCCTCCCCTTGTTGGCGAAGTGTCAACGGGAGCAAACGAGTTGACGAGAGAGGATTTCTAATAATAACATTTAATCATTATTAAAAAACAGTATTGTAGCGAAAAATCGCTTGATTTTTTTAAATCTATATAAAATAATAGAAAAACTATGGGGCGTAGCCCAGTTGGTTAGAGCGCCTGCTTGACATGCAGGAGGTCAATAGTTCGAGCCTATCCGTCCCCACCAGAACAAATCGGCAGTAAGCAATTTAGCTCCTGCCGATTTTTTAATGCTAAAAAGCGTTTTCAATTAAGTAACCTTTCGGGTGAAAAACTTTTTTATAAAATTTTCAAAAAGGTATTGACAAAGCCTTTTTAAAGTGTTACTATTACTTTGCAAGTTACGGTAACACGGGTTACTGTATATAAGTAAGTCTTTATTTTTGCTAAAACTTGCATGACAGACAGAACGGAGAAAACAGTTTGAAAGTAACAAGAGCCATGATCGCAAAGGAGGCGGGCGTAACGCCTACCACCGTAACGTGCGTTTTGAATAATACTCGTCAGGTGTCGGACAGGGTGCGTAAAAAGGTAATGGACGCAATAGATAAACTCAATTATGTTCCGGACGTTGCCGCACGCGCAATGCAGGGCAAGGGAAGTAAGCAGATTTGCATAATGGTAGACAGCATAAAAAATCCTTTTTTTGCCGAACTTGTTTACAGTATTGAGGCGGAGGGCATAAAAAAAGGATTTTTCTTCAGTATCTGCGGAAAAATGGATTTAAAAACGTATGTTGCTCATATTATTGCAAGAAAGATTGACGCCGTATATTTTTGCTCCGAAATTTTATCCGACGAAGTTAAATATATAAGCCAACTGCTTGATAACGGTATAAAAGTTTTAACTAGCCCAAAGTTCAAGCACTTTGAAGGTAAAATTTCGCTTATAGATATGGCAACGGGCGAAGCCGTAAAAAACGCAGTAAAATATCTTTATAAAAAAGGACACCGCAATATTGCCTTTATAAATACTTTTAACGAAAATTCCGCTTTGGACGACAGACTCCCCAGCTATAAACAGATTACCAAAGAGCTTAATATTCACGCAATTTATTCTTCGCCTGACGGAGACCTTGCGGCTAATATAGATAACGGTAAAATGCTGTTTAATCAACTTATAGACCAACATCCGGATATTTCGGCTGTTATAGGCATAAACGATCTTGTTGCAATAGGCGCAATGAAACAAGCCGAAGAATCGGGTTATAAAGTTCCCGAAGATATTTCTTTTATAGGAATAGACGGAATCGAACTTTCAGCACTTGTCGCTCCGCCGCTCACCACTTTTAAAAGCGACGCCGAAACGCTTGGCAAAAAAGCTTTTCAAATGCTTTACGATATGATAGAAAACGATAATATTACTTCTTACAACCACAGTTTAACGCTGATTGAAAGGCAATCTGTCACAAACAAAACAAATAACAATTAACTTATATTTTCCGCAAAATCTGGAAAACGTTTTTTAACAACAAACTACAAAGAAATTCACGCTATTATAACCAAAATTAAATTCAGATTTTTCGGAGATAATCAACGAATTTCTTTTATTTACGCCACAACGGTAATACGAGTTACCGTAATAAAGGGAGGGCAAATGACAAAACAAAAAAAATGGACGTTAAGTAAATGGACGCTGTTTTTTATGGCGTCTTTGGGATTTGTGTTTTTGTTGGTATTCAACTATGCACCCATGTTCGGCATTGCGCTTGCTTTTAAAAAGGGAGACTACGTTATAGACATAAAAGACGCGATTTTTAATTCCGACAGCGCGGGGCTTGAAAACTTTGCCAAGTTTTTAACCGATCCCGAGTTTAAAGACGTAGTTATAAACACTTTGGGTATGAACGTGTTATCGTTGATAATAACCTTTCCGGCGCCCATAATTTTTGCACTTTTAATAAACGAAGTAAAAAACAAGGCGTTCAAAAGGGTAACTCAAACGGTTTCGTACTTTCCGTTCTTTTTATCCTGGATTGTGTTCGGCGGTATAATTTTAAATATGCTTGACTCGCAAACGGGAATAGTGAACGACATTTTAGTAAGCCTTAAATTAGTCGAAGAACCCATAAATTTTGGTAAAAGCGAATATTTTTGGGGTTTGATAATAGTAACCGGACTTATAAAAGGCGTGGGTTGGGGATCTATAATTTATCTTGCCGCCATTGCGGGAATAGATAAATCCATGTACGAAGCTGCCGATATAGACGGCGCAAACAGATGGAGTAAAATGCTTTTTATAACGCTTCCGTCTATACTGCCCACTATTACGGTGTATCTTATATTAGCAGTGTCCGGAATACTCAACAGCGGGTTTGACCAAATCTGGATATTCCGCAATCAGATGAACCTTGACAGAAGCGAAGTTATAGATACTTACGTCTATCAGTACGGAATTTTAAAAAAAAGGCACTCCTATGCCACGGCAATAGGTCTTGTAAAATCTCTTGTAGCGTTCGTGCTGTTAATTTTTTCAAACACGCTTAGCAAAAAACTTACGGGCAGGGGGATTTACTGATATGGTTAAAGCAAAAAAATTAGGGCATTATACCGCTTTCGACTATATTCTCGTGGTATTTTTCGTGCTGTTCTCGCTTCTTATGATTTACCCCATTTATTATGTAATAATAGGTTCTTTAAATCAGGGATTGGACTATATTTCTGGCGGCGTGTACGTACTTCCGCGTAAATTCACGTTTGATAATTACAGAGTTGTATTTGCCGATTCCAACCTGTGGCATGCATATTTTATAACCGTTTCAAGAACGATTCTCGGCACTTTTACCGCTATAATCTTTACTTCGCTTGTGGCGTATGCAATGTCTCGCAAGGAGTTGCCGTTTAAAAAGTTCTTTTATATAGCCAACATATTTACCATGTTTTTCAGCGGCGGGCTTGTTCCGTTCTTTCTCATAATAGATATGCTCGGGCTTTATAATACTTACGCGCTTTATATAATTCCCTGTTTGTATTCGGTTTATCATATGATAATCATTCAGAGCTTTTTTAAAAACCTGCCCGAAGAGTTAAGGGAATCCGCTATTTTAGACGGTGCCGGCGAACTTAAAATATTTTTCGGCATAGCGATTCCGCTTTCAATGCCGGTTATTGCAACCGTATCGCTGTGGATAGCCATAGGGCACTGGAATTCGTATTTTGACGCAATGGTTTTCACCAACGATAAAAATCTTGAAACGTTGCAATACTACCTTATGAAGCTTATAAATTCACAGAACATAAACGTAGGTTCTATAACATTGCCGCCGTCGGTAACCGAAAAATTAACGGCGGAAGTCGTAACTTTTGCGTCTATAGTCGTAAGCATGCTACCGGTTATGTTTGCCTTTCCTTTTATCTCAAAATATTTCGAGCAGGGCATTATGATAGGCGCGGTAAAAGGCTAAGCGCAAAAAAACGGCTTAAAAAATAAAAAGCGGGTTTTCCGCACAAATCAAAAATAAAAAAGGATGGAAAAACATGAAAAAAGTCTTGGCTATTTTACTCATTTCGGTTTTTGCAATGGCGTTATCGCTTACGGCATGCAAAAAACCTGACGACAACAAAGACGATTCGTTTTTAAATCAATTCTCGGTAATCACCGACGCAAGCAAAAACAGCTGGGAGTTCGACACCGCAGACTACGATTTAACCTGGTTTATAGACGCGTCCTGGATGATATGGCCCACATACGGCGCAGATTTAGTGTCTCGCACAATCTATCAAAAAACGGGTTGTAAAATCAAGTTTTCTGTCGCGGGCGACGAGTCTGGTACGGAACTTTCTACAATACTTTCTTCCGAACTTCCCGATGTTTTAACCATAAAAGCTTCGTCTATTTACGCAAATCAGTTGCCTGGTCAGAATTTTGTATGGCCTATCGATACGCTTATGGATAAATTTGCACCGTCTATGATAAAGCGTTACCGCATCGAGCAAAAGGACGTTTACGACTGGTTTAAAGTAAACGATAAACTCTACGGAATACCTAATCTTTGCTATACCGATTATTATATAGGCGACAGTAAGTTAGCTCCCAACGGCGGATTTTTGGTAAGAGAGGACTGGTATAAGGAAGTTGTTTCGGCTATCGGCGAAGATATGACTACAAAAGAGAGTTTTATTAAAGGCGTTGAATATATTACCGAAAAATATTCAAAATCGATAGGCGTTCAACTTGATCCGTTCACCGATACGGGCAATCTTTCGGTTATATGGCTTTCGCAATACTTTGCCGTACCGTTTGAAAACGCCGACGGCAGTTATAACTATCAGCTTAGCGATAAGCGCTACGAAGAGGTAGTTACTTTTTTAAACACCCTGTTTAATAAAGGCTATATAGCGGACGCAAACCTTACAGCTAACACTGCAAGCGTAAAGAGAAACATTTCGCTCGGCAACGTTTTTGTCAGTATGGCAACTCCGCAAAACTATAACGACGCATTCCTTAACTGTTACAACAACGGTATAAAATACGTTCCGTTAGTCCTAAAAAACGATGCGGGCGACGCTCCCGTATTGCAGGATCTTCGCGGCAAAGGCTATATGCTTTCAATGATAACCAAAAACTGTTCGCGTCCCGATAAAGTTATTAAACTTTTCGACTTTTTAACCAGTGAAGAAGGTCAGCTTTTAATCAATTTCGGTATAGAAGGCGATACTTTTACCTGGGACAAAAATCACGAACACGTCGTATGGACGGAAAAATACATAAACGACTATAACAACGAAAATCTCACGCAATACGGCTTCGGACTTTGCAACGTGTTGTTAAATCAGAGTTTTTACGATAAAGTTGCACCGGTAACCGCAGAATGCAAAAAGGATACGACAATATATATCGAAAACTTGAAAGCCCCGCTTTCCGATTACAGTTACGATTACACCGCGTCTTTTATGTTGCCCGATACTACGCGCTCCGACTATTACGATTTCGTTGAGAAAAACGAGCGAGTCAATCAGATATGGGGCAGATATCTGCCGCAGATAATATCCGCAAAAAATAACGACGAAGCGATAAAGACTTTAAAATCCACGCTCGACGCTATGAATAAAAACGGACTCGATTTTGTTTTGAAGTTCAATGCGGAATCATATACGCGTGCCAAAAAAGCGGCGGGTATGGAATACGGCTGGCCTTGCAATAAAAAGGATTACGTTAAACCCGTTACCGGACCTAACGGAAACTTTTCTTACTGGAAATACGTTACTAAAGATTAAGGAGCTTTTTAATGATTGAAGAACGTTACATAATAGACACCGATCCCGGCGACGATATCGACGACGCTTTTGCCATAACTCTTGCCGTAAAAGCTAAACTCGATTTAGTTGGAATAACCACGGTTTTCCGTAACTCCGTTCAGCGCGCTAAAATGACAAAAATGCTTTTGCGGCTTTGCGGAAGAGACGATATTCCCGTTTGTGCGGGGGTGGATACGGCTGTAGTTCAAAAAATGCAGTATCTTTTACCGCCGGAGCTTTTGGAAAAGGAAATGAAAGACGGTTTTTACACTCTGCCGCAGTATCTTCCCGAAATGGATAACGAAAATATAAGCGACGAGCATGCCGTTGATTTTATAATCCGCAAAGCGCGCGAGCTGAAAGGCAACCTTGTAATAATTGCTATAGGCCCTTTTTCCAACGTGGCAATGGCTATCCGAAAAGCACCCGACATAATTCCGCTGATTAAAGAAATCCGACTTATAGGAGGCTATTACACAAAGGATATCCCCGAATGGAACGTGGCATGCGATCCCGAATGTGCGCGCGTTATGTATTCTTCGGGCATACCCATAAAGGCGATAGGGCTGGACTTAACTTTGCAATGCGGACTTTCAAACGAAACCGTGGAAAAGTTAAAGTCGTTTAAGGACGGAACTAATAAATTGCTTTGCACAATGCTCGGCAAGTGGTTTGCCCATTACGGTTACGATAAACCCATAATGCACGATCCGCTGGTTATTGCAAGTATACTTGATCCCGAAATAGTCGGGTTCGAGCGTAAAAACGTGCTTATAGGTTTGCAGGGCGAAGAGCGCAACAAAACCATAATGCAGCAAAACAAAACGCTTGAAAACAGCGAAATAGAAGTGGGATTGACCGTCGATCCCGAAAAGTTTTTCGCTATTTTCGATAAATACATTTTTAACTGAAAATTTTAAACCTACAAATAAATTAAAAGATGAGGTAAAAAAGATGAGAAAAACAAAACTTTTATGTCTTTTGCTCTGCTTGTTTATCGCCGTTCCGTATTTTACCGCGAATGCTACGGTTATTTCGGACTACGAGCAAAAAATGCCTGCGGCTTCTTCACAAATCAACGGAATAAGCCTTACAAAAATCGCAGACGGTGCCGGTGGCGGAATCATGCTTGAGCAATACGCGCTTTCAACCCGCGAACTTGCAAGCGCAAAATACTTTGCCATAAAGTATTACAACCCGAACAACGCCGCCTGGCCCATATATTTTATTTGTCAGCAAAACGGCGGGTTTGTTTACATGTCGGAAGGCGCTTCTTATACGCTCACCAACGAAAATTTTGAGCCTATATCCGGCGGTACGGTTCAATATTCGGCTTTGGCACCCGCTGTTTCGGGGACGGGATATATAATAATTCCCGCAAGCGCATTCAGCGGACTTGCGACGGTAGATGCTTTGTACATTACTCTTCCCGCAACTTCCGCCGCTGGCGTAAGCTATCATTTTGAAAAGCTTTTATATACCACTGCCGACAGCAGTGAAAATTTAAGCGATTTTACCGTGCTTACCGATTTTTCGCTCTGGACCGAAGCTTGGTTTGCCGGGCGCGAAACTAACGCCTCCGACATAAAGTGCGGGCTTGTTAAAGCGGAAAAAGATATAATCGGTATTACGGTTGACGGTTTATTAAACGGCGTTTCCGTAACGCAGGTTGCTTTCGGCGGCGCGTATAACGAAGGCGGACTTATGGTCAATTCGTTTTTAGGGGATAATCCCGCAGTTATGGATATCACGACTGCAAAATATTTAGCTTTTGAAATAGCGAATCCCTCTTCGGTAGATATGGCTTCGCTTATAAAATTGCAGGACAACGCGGGTAATCAGGCAACCGTAACGACTGGTGCGGAAATTGAAATTTTCAATAAAGATTTTACTTCGTCAAGAAAAGCGGTTTGCGATCCTTATGTGCGTTTAAAATCGGGCGAAAGCGGCTGGGCTGTAATTCCCGTAAGCGCATTTTCGGGGCTTAACGGCACGATCGTTGCAGTATATTATTTAATTCCCTCGTATGCGGCAGAATTAAACGGCTCGTCCGTTCAGTTCGGAAGAATAGCTGTTTATCAAAGCGAAAATATAACCGATTATTTATCGGGCGAAGTGGTGGCGGATCCCTTCTCGTGGGCGTACGGCGATTATACCGCGAGAATTGCCTCTACTACAACCGAGACCATAGTAAGTATTGCAAGAGCTGTTTATAAAACGCCGCAGATAATTCCCATAACCTGCGACTTTGGCGACGTCAGAATTCTTGAAGATCTCGATACGAATTATCCCGAAACCGAAGAAGAATATAATGCGGTTTTAAAAAATAAAATTTACGATAAAGTCGGCGGATTAAGTCTTTCGCGCTACACAAGCGACGAGCTTAGGTGCAGCGCTATGAAAGTTGATGTTATCGAACCTAAAGCCGATCGCCCCGATGACTACGCAGGCATAACCTTTACCGCAAAAGCAAGCGTAAACAAATGGAGTCAGTGGGTAAACGACGAAGGCGAAATAGAAGGTGTAACATTCTTTGTAAAAAATCTTTCGTTAAGCGAAATAAGCATGTGCTTTGAAATAGACGAGTACGATCCCGAGCAGGATATAGCAGCTAACCCCGCAGGCGAAAGATGGAGTATAGGTTTAGGCGGCAGAATAATTTTAAAAGACGCTTTAACCGGAAAAGAAAGCGTTGTAAACGCAACGCCCACGTTCAACATTCCGTGCGGATTTACCGGTTGGGTAAGAATCCCCGTGAATTGTTTTTCAAAACCCGCTTGGTGCAGCTGGGGCAATTCGGTGCTTGACCTTGTAAAAGTTCCGCAGTTCACCATTGCAATAAACACCGTGCAAAATATAGGTGCAAGCTTTGTTTTAGACGATTTTGGTTTGTATTACAACAAAACAAACGTAAGCTCTATGTTTTTTAATATCGGGCATACGATAGGCGACAATTTAAAATCGGAGGGTTAATTTTATGAAGAAGTTTTTAGCTTTATTAACTGCGATAATTGCAACGTTAGTCTGTTTTTCGGTTTGTGAAAGCTGTGTAAGCGACAACGATAACAGTTCGTCCTCGTCGTCGGGCGGAAACGAGCCG